>Ga0265338_10001853_pt1 | contig 33209 bp, 24 predicted proteins | sample 42126metaG_FD_193579 | JGI IMG/M metagenome (GOLD analysis project Ga0265338, IMG submission 193579) | Rhizosphere microbial communities from Carex aquatilis grown in University of Washington, Seatle, WA, United States - 4-21-26 metaG | ecosystem: Host-associated > Plants > Roots > Rhizosphere...
AAAGGAGTCGGGTCGACTCAAAAATCAATTCTGCATGTTCGTAGACGAAATAAAAATTTTTGCGCGCGCCGGTCACGGCGGCCCGGGTGCGGTCGCTTTCCATCGCGAAGCCTATATCACCAAAGGCGGTCCCAGCGGCGGCAACGGCGGGCGCGGCGGCGATGTTATTCTGCAGGCCGACCATGACCTCAACAACCTGCTCAACCAGTATTATCAGCCAAAATTGATCGCCGAGCGCGGTGAAGGCGGCATGGGCAAGGGCATGGATGGCCACGCCGGCAAGGATTTGATCGTGAAAGTTCCCTGTGGAACGCTTGTGTGGCGCCTCGACACTCCGCCCGCACCAGAGGAAGAATTCGAAGCCGAAGAGGCGGCTGACGACGACCAGCCCAAATTGTCCTCCAGCACCGGGAAACGTCCGGTCATCCGCGCCAGCGGCGGGTATTTCGCGGAAGAGGTTGATCTCAGTAAGATCGAACCCGAGACGGCCGCCAAACGTGATGCGCAAAAAGGCGAATTGATTGCCGACCTCACCACGCATGGCCAGCAATTCGTTTTGTGCAAAGGCGGTCGCGGTGGCCTGGGCAATCGCAATTTCGCCACCTCCGCGCGGCAGACACCGCGTTTCGCCCAACCGGGCGAGCCGGGCCTCGAAGGCGATTTTCTCCTCGAACTGCGCATCATCGCCGACGTTGGCCTGGTTGGTTATCCCAACGCCGGCAAATCCACCTTGTTGACCGCCATCTCACGCGCGCGCCCAAAGGTTGCGCCCTATCCGTTCACCACGCTGACACCGCAGATCGGCATTGTGGAATATCCCGATTGGAAACGGCTCACCGTTTGCGATGTGCCCGGACTCATCGAAGGCGCGCACAATAACGTCGGCCTTGGCCATGCGTTCCTGCGACACATCGAACGTTGCAAGGTGCTCATGTTGCTGGTGGACATGGCGGGCACCGATGGCCGCAAACCGTGGGATGATTATAAACAATTGTTGACCGAGCTGGAACTATACGACCCCGGGCTGGTCGAAAAACCGCATTACGTCATCGCCAACAAGATGGACGAGCCGGCGGCAGAAAAATATTTGAAGCAGTTCAAGACCAAGATTAAAAAAGTTCCCGTGCTGCCTATCTCAGCGGGTTTCGACCAGGGCATCGATAAATTCAAGAAGCTCATCCGCGACGTGGTCGAAAAAGAATCTGAAGGATGAACTGACTCAATCTTCCGCCTTGAACGAACGCGAGATGAGGTCGCGCACCGCCATTTTCGGCTCCTTGCCCTCATAGAGCATCGCAAAAACTTCATCAATGATCGGCGTCGGCACATTCTTTTGCCGCGCTATCCGATGCGCCGAGCGTGCCGTGGGATAGCCTTCCGCGAGTTTCGGATGCGATGCCTGGATGGCTTCCATTGTTTCACCGCGCCCCAGGCGCTCGCCCAAATCGCGGTTGCGGCTTTGCTTGGAGAAACACGTCAGCATCAGGTCACCGAGTCCGCTCAACCCTGCAAAAGTATCCGCCTGTGCGCCGCACGCCACGCCCAGACGCCGCATTTCCGACAGCGCCCGCGTGACCAATCCGGCCTTCGTGTTGTCGCCGTAGCCCAGGCCATCGCTCACACCCGCCGCGATGGCGATGATGTTCTTCAACGCACCACCGTATTCCACACCCAGAATATCCGTGCTGCGATAGATGCGAAATTCCGGCCGGTGAAACATCCCCTGCACCGTGCGCGCCGTGCCGTCACTCGCGCTCGCGCAAACAACCGTGGTGGGAATGCCCATCGCCACTTCGCGTGCAAAACTCGGTCCCGAGAGCGCCGCGACGCGATTGGCCGGAGCCTGCTCACCCAAAATGCGGCTCATCGTATCGCCCGTTTCAAATTCAATCCCCTTGGTCACACTGACAAAAATGGCCGGATGCCCTTTGAGCTTCGTCGCCACCTGCCGGAAAAATTCGGACGGGATCGCGAGCACCACACACTCCGCCCCGCCAGTCGCTTTCCCAAAATCGCTTTCCAGTTTCCAATCCGTCGGCAGTGAGACACCCGGGAGATATTTTTCACTGCGTCCGCCGCGCAATGATTCGAGCGTGGCTGTGTTGATGTCCCAGAGGGTCACGACATTGCCGTTTTCGTGAAGCACTTTGGCGAGCGCCGTTCCCCACGCGCCCGCGCCCAGCACGCTGATTCTCATTTCGCGGCCTCCGGCGTGGGTGTTTTTTTCCCGAAACGGCTTTCCGTCCCCTCCATCAGGCGTTTGATATTTTTCTTATGGTTCACGATGGCCATGATGCCGAGCGCGGTGGTCGCCAATGGCAGCGTCAAACTTTCGCGATACATCAACCACACCGCCGTGGGCAGCGCGATCGCCGCCGCGATGGACGCCATGGAAACATACCGCGTCAGCGTCACCACCACGATCCACGTACCGAGCGCAATGGTCACCGCCCATGGGGCCAGTGCAAAATAAACCCCCGCACTCGTGGCGATTCCCTTGCCGCCCTTGAACTTAAGCCAGCAGGTATAATTATGCCCCAATACCGCCGCAATGCCCGCGATGATGCGCATCAAATCCACATCCGGCGGCGCGGCGATGAAATGCAACAACAGGTCGCCCATCCAGGTGCACGCCGCGTAACCCTTCAGCCCATCCACGACCAGCACAAAGATTCCCCAGCTTTTGCCGACGGAACGGAAAACATTAGTGGCACCCATGTTACCGCTGCCGACCTTGCGGATGTCCACGCCCTTGGCGCGCGCGACAAGAAAGCCGGTGGGAATCGATCCCACCAGATAAGCACAGACCGCTACGATGACATAACTGAACTCAGGCACGGAGGTACTTTATGAATCTATCGGCAAAGTTCAAAAGAGAAATCGCATCTTTTACGAGCCTTGGATGATGCAGGCATCATTTAGAACTGCGGATAATTCTCCTTGCTGGGGGAGAAGGCCGGGATAAGGGCGAGACAACCCCTCTCGCATAGCAGAACTGACTCCAAATGCAAATTAGCACGTCACCTGCGCGCTTGGCGCGCCTCGTTTTGACTGGCACACTCCGCGCATGGCTAAAAAGGTCAAGGTCGCCGTCCTCGGCGTCGGCTCGCTCGGTCAACATCATGCCCGCGTCTATTCGGAACTCGCCGCCGCCGGCCAGGTCGAATTCACCGGCGTCTTCGATACCAATTCCGATTCCGCCCGCAAATTCGCCACCAAATTCAACACCCGAGCCTTCAACTCCATTGCTGAGGCCGCTGCCGCTGCGGACGCCTTGAACATCGTCACGCCCACCACCTACCATTTTGAGATAGGAAAATCACTACTCAGCCAGGGCAAGCACGTGCTCGTCGAAAAACCGATGACCGACGATACCGCGCAAGCCTCCGAGCTCATCCAGATCGCGCAGGAAAAGAACTGCGTGCTGCAAGTGGGACACATCGAGCGGTTCAATCCTGTTTTTAAATATCTCGAAAGCGTCGCCACCGAACCGCGCTTCATCGAGGTCCATCGCCTCTCCAAGTTCCCGGCCCGCTCCACGGACATCGGCGTGGTACTGGATCTGATGATCCACGACCTCGATATCGTGCTCGCGTTCGTGAAGTCGCCTATCGTCAGCGTGGATGCCATCGGTATTCCCGTGTTGAGCAAGAGCGAAGATGTCGCGAATGCCCGTCTGCGCTTCGCCAATGGTTGTGTGGCCAATCTCACGGCCAGCCGTGTGGCCCCGGAGCCGATGCGCAAGATCCGCGTGTTCAGCGGTGGCGACACGCCCAGCTATATCTCGCTCGATTATCGCGCGCAGGAAGGTTCCATCTTTCGCATTGCCCGCGACAGCGAGCATGAGAGTTCGCTGCTCAAAAAACTGCTCGCCTCAAAAGATTCGACCATCGTGAGCGAATTCGCCGGCAAACGCATCGTGCGCGAGCCCGTTCCCATCACCAAGGAAGAACCGCTCAAGCTCGAGCTGCAACATTTCGTCAATTGCGTCCGTGAAAAGCAGACCCCCATGGTCAGCGGCGAATCCGCCAAACGCGCCTTGGACCTCGCCTTTGAGATCACCCGGCAGGTGCAGCAGAGCAAGTGAAACCAAAAACCTTAATGCTCATAGCCGGTGAGGCGAGTGGAGACCTGCTCGCCGCGGAATTGGTTTCCGCGTTGCGCGCGAAGGTGTTGCAGGCGGAATCCGCGCATACGAATGATGTCCAGCCGTTGCGCACGCAACTCGCACCGCACTTTTTTGGGGCGGGCGGACCGAAGATGGCCACCGCCGGTGTGGACCTAGCCTTCGACATGACCAAACATTCGGTCATCGGCATCTCGGACGTGCTGAAGAAATATTTCGAGTTCAAGCGACTGTTCAATCAACTCCTCAAACTCGCCATCGAACGCCAGCCGGATGTCATCATCGGCGTGGACTTCGGCGGGTTCAACTTGCGTTTCGGCCATGCCATCAAGCAATACGTCCGCCACCATTCGGGCATGTTCTCCGGTTGGAATCCAAAGATCGTGCAGTTCATCTCGCCGCAGGTCTGGGCCTCGCGCCCTGGTCGCGCGTATCAATTGGAGCGCGACTACGACCTGCTCCTTAGCATTTTTCCGTTTGAGAAAGATTGGTATGCTGAGCGCGTGCCGAAGTTAAATGTGCAGTTTGTCGGCCATCCGATGGTGGGAAGATTTCAAAAAGCGGAATGCGAAAAGCGAAAAACGGAAACTTCTACACCGACCGTTTTATTTTTACCCGGCAGCCGCAAGGGCGAATTGCAACGGCATTTGCCAGTGATGATGGGCGCTCTTTCTTTGATCCAGAAAAAAAATCCGGCGGCCAAGGCTAAAATGGTTTTACCGAATGAATCGCTCGTCAAACTGGCAAAATCACTCGGTGCCAAAATGGAGATCCAGATCGGTAACCTGCCCGCCGCCCTCGCCGAAGCAGATGTTGCGATCGCCTCGACCGGCACCGTGACGATGGAATGCGCATTTTTCGGTGTGCCGACCGTGACGCTCTATAAGACGTCGCTGATGACGTATGAGATCGCCAAGCGCATCATCACCGTGAAATCCATCACGATGCCGAATCTGCTCACGGGCGAAGAAGTTTTTCCAGAGTTCATCCAGTACGCCGCAACGGCTGAAAACATCGCTCGCGCGATGCTAGAGCTTTTGACCGATGAACCTCGCCGCGCGCGCATCAAGTCAAAGCTCGCGCAAATCGTCGCTTCACTCGGCGGCCCGGGCGCGAGTGACCGCGCCGCCGATGCCATCCTGAGCCTGACTAAATGAAAGACCTTACGAGTCCAACGTGGATAAAGTTGAAAGGCATCCTGTTTCTCATCGTAGGCCTCCTGTCGGCGACGCTGTTGATCCTCGAATGCCCGTCATGGAAGGTTGCCGTGCTGCTGGCGGTAAGTGTGTGGTGCTTCTGCCGGTTCTACTACTTTGCATTTTACGTCATTGAGCATTACGTGGACCCGTCCTACAAATTCTCAGGTTTGTGGTCGTTTATGTGTTATTTGTGGCGGGGCAAGCGGAAGTAAAGGAGCGCGAGCGGTCCCCGCTCGCAGCTTATTAAATAGGTAAAGCCTCGGAAAATTCCTGCATCCAACTGCTGCTGACGTGCTGCGAGCCGGGACGGCTCTCGCTCCATTCGCTCCAATCCCGTTGCAACCGCGAACAGCCTTGATTACTTTTTCGGCGGTTTGAAACGCAAGCAGCAACCGGTGATTCCGCGAAAGACGATCTACCGTCTCTCCATCTATCTTCGCTGCCTCGCGCGCTTGAAGGAAAACGCCATCCAAACGGTCTCCAGCGAAGCGCTCGCCAAGGTGGCCGGCGTCAAATCTACGCAACTGCGCAAGGACCTGACCTATTTCGGCCAGTTCGGCACACGCGGCCTGGGCTACGACGTGGCGGAATTGTCGAAGATGATTTCGGATGAATTGGGCACGACCAGCCTGCAACCAGTGATTTTGGTCGGCGTCGGCAATCTCGGCCTGGCGCTGCTTTCGTATCGCGGATTCCAGAAGGAAGGGTTCGAGATTGTGGCGGCCTTCGATGCCGAACCGAAGCGCAAGCGCGACAAGGACATCACCCAACCCATCATCGGCATGGATGAACTCCACGTATTCGTACGCAAGTACAACGTGAAAATGGCCATCGTGACGGTCCCGGCATCAGGGGCGCAGGACGTGGCGAATCAATTAGTCGCCGCCGGCATCGTCGGCATCCTGAATTTCTCCCCCATCGTCCTTGATGTGCCGGAGGAAGTGATGGTCAACAACGTCAACGTGGCCATCGAACTGGAAAACCTGAGTTACTTTATCCAGGATTAAGACTGGATATCAACTCGTCGGTGTTGCGGTCGCACGACGACGAGTCGCCTTTTTGGGCTTAACTTCAGGAACCGGCGGAAGCATCGTGAGGTCGTAACCTTCCGGCAGATAGAGATACCGTCCGCAGCTTTCGCACAGTTGGATGTCCGTGCCGTGTTTGAGCGTCATGATGACGCCGATGGGGAGATTCATATGGCAGCCGGTGCAAACCTGTCTTTGCACCGCGACGATCCCTTTTTTCCCACGCACCATCAGGCGGTCATAATGTGCCAGGATCTGGGCGGGAATCTTCCCGCGCAGGCCAGCGATAGCGGTTTCATTTTCCTTTTTCGATGCCGTGCCGAACTCCAGGTTTTGGAGTGCGAGCAGGTTGTCCATGATTTTTTTCATAAAGCAAAATTATTGCGTTTCCAAACGGCCCAGCAAACGCAAGAGACCGTCTAAAATCGTCAACGGATGCGGCGGGCAACCGGGAATAAACAGGTCCACCGGGACGATCGCGCCCGCGCCGTTGCGGATTTGCGGATGGCCAACGAACGGCCCACCCGCGATGGCACACGCGCCAACGGCAATGACAATCTTCGGAGAAGCCACGGCATCGTAGGTCTTCTTCAAGGCCAATTCCATATTACCACTTATACATCCCGTGACAAGTAAACCATCAGCATGCCGGGGTGACGCGACAAATTGGATCCCGAACCGGCCCAGGTCCCAGCCGATCGTGCCCAGCACATTCACATCCGCTTCGCAGGCGTTGCAACCTCCGGCGCTCACCTGCCGCAATCGCAACGACCGGCCAAAAAGCTTGCGCAATTTTTCATCCAGGGCGGCGGCCAGCCGCACCTGTTCTCCACCGGCATCACCCAGAATCAAATCATTCCGTAGTCGAACGGCCATGCGGTGGTCGCCGGTCTGCGTGATGGCCTTGGTCGGGCACGCTTCCACACATGCCGCGCAAAAAATGCAACGCCCCATGTCCAGCGCGACCGGATTGGCCGGCGCACGCGTGATGGCTTGCGTGGGACACACTGGAATACACTCACGGCAATTCTCCACGCATTTTGCGCCGTCCACGCGCAACGCGCCGCCATGACGCTCCGGGAGCGGGGGCGCGGCGCCTTTCGGATACGCCATCGTCTCGCAACCGCGTTTCAACCGATGTAAAATGGAATCAACGGCGAACATAGTCACAGATCAAACCCGCAATAGGAGAGGTTAAAGCTTTTGTTACAGATGGGAAAATCCGAAACGGCCTGTCCACGCAACGCGAGCGACAGTCCGGTCCAGTTGTGGAACGACGGATCGACGATTTTATAGCGGCGAAAATTTCCATCCGGACCGGTCAACGCCGCATGGCAGACTTCACCGCGCCAGCCCTCGACCAAAGCCACCGCAAACGTTTCCGGCGCGCGCTGTCCGGCTTCCACGCGGATCTCCCCGTCCGGCGGCGAGGCGAGTTGTTCTTTCAGGAAATTTCCCGAGCGACGGATCTCCAGCCAACGCACCCGGGCGCGGGCAAACACATCACCGCCCGGCCAGACCGACACGGGAATTTGCGCAAAGCGGTGCCAGCCCGCCGGGTGATCGTACCGCACGTCACGCACCAGACCGGAGGCACGGGCCGCCAGTCCTACCAGACCGATCTCCGTCGCCAGTTCGGTCGCAACCGACCCTACCCCTTCAAATCGCGAACGCACAGAAGAAGCGTCCCACAACCATTCGGCAGCCTGGTCCACGTCCGCAACCGCGACGTGCATTTTTTCAAACAGCCGCGCAGCCAAATCTTTTTCCAGGTCAAAACCGCACCCGCCCGGCCGGACCAGGCCGCGTCCGAAACGGTTGCCGCAAATCATCGCGGTCAGGTTCAAAAAATCACCGCGAATCTTTCCGCACGCGGAGGCGGTCGGAAGGAAAGCCACGTCGTTGGCCAGCGCGCCCAGATCACCGGTATGGTTCGCGAGCCGCTCCAGTTCGAGCGCCACGGCGCGCAGCCATTGCGCGCGGAGCGGCGCTTCACTTCCCGTCAGGGCCTCCAGTGCCATCGCATAGGCCGTCGCATGGCCGATGGTCGTATCTCCGGCCACAGTTTCCATCTGGCTCATCGTCGCGCGATGCGGTCCGCCTGCCAACGCCTCCTCCACCCCGCGATGCTGGTAGCCAAGGGCGATCTCCAGGTGCAAAACTTCTTCGCCATTGCATTGGAACCGGAAATGTCCCGGCTCAATGATGCCCGCGTGAACCGGACCCACGGCGACTTCGTGAACCTCGCGCCCTTCAACTTTGAAAAATTCCCCAACGGCGGGGCGATCACCGTTTTGCCGGCGCACCGGTTTCAACCACGGATGGCCTTCAGGTGTGAGACCGTGCTGTTCCCACACTTCGCGCTCAAAAATATGTGCCTGCGGATATCGGCGCGTGAGCGACGGATAACGCCCTTTGATAGGCACGCTACGGCCCACGGCCAGAGTGTTGTCGGCGTCGAACGCAATCACTGCGACCAACCGTGTCGCCGGACCTTCCGGCACACCGAACCACGCGACCAGTCGTCCACCGCGATCCAGTTCGTCCACTGTTGCTGTGACAAATTCCTCTCCCGGCCATTCGGGAATTTCCGGCCATGGCAAACTCGTGCCGTTGGCGAGCAAGGCGAATGTTTGTGGCGCACTCATTTTGCGGGCGAAAGAATATTTGCAGGGACGCTCCATGCATCGCGCAACACCCCGGGCGTGGCTAGGCCAAGCCACAATGAAAATCCAAGGAACGCCAGCGGCGGCAATATCACCCCCGCCGTTTCGCGGAAATTTCGGCTGGTTTTCCGTGCCGCACGGCGTGGCCGACCGTCAACGATGGCAAAAACCACCCGTGTTAACCCGAAGAACGCGAATAACAGGCAGCCGAGAAACGTCGCCGCCGCGAAAATATTGTGCGTTTCGAATGCTGCGCGGACGATGCGCAGTTCGCTGAAGAACGGACCGAACGGCGGACAGGCCGTGATGGCAAACAAGCCAACCACAAAAATCTGCGCCGAGATCGGCGTACACCACGACATGCCGGACACTTCATCCACCGTGCGGGCACCCGCGGCGCGACGGATGTTGCCGGCACTCAAAAACAACGCCCCTTTGGTCAAACTGTTGGTCCAGACATGGAACAACGCCGCCGCAATTCCCGCCCCGCCCAACGCCGCCCCGACCGCCAGGATACCCATGTGTTCGACGCTGGAATAGGCGAGCATTCGTTTGAAATCCGGTGTGCCGAGCAGAAACAACGCGGCCACGATCATCGAAAACAATCCGAACACGAGCAACGTGAGTTCGGCGACTGTGCCCGCGCCTGCCGCGTCCATGACTTGTTTCACGCGCAGGACGGCCACGAACGCCATCGTCGTCATTCCGCCCGCGAGCAATGCACCAACGATTCCCGGCGCTTCGCCATAAGCGTCCGGCTTCCAGGTGTGCATCGGGGCGAGGCCCATTTTAGTTCCGTAACCGGCGAGCAAAAGTACCCATGCCGCCAGCAACCACGGTCGTGACAATGAAGCGCCTTGTTGGATCAACGTGGCAAACGCCAGATCGCCGCTGCCGCCGCTTTGCAGCGACGCGTACCCAAGACAAAACGAACCGAGCAACGACAAGGCGATGCCTGTGCCACCGACAAGCAGATATTTCCAGGTGGCTTCGAACGCGCGCGCCGTGCGGTTGAAATGCAGCAGTGGAACAGTAGTAAGCGTTGCCGCCTCGGCGGCGACCCAGAGCAATCCCAGATGCCGGCTTTGGATCGCCAGGCTCAGGAAGCCCAACAGCGCCAGCAACGCCGTGACAAAAATCCGGTTGCGCCGTTCCGCCCGCAATCGTAGATACGCCACGCCATAAAAGGAGGAAACGAGAAATAACAACGACACCGCCGGCAGGGTCGCTCGCGCCAGCGGATCGAATCCCAGCCAGGCCATTGAATTAGCTGATGGCGGATCGATGAAAAGCATCAACGTGATGACGGCATGGATCACGCCCACAACCGGCAACAGCCAGGATCGCGTTCGCTCTGATCTCCAGACGAACGCCGCGACGGCGGCAATCAACGGCACTAAAATGAGTAAGAGTTCCTTCATTCGTGCAACGTGGTGAGTTTCCCGGTATCCAGCGAGTCGAACTCGCGTTGAATTCGATCCATGATGATGCCGATGACGAATACGGCCACGGTAAGGTCGAGCAGGATGCCCGCTTCAACGATCAGCGGCGTCGCGTCAATCAACAGCAGGCCGAACAGGTAAATCCCATTTTCCAAAATCAAATAACCGCACACCTGCGAAATCGCCTTGGCGCGCCCGATCAAAAGTAAAAAGCCACAAACCACCGTGGCGAAGGCGCCCGGCACCAGCAGGGAATGCGCGTGTTCCGGCAGCAACGGCAGCGCGCCACCAACGATGACCGCACCGATGGTGGCCGCCGCGCCCAGCAGAAGTGACGGAATGAATCCCAGCAGCGGCTCGACTTCGCGGTCAATGTTTGTAGCGCGCAAGGCCCGTCGCAACAGATGCGGGATGATAAAACCCTTCACCGCCACGGTGCCCACGGCGACCACGCCGACCATCCATTGAAATTTCGTTTCATGCAGCAGTGGCAGAACGCCAAGAATCATGCCCTGCAGCGCCGCCGCGCGGATCACCGATGGCAACCGGCTGCTGCCGAGCGCAAGGAGGTTCAATCCCATCGTCAGGCCGATCAGGAGATTCAAAGTGCTGCTCATAGTGCACCGCCTTTCCACGCCACCAGCAGAGCGAACAGGCAGAGCAAAAATGCCGTCGTCAACAGAAGCGGCACGCGACGAAACGCAAAGCGCGCGAGCAACGATTCGACAAGGCCGATGGCGACCGCGACCACAAATACCGAGCCGACCAGCGCGCCCACCGCTGCGAGTGGCGATAGTTCGCCGATGGGCAACACCGCTTCCGCCAACAGCACTGAAAACATGAGCAGCTTCAGCGAAGCGCCGTGCAGGATCACCGCCAGTGGCGGTCCACTGTGATCGAGCACCATCGCTTCATGGATCATGGTGAGTTCGAGATGTGTGTTGGGATCGTCAAACGGCACGCGGCAATTCTCCGCGAGCAACACTGTGAACAATCCCATCGCCAGCAACGCCGCACCAGCGCCGGCCGCCGGCGCGAGCATCGTGACCAGCGACACACTTCCGCTTTGTAATGCGAGCGTGAGCAGCGCCGTGATGATCGCGGCCTCTGCGAGAATCGCGTAGCTCACTTCGCGGGCCGTGCCCATGCCTTCAAAGGCCGAACCGGTATCAAGCGACGACCACGCGATGCAAAACCGCGCGAGCGCCAGCAGGTAAACAAACAACAGCGCATCGCCGCGGAACGCCACGGGTGGGCCCGACCCCAGCGGCAACAACAATGCCGCCGCCACCAGCGCGACCCATGCGATTGCCGGACCGATGACGTGACCCGGCGAAACAGCCGTGCTCAGCACAACGCCTTTGCGCCAGAGTTTCGTCAGGTCGAAATAAAGTTGCAGCACGGGCGGCCCACGTCGTCCGGCAACCCACGCCTTCACCTTGTTGATGATGCCTGGCATCAACGGCGCGAGGAGCAGCCAGGCGGCGAGGTTAAGCAATATGCCGGGGACGATTCTCATTTCGCGCCTCCCAGAAATGTGAGCAACGCAAGCGCAGCGAGTCCGGCCAGCAGATAGAGGATGTAACTTTGCAACCGCCCATGTTGCAATCGCCGCACGGCTGTGGAGATCCGCATCACAACCGATCCGGATGGTTCGATGACATCTTCCAGCACCGTTTCCGGCGTGTGTTCTTCATAACTCGCATGCCGGGGAAAGATTCCTTTGGGCGGATGCACGTGACGACGGGGACGCAGGATCCAACTGAACCAGCCGGTGATGATTCCGGCAAACGAACCGGCGGTATATTGCATACGCGGCGTGGGCACGGCGTAACCACAATCCCACGTGCCCGCGCGATTCACGCCATTTTGTTTCACGCGACGCCACAAAATAATCGCCGCCAGAACTGCGAGCACCACCAGCGCGAGGTGACACATGCCCAGAGTCGCGAGCGGCGCGGGAACGGCGATATCTGCCCAATCCGGACGCCAGGCCGATGCTGCGCGGGCGACCGCGGGCCAGAAAAGGACCGGCACCAACCCGATGGCCACGCAGGCGAAACCGAGGACCAGCATCGGTGCGCGCATCAGCGGGCCGTTTTCGTGCGCGTGAGCCGCTGCTTCACTGCGCGGCAGGCCGAGGAACACCACGCCGCATACTTTTACGAAACATGCCAGCGCCAGTGCGCCGGTGATTCCCAATAAGATTGCCACTGGAATCGCCGCCCAAGCCATCGGACCGTGGGATGACGCGGCATCGAACAGCCCGAGATACACCAGCCATTCGCTAACAAATCCGTTCAACGGCGGCAGGCCGGAAATCGCCGCCGCGCCGAGCGCGAACAAACCCGCTGTCCAGGGCATGGCGCGCCACAAACCACCGAGCCGGCTCATTTCGCGCGTGCCCGTGGAATGCAACACGGAACCGGCACCGAGAAATAGCAACGACTTGAACAAGCCATGATTCCAGACATGCAATAATCCGCCCGCGAGTGCCAGTTGTCCCCAGGCCGCGTGACCGTTGGCCGATGCCACCAGCGCAAAGCCAAGTCCGATGAGGATGATGCCGATATTTTCGACGCTGTGATAAGCGAGCAATCGTTTCAAATCATGTTGACCCAGCGCGAAGGCGACGCCCAGCACCGCGCTAATGACGCCAAGAGTAGCAATCGTCCAACCCGCCGCATCGGGCACGGTCAACCAACCGCTGAACCGCACGAGGCCGTAGATGCCCATCTTGATCGTGACACCGGAAAGGACTGCCGAAACGTGGCTCGGTGCGTTGGCATGCGCGGATGGCAGCCAGATATGCAACGGAAACATGCCCGCCTTCACTCCAAAGCCAAACAGCGCGAGCCAGAACAGCGGCGCGAGTTCGGGATGATCGCGCATCGGGCCGAGTTCCCAACTACCCGTGCGCGCGGCGAGCATGGTGAAGAAGGCGAACAAGCAAAGTGTTCCCGCGTGCGACGCGGCGAGATACAGCCAGCCGGCGGCGCGGACTTCGCGTTTTTGCCGTTCGCGCGTGATGAGAAAATAGGCGCAGACGGTGAACATTTCCCAGGCGATCAAAAAATGCAGGCCATTGGACGACAACAGGACGAATCCCATGCCACCAATGAAGGCGCTCCACCAGGCGCGGCCTGACCGCGCAGAACGGGGATGCGCCGCATCGGACCAGTATTCGCGCGAATAAACACTGGCCGCACCGGCGACTACTGCAAGCAGCGACAGAAAAAATGCACTAAGACCGTCGAGGAGCAAATGAATCGGTTCCCCGCCGATGAGAAAGGCGCTGCGCCATTCCCAAACGGAGCCGGTGACCAGCACGACGACCGCCGCGCCCAAAGCCGCCAGCGCGCTGAGAGATGTCATCGCCAGCCAGATTCGCGGCGCTCGAAATGTGGCGAGGCCGCCAGCCGTTCCAACAGCGGCGATGAGCAGCAACAGGCCGGGCGCCGTCATTTCGCCTCCTGACCCGGTGTGGTTGTTTCAGCAGTGGCGAGAGAAGCGAAAATCCGTTCATCCGGCGCGGCTTCGAGTACGACGCGGCTTAAACCCCCGCGCGTGAGTGCGACACTGAACTGGGCAAGCAGTTCCAGATGCACGCGCGGCGATGGCGCGATGAAAAATAATAGCCTGGTCACGGCGATATTATCCGGCGGTGGCTCTGTCAGTGGGAGGACATCGCGCAGCATCAGGAGCGCGATGATGCCGGCGTCATGACCGAGCGCGACCGGCGAACGAAGATGCGGCAAAGCGAGGCCATTGCCGATCGGCGCCCAGTTCACGGAATCGGCGGCCCTCACTCGTTGTGCGAGCAATGTGCGAATGGCGGGTGTGGTGCCGGGCAATTTGGCAATAACGCGCTCCAGGACTTCAGTCACGTTCACAGCAGCCACGTCACGCCAGATGCCGCCGGTGCGAAGGAGAGTTTCCAGCTTGCCGGTCGAACCGGGAGTGGGACGGCTGGAGGCGAGAAAACCGGCTTTGGCCCCCAATCCGTGTTCTGCGGCCCATTCGACCACCTGCCCACGGTCAAAGAGCAACCGCCCGCGATCGGGCACGAACGGCAGTCCATCATTACGCACCCAGCCCTCGACGACATTTTCCTCAACGCCGAACGATTCCGCGAGCTGGACGATATTTAGATACATGGATCAGTCGTCACTGGTTCCGTTAAGGACTTTCCCGGCATGCTCAACCGCTGTGGCGAGTTCGCGCCGGGCCAGTTCAATCTTTTCCTTTTCGGCGGCCAGAGGATCATGTGAGACCTCGGGTGGCAACCCGAGTATTTCGCGGGCGCGAGCGAGAGAAAGCTCCACATTGGCACAGGTGTTCTCTCTGCCGAGCCTATCGAGGAAGCCGGCTTTGTCCATCATGAACAGGGGCTGGGTATGCGGCCCGCTCAAGATGAGATGCTTGCCGCGCCGATGCAGCCGCTCGTAGAGGTCTTCGAGCGCGTTCAATCCGGTCGCATCGATCGCGAGGACTTTTCGCATGCGCAAAATCAAAACATCCGGCTCACGACCTTCCCGCTTGAGGGCGGATTCCAATTTATCTGCCGCGCCGAAGAAGAATGAACCGAAGATGCGATAGATCATCACACCATTTGGAATCTCCTTGCCCACGAGAGAATGCTGGGAGCCCTCCGTTTCGCTGGCTTCGTCCACCGCGGTGATCTGGGTGGTTTCGGACACGCGTTTGATGAACAAGATCGCGGCGAGCACCATGCCGATTTCAACAGCGACAGTCAGGTCAACGGCAACTGTCAGGCCGAACGCGGTAAGAAACACCGCGGCATCGCTACGCGGCCATTTGGGAATGCGGGCGAAATTGTGCCACTCACCCATGTTGATGGCCACGTTGATGAGTACGGCGCTAAGCGTGGCCAGTGGAATAAATTTTGCGACCGGCGCGACGACCAGGATGATGGCCAGCAGTGTCACGGCATGGATGATTCCGGCGATGGGCGAGCGAGCGCCACATTTCACATTGGTTGCAGTACGGGCGATGGCGCCCGTGGCCGCGATGCCGCCAAAGAGTGGGCTGACGATGTTGGCGAGGCCCTGGGCCATCAATTCCTGGTTGGAATCATGGCGGTCATCCACCATGCCGTCGGCGACGACAGCGCAAAGCAGGGATTCAATCGCGGCGAGCAATGCAATGGTCGTGGCGGGTTGAAACAGATGCTGGATGTTGTCCCAGGACAGGACCGGGATGTGTGGGACGGGCAGCGATTGCGGGATGCCGCCAAATTTTGTGCCGATGGTGGCGACGTTCGCGATGACATCCAAATGAAAAAACACCACTGCCAGGGTACCTAGCACCAACGCAACGATGGAACCGGGCACGCGGCGTTGCCACGGCTTCGGCCAGAAAAGAATGATGGCGAGCGACCCGGCAGCGAGCGCCAGCGTCGGCCATTGAACGGTGGCGGCATGTTCGGCGAGCACCTTCATCTTCTCGATGAACTCAGAGGGAACTTTTTCGACCGTCAAACCGAAGAAATCCTTGATTTGTGTGCTAAAAATCAGCACCGCGATGCCAGACGTGAATCCCATCGTCACGGGATAGGGAATGAATTTGATCATCGTCCCCAGCCGCGCCGCGCCCATGATGAACAGGATGACGCCTGCCATGATGGTGCAGATAAGGAGATTATCGGTTCCGTATTTGGCGTTGATGCCGTAAAGAATGACGATGAATGCGCCGGTAGGTCCACCGATTGCGACCTTGGTGCCGCCGAGCGCCGAGATAATGAAGCCCGCTATGACGGCGGTAAAAATGCCTGCTTCCGGCTTTACGCCCGAAGCAATCGCAAACGCCATGGCCAGCGGCAATGCCACGATCCCGACCGTGATTCCGGCGATCAGGTCAGCGGTAAAATCCTGACGCGAATAGCCTTTCAACGTATCCACCAGTTTTGGGTGGAACGGAAACGAAAAACTCATAGTCCAATTTCAGATTCAAAAAAACTGAGACCAAATTCTCTCAGTCTGGAATCCATAGTGAACCATCTGGCAAGGGCTGACTAACCATCTATTGGCATTTTTATACCAAGCAAAAGCAGGTGCTCACCCTTTTTGGACCAGGGCGCGAAAAGCGGTGGCATTCAAAGGCGCACGAGTGTTCAGGTCATTGTTGAAATACGCATAAATCGGGATGTTTTTGGCCACATAGGCGCGGCAATGTTTGGCCCAGGGCAGAAGCTCGTCCCGCGTGTAATCATGATACGGGCCGCCCTTGAGTCCGTGAAACCTTACGTAAACAAAATCTGTCGTCACCGTGAGATTCATAGGCATCTTCAAGGAACTGACGGAAACATGGGCAACTTTGTGGTCGCGAAGGATAGCAAAACTCTCTTCATTCTCATACCACGAGGGATGGCGGAACTCGATCGCATGCCGGTACTTTTTGGGCAGTTTCTTCAGGAAAGAATTCAGGCGCTTTGGGTCGAACTTAAAATTGGGCGGCAACTGCCAAAGGACAGGGCCGCATTTTTCCTTCAGCAGCCTGGCGCGGTCGAAAAACTTTTTGATGGAGACGCGGTCCGCTTTGAGGCGCTTGATATGCGTGATGAACCGGCTGCCTTTGGCGGCAAAAATAAAATCCGCCGGCGAACGCTGATACCAGCCCTGCACCATCGTTTCCTGCGGCAACCGATAAAACGTAGCGTTGATCTCGACCGTATTAAACGTCTTCGCGTAATGCGCGAGCTCGCCGGTTTTGGGCAATTTCTTTGGATAAAATACCCCGGCCCACTCCTTGTAGATCCAGCCACTTGTCCCGACAAAAACTAAACCCTCCATGCTGCAACATAGCAGCATGAAGTAATAAATCCATCAGGCAGGAGGTGTTTCTTTTTTCGCCGTCTTCAACTCGATGTGCAAGTCACGCAATTGCTTGGGCGCGACGGCAGCGGGTGAATCGGTCATCAAATCCGTTCCCTTCGCGGTCTTGGGGAACGCAATCACGTCGCGGATGCTGGGGGTGTTGCACAGGATGGCGCACAGGCGGTCGAAGCCGAGCGCGATACCACCATGCGGCGGCGCGCCGTAGCGAAAGGCTTCCAGCATGTAACCGAAACGCAGCTTGGTTTCCTCCGGCGGAATCTGCAGCAGTTCTTCGAAAATGGTTTTTTGCACGTCGGGCCGATGGATACGAATGGACCCGCCGCCAAGTTCCACGCCATTAACGACCACGTCGTAGTGCTGGCCGCGAACCTTTTTGGGGTCGGTCTTGAGCAACGGAACATCCGCTGCCACGGGCGCCGTGAACGGGTGATGGCTGGAATACCAGCGGTTCTGCTCGCGATCAAAACCGAGCAACGGAAATTCGATGACCCAGAGGAAATTAAAATGAGTCGGGTCAAGTGTGAGCTTGCCCTGCCCTTTCAGCACATCGGCGCAATACAACCGTATCTTCCCGAGGATTTCGCAGGCATTGAGCCATTGGTCGGCAGCGAACAAAATCAAATCGCCTTCCTCGATCTTCAATTTGGCGATGAGCGCCTGTTTCTCGGCTTCGTTGAAAAATTTGACGATGGGCGATTTCCATTCACCGTTCTCCACTTTGATATACGCGAGTCCCTTCGCGCCGAAACTTTTGGCGTATTCGGTCATCGTCTCGATCTGGCCCTGCGTGGCGCCGGCCAGGCCTTTGGCGTTCATGGCTTTCACAATGCCACCATTCGCGATGGTGCCGCTGAACACTTTGAAGGTGCTGGCGCGAAATTCTTCCGTGAAATCGACCAGTTCCATGCCGAAGCGCGTATCGGGCTTATCAATGCCCCAGCGATTCAACGCTTCCTCGAAACTGATGCGCTTGAACGGCGTAGGGATGTCCACATTCAGCGCGGTCTTCCAGACGCGTTTCAACAATCCTTCGACGAGCGCATAGATGTCTTCACGCTCGATGAAGCTCATCTCGATATCGATCTGCGTGAATTCCGGCTGGCGGTCGGCGCGCAGGTCTTCGTCGCGGTAACAGCGCGCGAGTTGAAAATATTTTTCGATGCCTGCGACCATGAGGATCTGCTTGAACTGCTGCGGCGATTGCGGCAACGCATAGAACTGCCCGGGGTTAATGCGGCTGGGCACGAGAAATTCGCGCGCGCCTTCGGGCGTGGACTTGAACAGCGTGGGCGTTTCAATCTCGAGAAATCCCTGCTCTTCCATGAATACGCGTGTGGCCGTGGCGACTTTGCTGCGAAGCTTCAGGTTGCGCGCCATTTCCGGACGGCGCAGGTCGAGGTAACGATATTTCAGGCGCAATTCCTCATTCACCTTGCTGGCGATCTCCGGGTCGTCCACGGGAAACGGCAGGACTTCGGCCATGTTCAATACTTCAAGCGCCGTGACGCCCACTTCGACTTCGCCGGTGGGTATCTTGGAATTGTTCGTGCCGGTGGGACGTTGACGCACTTTGCCGGTGACGCTGACGACGCATTCGCTGCGGAGCGCGGCGGCCTGCTCAAACAGTTCCTTGGGCAGATCGGACGGGTCGAACACCGTTTGCGTGCGGCCTTCGCGGTCACGGATATCAATGAAGATGAGGCCGCCGAGGTCGCGGCGGGAATGGACCCAGCCGGATAAAGTGACCATCTGCCCGATATGTTGCGGGCGCAGTTCGTTGCAATGATGCGTGCGTTTCATTTAAAACAGGGCTTTTCCGGCAGGTTCAGAGAAACCTCACCGGTCAAAGCGAACGCGGATGATGACGGCGAAACGCGCGGAATTCAAAGAGAATTTTGGAGGAAGCTGAACTGAAGGGCGCAGAGAATGAATGAGCGTATCGCAGATTCGAAACCAGAAATCGTTTGTTGACCGCAAATGAACTGGTATGCACGCGGATTGGATCTTAACCCAAAATCAGGGATTGACTCAACAATGGTTACCCTTTCTCCGTGGACTTTGCTCCACTTATGTTAAACTTATTTTGAAATATATATTTACAAACTTTAACTTTTGTGCGATTAATACGTTGTTTTGCCGGCAATCCGCCGTCGCCAAGAGGCTAAGGCGGGACAAGTCGGCAGTGATCTTTGACAATATTTTGTAAACGGTACGCGATGCGGGCGGCTGGATGGGGGAGTTAAACATCGAAGCACCAAGCTCCAATCCCGCGGAGACGGGACTCAGCAGCAGAATCCAGAGAAACTCCAAGAACCAAGCACAATGGGCAAGGGGAGATGCGTGTTGCAGGTTGCAGGGTCAAAAAGGGCCAAAATGCCAGATTTGGTTGTTTTTGCGGAACCATCGCAAAATCAGGCGGTTACGCAAAAAAAGCCACAAGCTGCGCCAGCCTGCGCCAGCCTACTAAAGGATAAATGCTGATGATAATAACGGTAAGAACGGTAAGAACAGAAAGAACTGAAAGAACACCTGAAATGAAATCGAGGCCGTGAGGGAGTTAAGGATAATTAGACATAATTAAGGATTTTTTTAATGCTTGGTGACCGGCCGGGCCAGGAGTTCTGAGTTTATGCGTCTGAGCGCAATCATAGAACCGGACCGGACCGCAGTGCGGGACGGAACTCTAAACGGGAGGCAGTGTCAGGATGCGCCCGCGAAACGCGACCGCTTACTCCGGCAACGCAACCCGATTGGTTGAATCGCCGGTATTTTGCAGGAGATGTTGCAGCTTTTCGGTGGTGGCCTGCACTACGGAACCATCGGCAAGCCCTGCGTTCCCCTCTTTCGCGTGGATCGCGTCCGTCCAATTTGCAGGTTTTTCCGGCAGGTTCAGGGAAGCCTCACCGGTCGAAGCGAACGCGGATGATGGCGGCGAAAGGCGCGGAATTCAAAGAGAATTTTGGGGCAGCGAAGCTCGTACAGGCACTCTCCAATTATTCCGGCAGGACGATCCAATTCGTGTGAACAGCATTGGGAGGTACAGAGTCGTGCAGATATTTCTGCAAGCCCGGCGTGGAAAACACCCTGACACTTCCATCGGCGATTCCCACAATCCCCTTGTCGTGATGCATTTCACCCGTCCAATAGGCGGCTGAGTCGGTGTCCAATACAACAAATAGGGAATTCGCCAACGACCTGGGGTTTTTCAAATTGCGATCTCCAAGAAGAATCAATTGAGGATAAGTATCACTCGCGTCAACCCCAACAAAATAACTGATGTTTGTGTTTTGAAGAGCGTCAAAAGACGATGCAACCAGACGGGTGTCGGACGGGCAGACAAGCAATTTGGTTCCACCCAATTCGTTGGACATCGCTTGATAGTGTCGGAACATTTTCCCTTCCAACACAAACTCACGCGTGCCACCATCATTGGTTCTATAGTACATTGGGAACTCCGCACCGCAATCGACGGCCCAGGTCTTGTAGGCGATCTCAAGTTGCCGTTGATTCTCGACACACTGTTTCTGCCAGACTTCTCTTCGGTTTACAGTGCTAAGTGGAGGCAAAATCATGAGCATCAAAATGGTTATCACCGCGACGATCACAACCAATTCAATGCGGGTAAAAGCCGAAACGTAAAGTTTTCGAATTCCCGGCTTCATAACCGGACTATGACTCCAGAATGTTGGACGCGTCAACCGGGAAACGATTTCGTAGAAGCCTGCTTCGCCTGGCGGGCGCGGATCAAATCGGCTTCTTCACGGATCACTTTGCCACCGGCTTGTCGCTCTCGTAGGTGAAACCTGAAAATATCCGGAGAAAATCCGCGAGGGGCATATCGAAAATGCCGTATTGGGTCGGGTAACCATTGACCATTCCGGCTGGCCCATTCGGCTTGAAGTTGTTTCCCCACGGGTTGAACATCCGCACTGTGCGACTGGCCGGGAAGTATTCCAGAAGGCTGAGAACGTGCCCATGCGGAATGCCCCGGGGCAAGGCTTTGGTCTTATCGTGGCCGGTGCCGACGGCCATCAGGCGGTGCTCGCTGGAAAGTTTCGTCAACAATTCATCCATCTTATCGGCGGCGCTTTTGGGATCCTGTTTGAGCCAGCGACCAACTGGCGCGCCGGCGGTTTTGTGACCCGAAAACAGAGCGATGACCGGACCATAATAACCACCGCGACCAATGAGGTCAGAGGTGACGGCCTCATCATCCGGAATTTCTTCCCCGGTCTTTTCCTCCTTCGCGTCCTTATGAAGCAACGCAAACGCTTTTTCCAGGACGGACAGCCAGATGCCATGGGTGCGTCCTTCTACGGCACCCATGATCAATTCCGCATCGGTGAGGAGCGGCACGGCCACCTTCTTTCCGTTGCCGAACGTGACCTCGAATTTTCCGTCCGGACCGGACTTGATCATATTGTGTACCTCCTGCGGATGTTGGAACGCATAATCACCGATCACCGCCAGCAGATAACAATCACCCATGCGACCCTGGTGAAAGGCCGACAGGTTCGGGTCGTTGCCGAGGAAAACTACGCGGTTGACGGATTGGATGTGTGCCGCATCGGCGGAAATCGCATGCTGAATCTTGGGGTCTGCCGCCAGTGTAAGCGCATCGGCATAAGCAAGACCGTTGGTTTTTTCGTCATCATCACGCAGCAGATGCCGGTGGAAAACGACAGCGATGGCCGCATCACTGCCGCGCACCGCCGGGTCGGTTACCATGGCGTCGATCTCTGGCACGGTCAACGTGCGATCATGGTCCGCGTCGCAGCGCGAAAAAAAGGCGGCGACCATTTTGCGGAAAGCGTCATCCTTTTGGCCCGGGTCCACGACGGGTTGGGCCTTTTTCTTAGGGGCGGCCTGACAAACCTGGATGCCAACGCCAACAACCAGGAACACCATCAAGGTCATAAGCAATCCAAGGCGTGGCGCGAAACCGGAACGGGTCATAACACCAGAATTAGTACGGTTCGGGTTTTGATTCAAATCCAAAAGAGAAACCGTTCCATCGAAACGGGTCAACCCGGAAACGATTTTGTGGGCGTCTGCCCGGCCTGGCGTGCGCGGATCAAATCGGCTTCTTCACGGATGTTGGCCAGCGAAAGCTGGGTCGCATGGAACAAATGCACACAGCCGCCCAACAATCCGGCCACACCAACAAAGCCAAGCAATAAACCGAAACCGACGATGACGCGCAGGAGAGTCTCGTTGCCGAGCTGTCCGGTGACGGCCCCGAGCAACGTGACGAGGGAGGCCGCCGCAAATGCGCCCAACGCAGTGTAAATCCAACGCAGCGAGCTGAGAAGAAGAATGCCCTGCTTTTCCACCCGCGCGACCTGCCCCAGGAAGACCTCACCACGGCTTTCCCCGGCGGCTTCAGATTCGGCGTAAAGCTCATGCATGCGCTCGCGGGTGCGGAGCATGCGGTTAATGGTGCTCATGGCCAGCACGCTGGTGGCATTGGTGAGAATCGCCGGCGCCACGATGAACGTGAGCACGGCAAACGGATTTTGTGTGAGTAAATTGCTTCCCATAACCTCGAATATCAATCCTACTATCCCCGGACGAAGTCAAAAGGGAAGCGCCAAAATTTGGGCGGTCTGGGACAATTTCCGTGAAGCCTGCGATTAGCTTTGTGTCTACTCTTGGATGGCACGAGGAATTTTACACTGTAAATTGAATTTATGAGCAAACGGAAACCTGGAACCTGTAATACGAGCAACCAAACTGTTATCCGCTGGGTGGAAGAACAGGTGAGGCTGTGCAAGCCGGAAAAGGTGTACTGGTGTGACGGCGCTCCTGAGGAAAAGGAATCCCTGACGGCGGAGGCGGTTGCCGCCAATATCCTGATCAAGTTGAACCAGGAGAAGTTGCCGGGCTGTTATTACCATCGCTCGAATGCGAACGACGTGGCGCGCGTGGAACAATGCACGTGGATCTGCACGCCAATGCAGGAGGAAGCCGGCCCGACGAACAATTGGATGGCGCCGAAGGAGATGTACGCAAAGTTGCGCGCGAAATGCGATGTCTCCATGCGCGGTCGCACGATGTATGTGGTGCCTTATCTCATGGGGCCACTGGGGTCGCCGATGTCCAAGGTGGGCATCGAGTTGACGGATTCCCTCTACGTGGTGCTCAGCATGCGCATCATGACGCGCATGGGACAGGTCGCCTATGACCAGCTCGGCGATGGTGACGATTTCAATCGCGGCCTGCATTGCATGCTGGATGTGAATCCGGACCGGCGGTTCATCGCGCATTTTCCGCAGGACAATACAGTCATCTCGATAGGTTCAAACTACGGCGGCAATGTATTGCTGGGGAAAAAGTGCCTCTCCTTGCGCATCGGCTCCTATCTTGGCCGCAACGAGGGCTGGATGGCGGAACACATGTTGATTTTGGGAGTGGAATCTCCCAAAGGCGAAAAAACCTATGTGGCAGCCGCGTTTCCCAGTGCGTGCGGCAAAACGAATTTCGCCATGCTGGTGCCGCCGGCACATTTCAAGGGCTGGAAAATCTGGACAGTCGGTGACGACATCGCCTGGATGAAACCCGGGCCGGACGGCCGCCTGTATGCGATCAATCCGGAAGCAGGTTATTTCGGCGTGGTGCCGGGAACCAATTCCAAATCCAACCCGACGGCGGTGAAAACCATCGCCAAGGACACCATCTTCACCAATGTGGCGCTCACGCCGGACGGTGATGTGTGGTGGGAAGGCAAGGACGGCCCCGTGCCCAAGGAATGCCTGGATTGGCAGGGCAACCGGTGGACGCCTGAATCCGGCGGAAAAGCGGCACACCTGAATTCACGGTTTGCCGCACCGATGGCCAACAATCCAATGCTCGACTCGAAAGTCAACGATCCCAACGGCGTTCCGATCAGCGCCATCATCTTTGGCGGCCGCCGGGCAGACACGATGCCGTTGGTGTACCAGGCGTTCAACTGGATCCATGGCGTCTATATCGGCGCCACGATGGGTTCGGAGATGACCGCCGCCGCGGTGGGCGGGATGGGCCAGGTACGCCGCGACCCGATGGCAATGCTGCCGTTCTGCGGCTATAACATGGGCGATTATCTGCGCCATTGGCTCTCGATGCGAAAGCTCATCAAATATCCGCCGCGCATTTTCCACGTGAACTGGTTCCGGAAAGATGCGGAGGGAAATTTTCTCTGGCCGGGCTTTGGCGAAAACATGCGCGTTTTGAAATGGATCGTGGACCGTTGCAATGGCCAGGCGAACGCAGCCGAGACGCAACTGGGCTGGGTCCCGTATGCAAAGGACTTTGACCTGAACGGGCTCAAAGATTATTCGCCGGAAAAATTCAACCGGGTGCAAAGCATCAATTACGACGACTGGCGCCGTGAATTGCTGCAACAGGACGAATTATTCATGAAAATCTACACGCACCTGCCAAAGGAATTGATCTTCCAGCGCGAACTTCTGGTCTCGCGCTTGTGATCGAGCAAAACCCATCAAACCCCACAGTTTCTTGTGGGGTTTGATGGGTTTAAAGGGTTTAATGTTTCCCGCCAAAGTCCTGAGTTTTTTGTATCCAACTGGTTACTAGTGCCGTCTTTTTTTTCAGTGGAATTTACAGACTCATTTTTATGATAGTTTTTTTTGACTTTACCCGCAACTAGAGCGATTAAGCGTATGGAGAAGTCAAAAAAATCCTCGTTCGACAAAGCATGGACACTCGTGCCATCATGCCTATGTCCTTGTGAATGGGGATGTTATTCATAGTCTGTTGACTTGATGTGTTAAATTTTTGCCGCACAAATGAAACAAACGAAGCATGGAGATACGTTCAAACGATCATTCGGCCTGGCCGTAAAATCACGACGAAAAGTCCTTGGCATATCGCAGGACGAACTGGCCTGGCGGGCAGGAGTGCATCGTACCTATGTAACGAACGTTGAGCGGGGAATCTGCAATCCGTCGCTGGTGAGCATCTCCAAGATCGCCGATGCGTTAGGGACGACGACCTCCGATCTGCTGATCGAAGCTGAACCGGAAAAGAATGGCGCAGGGAAAACCTCCGTCACCTCAGTGGATATATTGTTGGTGGAAGATAATGCGACGGACGCGGAACTCACCGTTGAAACTTTAAAGACCGCCGGCATCGCCAATACCGTTCATGTGGCCTCCGATGGCGCCGAAGCGCTTAATTATATTTTCAACCCGGAGAATAAAGAACGCCCCAATCGCCCGCGTTTGATCCTGCTGGATCTGAATATGCCAAAGATCAATGGCCTGGAAGTTCTGCGCCGTTTGAAAGCTGACAAAGAAACCGCCTCCATCCCCGTGGTTGTGCTCACCATATCCCGCACGGATGAACATATCGCCGAGTGCCGACGGTTGGGCGCTAACGCCTATGTGGTGAAGCCGGTGAATTTCCAAAGGCTGATCGAGGTGACGCCGCAACTGAATCTCTTCTGGCTGCTGTTACAGAATCCCCTGAGCGCCGCTGCGTGATCAGCCCAGTAGGCTCTTCGCGCGTGCCAGTGCTTCATCGAGCTTGCCCGCGTCTTTGCCCCCACCGCGCGCATTGTCCGGCTTGCCGCCGCCTTTGCCACCGACGATCGGCGCGATCTGCTGGATGATTTTGCCGGCTTGAATCTTGGCCGTGAAATCCGACGAGACGGAGGCGACCAGGGCGACCGCGCCATCCGCTGCGCCGCCCAGCACGATCACACCGTGGAAACGGCCTTTGAGCGAGTCAACGATCGCCTGGAGAAAATCTCCATCCACACCGCCAACATTGTGGATGATGGCGGGTATGCCGTTCACTGTATGAACCCGTTCCAGCAGCTCGCTCGCGGCGTTGGAGGCTTCGCGCTGTTGCGCGGACTTGATCTGCTTCTCCAATTCCTTTTGATGTGCGAGGAGGCTATCAATCTTCTTGTCCAGTTCGTGAATCGGTGAATTCACTTTGCCCGCAAGTGCCTTGATAAGAGCCACTTCTTCGGTGGCTTTGCGATAGGCCTCCAACCCGGCCACGGCCTCGATGCGGCGCACACCAGCGGCGATGGCGTTTTCGCCGACGATGCGGAACAAACCGATTTCACCGGTCGCGCGTGTATGCGTGCCACCGCAGAGTTCCATCGAGTAGCCATCCAGCTTGTGCGCATGGCCGCCGATCTGCACGACACGTACGACGTCACCGTACTTGTCGCCGAAAAATTGCATCACGTCCTTGCGGTTCTTCACGTCGGCGTGCGGAACTTCCGTCCACGAGACACTGGCGTTTTCCACGATGCGTTCATTGACGAGTTTTTCGATATCCGCGATCTCCCGCGCGGAAAGCGGGGCGCTGTTGAAATCGAAGGTCAATTTATCCGGGCCGACGAAAGAACCTTTTTGCGAGGCTTCCTTGCTGGCGACTTCGTGCAAGGCCCAGTGCAGCAAATGCGTCACTGTATGATGGCGCTCAATAGCATTACGCCGGGATTTATCGACGCGAAGAACAATTTGATTATTAACAGTGGGAAGATTATCGCCATCCACGAAATGCAGCCACGTATTGCCGGATTTCTGCGTGTTCGTCACTTGTAGCCGCGGACGTGAGTCCGCGCTGATTGAAGTGCGCCGACTAACGTCGGCGGCTACGGAATCTAAAAATATCTCACCCGTGTCACCAACCTGACCGCCCATTTCTGCGTAGGCGGTGGAAGCGTCCAGAATGACCGCGGTTTTGTCTTTAATGGAAACGACTTCCAGCACTTTGGCCGGCGTTTCCAGATGTTCATAGCCAAAAAACTTTGTGGGCGTCGTGGTCTCGATCTGCGAAAGCGAAATGACTTCCTTTTTCTGGGCAGCCCGGCCACGGTTTTTCTGCTCATCCATCAATGCGTTGAAGCCGACTTTATCCACGGACAACCCGTGTTCGCGAGCCATCAGTTCGGTAAGGTCGAGTGGAAACCCGTAGGTATCATATAGTTTGAAGGCGAACTCACCGGAAATAAGTTTGCTGCCAAAATCTGTGAAGCTCGCAATAGGGCCATCGCCGGGCACGTCCACATGGACCGGGTCTTTGCCGACGCGCTTTGCTTCCTCGAGAAACAATTCGATGCCGCGATCCAGCGTCTTGTTAAAGGCCTCTTCCTCCGAGCGGATGACTTCCTGCACCTGTTTCTTTTTGGCACGGATCTCAGGAAAGACATCACCCATCGTGCCGGAGAGGACGTCCACCAGTTTATAGAAGAACGGCTCTCGGAACCCAAGGAGACGGCCATAGCGTACAGCACGACGCAAAATGCGGCGCAGCACATAGTTACGATCATTGTTACCAGGCTGGATACCATCGGCGATGGCGAATGACAGTGTACGGATATGGTCGCCAATAACGCGGAAAGCGATATCAATGTTTTCGACCTCGCTGGCACCCCGGAAAACTTCTTTGTCTTCTTCGATCACCCGACGTGTTGGCAGTGTAGAGTTATACTTTTTACTGCTCATCTTTTCCAACGCGTCGAAGATCGGGCGGAAAATATCCGTTTCGTAGTTGGAGATCTTCGCGTGCTTAAAATCCGTGAGACTTTTGGTGCCTTGAATAATGCTCGTAACTCGTTCAAAGCCCATACCAGTATCCACGTGCTTCGCCGGCAGCGGAACAAATCTTTGACGCCAATCCACACCAGCCTTGGCATTGGGCAGCATCATTTTAGCAGCTTCTTCAGGCCCATCCGGTTCAGCATTGAACTGGATGAAGACGAGGTTCCAGATCTCGATGCAGCGGGCGTCGCCCTGGTTGACGAGCGAGCCATTGGTATCGCCCGCGGGCGTGAGGTCGACATGTAATTCACTGCACGGACCGCACGGGCCGGTATCGCCCATCATCCAGAAATTATCCTTCTTATTGCCGTTGACGATGTGGACGGCGGGATCGAGGCCGACGCTGCGGAATTTTGCGGCCCAATGGTTCCAGGCTTCCTGGTCGAATTCGCTGGGGTCGTTTTTGGAACGGTCCGGGTTGTAAACCGTGGCGTACAAGCGCGACGGGGGAAATTTCCATTTTTCGACGACCAGCTCCCAGGCCCATTCGATGGCTTCCTTTTTGAAATAATCGCCGAAGCTCCAGTTGCCGAGCATCTCGAAGAAAGTGTGGTGATAGGTGTCGAGACCGACATCGTCAAGGTCGTTGTGCTTGCCACCGGCGCGGATGCATTTCTGGGTATCGGCAGCGCGGGTATCACTGGCGGGGACGGCGCCGGCCCATTTGCTGACGTCGGCTTTTTTCTGGCCGAGGAAGATGGGGACGAACTGGTTCATGCCGGCGTTGGTGAACAGCAGGTTGGGGCTGTCCGGCATGAGCGAGGACGAGGGGACAATGGTGTGTTGCTTCGACTTAAAGAAGTCGAGGAACGACTGGCGGATCTGGGCGGACGTCATCATGGTAAATTCGGGTCGGTCATCGCTCCGCGATGACGGGCGGCGCAGCGCGCCGTCCCTGCTAAAAAACGAGGGGGAAGATTAGGGAATCGTTCGATGATAGGCGAGTTGGAAGTTTTGGGAGCGCGTGCGGTTATGCGCAGGGGTAGCTCATTTTGTGAGGGTTATTTGATATGCTTCACGTTCCCAGCCGGGCCCCGTGATTTTCCAACCAGGGACGGTCATACCATAAGATCGGTCTGGACAAAACTGGTTTAGATTTATAAACTACCCGCATTATGCGGCTGTAATGCGGGTAGTTTTGATTTTATTATCTCTTAATTGCTTTTAATTCCGAAAGTTCCGGGATCTGACAAATTTTCGACTTTCCCTGTAAGAAATGCTCGCCGCAAGACGAGTATCTTAAAAAGCGGATACGTGCGCGATTGGCGCGTTGAGAATTTTTCGTTGTAGGGTCACAACCGCCGAACTATGGTTCAACTAACTCATGCCGCCAGACCAGAAATCCACCTTTAAACCAATTCCTGATCCCGAGCCGGACAACGGTTTGCCCGGCAGACTCAGGCAACCGGCCGCCGTGCCTCCCGTAAGCCCGAAGAACCGCAAGGCGCTTGAGACGACCGGGCGTCTGCCGATGATCAATTTTAAGTATCAAATGTCCGACCTGCTGGCGCTGTCCATCCAGAGCGGCGCATCTGACTTGCACTTGAGGGTGAACGAACCGCCGTTGTATCGCGTGAACGGGCGGCTCATCCGGGCTGAGGGACCACCGCTCAGTTCGAAAGACGCGTTCGACCTGATCGCGGCGTTTACGCAGGAGGACGTGATCCGCATCGTGCGCGAGGTCGGGCAGGCTGATTTTGGCGTGGCGTTCGAGAAGAACCGTTTTCGCGTGAACGTGTTCCGCATGAGCGGCGATTGGGGTGCGGTCTTGCGGCGAATCCCGGAGAATGTTCCCACGCTGGAAGACATATTGGCGCCGGAAGCTTTTTACAGTCTGGCAAGATTGCCACGCGGCCTGGTGCTGCTCACCGGGCCGACGGGCTCCGGCAAGACGACCACATTGGCCGCCATGGTCAATCTCATCAACATCGAACGGTCAGATGTCCACATCCTCACCCTGGAAGACCCCATCGAATTCCGGCATCCCCGCCGGAAGGCGGTGGTGACGCAGCGCGAATTGGGCACGGATTTCCTTACGTTTGCCGATGGATTGCGGGCCGCGTTGCGGGAAGACCCGGACATCATCATGGTGGGAGAAATGCGTGACCCGGAAACGATGGAGGCGGCCTTGCTGGCGGCTGAAACAGGCCATCTGGTCTTTTCCACTGTCCACACCGTGGGAGCCAAGGACACTGTGGACCGCATCATCAATGCCGTTCCGGAGAATCACCAGGCGAACGTGCGCTCGCAGCTCGGTTCCATTTTGCGCGGCGTGATTTCCCAAACCTTGATGCCGCGCGCCTCCGGCAAAGGAAGGGTGGCGGCCTATGAGATAATGATCGGGACGCCGGCGGTGGGGAACCTGATCCGGGAGAACAAGACCCACCAGCTTCCCAGCCTGCTGCAGACCCAGGGCAAGGAGGGCATGTGCACGTTGGACCAGTCATTGGCGCGGCGTTATGCTGACAAGCTCATTACGCGCGAGATGGCGCTGGAGCGCGCCCAGAACGTGCGCGAGCTTGAGGCCATGATCCGCGAAGAGGACGAGAAACGCTACCTTCGCTGAAGGCGGCAGTTTAAGCCCGGTTCTGTCAGGTTTTGCCGGACAGTGTCTCGCCTAAAGACAATTCGCCTGCGCGAAAATCAGCAAATCCCGCCGATCAAGGAGGTTTTCAAAATAGTCGTTCGTGGCATGAATCATGGTGTGTAGGATATAGCTCTTTGGTACATCCAAACAGTTTTAGACCCTGCTCAGTTCGTGATTGGTAATTTGGACCTTGAACGGGAATTAAAGCGACTGATGGACTTCGGTGTGATCGTGGCCGACATGCCTTAATTGGAAGTCGAAAGCAATCCACCTCGTCCCAAATGCTGAAAGTTCACTGGAACAATTACACACGCCTCTAGCGGGGTTTTTTGTCTTCATGGAATGCTTGCAGGTCGGCGAACGAGGCTCATCATTCTTGTCAAAGAAAATGCCAAAAAAGGGAGAGAAGCCTTCCAAGTGGCGGCTTATTCTCCAAGACGTTAAAAATCAGGTGTCTAGTGCGCAAGTGGTCAGCTTGCGGTTTGGCCGCACGACCTGTTGAAGAGAAACCGAGATGTAAATAATCCGATGCGGAACAAATTTGCAGAAGTCGCCCTGCGCACGAGCGTGATCTACGCGATCATTGCGGCAGCCTGGATACTGCTATCCGACAAAGTGCTGGAGGTACTGACGTCTGACCAGGCGCTGCGGTATGAGATTTCCGTAATCAAAGGCTGGCTTTTTGTCATCATCACGGCGCTGTTGCTTTATGTGACCCTGCGCCGCCAATTGCGCCGCATGGAAAAGGCGATGGAGGCGCGACAATTGGCGGAGAAGCAATTGAGATTGCAGGCTACCGCGTTGGAATCTGCGGCGAATGCCATCATCATCACCGATCGCAACGCGGTCGTCGAATGGGCGAATCCGGCCTTTTATAAGCTCTCCGGTTACAACGCGGACGAATCGATCGGCAAGCACACGCGCGACCTGCTGAAATCCGGCAAACAAACCAGGGAGTTCTATGAAGCGCTCTGGAACACCATCCTGGGTGGTAAAGTATGGCGGGGCGAACTGATCAACCGCCGGAAGGACAACACGCTTTATCCCGAAGAACTGACCATCACCCCGGTGGCAGATGAAAACGGAAAAATACTCAACTATGTCGCCATCAAACAGGATATCACCGAACGCAAAATAGCAGCCGAGGCCTTGAGCAAAAGTGAAGAACACTTGCGCAACGCGGCCCGCATCGGTGGGGTGGGTAGTTTTGAACATAACCACCTCACGGATGAGATCTATTTGTCACCCCTGGTGCGGGGATTTTATCAACTGGACGAGACTGAGACGGCAACTATTCCAAAAATCCTGAAAAGCGTGGTGTTGGAAGACCGCGACTTCCTCGCTGAAACCATCCAACGTGCCCATAACCCAAAGGGCGATGGAAGATTTGGCATCGAGTACCGGCTCCGGCAAAAAGATGGGGGCATCAGATGGGTGCGAGCCATGTCGCAAACCACCTTTGAAGGAAACGGCGATGCCCGCCATGCCGTCAGCACGGTCGGTGCGATCGTAGACATCACGGAGCGCAAACAATCAGAAGCCTCGCTACGCAAGGTGAACCGCGCTTCGCAAATGGTGTCGGTCTGCAATCAAGCGCTTATCCGCGCGACGGATGAACAACAATTGTTGCAAAAGATCTGCGAACTCACGGTGGAAGCTGGCGGCTATCCCGTTGCCTGGGCCGGTTTTGCCGAAGACGATGACGAAAAATCCGTGCGCATCCGGGCGCATGCCGGGGAGAATTCGGACGTCGCAACCAAAATCAAAATAAGCTGGGGAGACAACCCACACGGCGGCGGGCCCACGGGCACGGCCATCCGCACAGGCCAGCCCTGCCTCATCCAGGATATTGATTCCGACCCGCGAACCCTAGTCTGGAAGGAACAATTTACTCATACCGCACCGGCGGCCATCTTCGCCCTGCCATTAATAGTAAAGGATCGGACCATCGGAGCGTTGACGGTCGCTTGTCCGGCAGCCAACACCTTTGACAACGAAGAGATCGCGTTGTTGACCGAGCTGGCCGATGACCTGGCTTTTGGCATCGGCATGATTCGCGAACATGCGGCGCACGCACATACCGAGGCGGAGCGGCAGAAATTGGAGGCGCAATTCCGCCAGATGCAAAAGATGGAGGCGATCGGGCAACTGGCCGGTGGGGTGGCGCATGATTTCAACAATATCCTTACGGTGATCCAGGGCAACGCTTCCATGTTGACCATGGAAAATCAGAAAAACGGCGAGGTGACCGAATGCGCGCAACAGATCGTGGCGGCCGCGGAGCGGGCCGCGGGGTTGACGCGGCAATTGTTGATGTTCAGCCGCAAACAGGTGATGCAGCCGGCCAATCGCGACCTGAACGATGTGATCGCGCAAATGACGCGCATGTTGCAGCGCATCCTGGGGGAGGATGTCTCCTTGCATTCGATCTCCACCCCCAATCTCCCGTTGATCTATGTGGACACGGGAATGGTGGAGCAGGTGCTGTTGAATCTCGCAGTCAATTCCCGGGATGCGATGCCCCAGGGCGGGCAATTGATGATCATGACCGGCAAGGAAGTCCTGCATGAAGAACAAGCCCGCGAAAATCCGGATGCTGCTCCGGGAACTTATGTCTGCCTGACCGTGTCGGACACCGGGCAGGGCATCGCCCCGGAAGATCTGCCGCGAATCTTTGAGCCGTTTTTCACGACAAAAGAAGTCGGCAAAGGGACCGGGCTCGGGCTGGCGACGGTCTATGGG
>Ga0265338_10001854_pt1 | contig 33208 bp, 24 predicted proteins | sample 42126metaG_FD_193579 | JGI IMG/M metagenome (GOLD analysis project Ga0265338, IMG submission 193579) | Rhizosphere microbial communities from Carex aquatilis grown in University of Washington, Seatle, WA, United States - 4-21-26 metaG | ecosystem: Host-associated > Plants > Roots > Rhizosphere...
ACTGCAGACTGTCGTCTCTTAGCCGCTTGTACTCGAAGGCAGCCGCCATGGTCCCGACCGCCGGTCCGTGCTCGGCGGTCGGCTTGTTCTGGCCGAACACCCGTCCGAGCTGGCGGTACAGGATGAATACCAGCAGGCCGAGCGACAGCAGGAGCGCCCACTGCGCGACGGCGAGATACAGGGGAATCTTCATGGCACGGTCACCCTTGATTCTGATTCACGGCTCACCACGAGCGCCCGGGCGGCGGTGAGAGCCACCAAGCCGACCAGCACGGCCGCGGCTGCGAGCAGCCCGCTCTCAGCCGCGCCGACCTGGACAGATGCTGGCCGGACACCAGACATCGCGACCGCGGCCACGGCTCCGATCACGACGCTTCGCAGAATGCCCGCGGCATCGAATTTCCGTTGCGACAGCGCTCCGAAGCACCGGCACGCCCGTCCGCGGTGCAAGGCATAGCCCACCACAGAGACACCAACAAACGCGCAGGCCAGCACGAAGATGACTTGATTCAGCCACCAAGCAGACGGCGCGGACAAGCTGGCCGCGCCCAATCCGAACTCGGTGAGCGCGACGCCCAGAGCGCAACCGCGGATGACCGCCTGCGGAATCCGCCTGGGCACGAACAGCCGCATCGTCGCGGCGAAACTGGCCAAGTCAGCGAGCTTCGCCCCGCCAGCGACCAGCAGCATCACCGCAAGCCCCGACTTTGCTCCCAGGATGAGGACGTCCATTCGGCTACACCCCCGCCCTCGAGGTGCGCCGTCCTGAGCGTCCGCCTGGTCGCGCCTCCGGTGCTCCGAGCGGCAGCCTGGCCAGCTGGTGCAACTTCGAGATCTGCCAGTCGTGATTGACCAGGCTGGAAGCCCGGACTCTGCCCTGCGCGTCGACGAACATCATCCACGGCGTGGCGCGGACGTTGTAACGGCCATACAGCGCCGGCGACCCGGTCAGGACCGGGATGTAATCCAGGCCGAGCGCACGCAGCACCGGCTCGGCAATCGCGCTCGGGCCGCGCAGCAACACAACAACATCCACCTCGGCCGCCTGCGCGGCGAACTCGCGCAGCCCGTCCACGACTGACGGGAACGACTTGAGCGAGTGGCTCGTGAACACGATCAGCTGCAGCGGCTTATCCGGTGGGGACCTGTGGACGCCTTCGGCAGAGTCGGCGAGCGTCCAGCCGGGGGCACGGGAGCCAGGGGCCAGCCCGTTACGCTCGATGCCTTGCGGGCCCTCCATCTCAACGTTAATGATCCCCACAATGGCAAGCACCGTCGCGATGCACAGGCCTGCGGCCACGGCGACGAACAGGCTAGCCGAGAGCATCTTCAGGGACCTTTGCCGACATCAACCTGTCCGCCATTTGCCGACCGCCCTTTCCGGGTGCCTCCGCCTCGTAGTGCCTTTCCCCCGGGGCGCCGTGGGGGCCTGCACATACTCAAGGCACTTTTCGATGCGCTGGCCTCTGAGCCATTGTGATCTGAGGCCGGGCGCGAGGCCATGACGTCTGACCAGCAGTCTGACCAGCAGTCTGACTGGACGACTGACCGGACGACTGACCCGCAGAGTTGGCGGAGCCGCAGGCCTGCCTGTGGTCACCCCAGCGGCTGCCGTGAAACAATCGCCAGAAGAGTCGGCAGTGACCTGTTGTTCTGGGTACGGGATGGCGAGGCGGGTGGGTACTACCGCGGAGCAGAGTGATGACTTCGGGCTGCTTCTTCGCCAGCACCGGATGGCGGCCAGACTGACACAGGAAGAGTTGGCCGAGCGGTCCGGGTTGAGCGCCCGTGCGATCAGCGACATGGAGCGTGGACGCAGGAGCCGGCCATATCGCCGCTCGGTAGGCAAGCTCGCCGCCGCGTTGGAACTATCGCAGTTCGCGCTGGCCGAGCTCGCGACGGCCGCAGGCCTGGCACCGCCGGCGTTGGCACCGCCGGCCGACCGCGTCGGCTACCCAGCCGGGCACGGGCCCGCCGATCCCGCCGGGGCGCCCGGAACCGCCGGGCCGCCCGGAACCGCTGGGGTCTCCAGCGCGAGCCGGCCGTTGAGCGGGGTTCCGCGGCAACTGCCCGCCGCGGTGGGGCATTTCGTCGGCCGGGAAGCGGAGCTGAAGGCGCTGAATGGCCTCCTGGATCAAGCCTGTCACGGCGGCGCGGTAGTGATCTCGGCGATCGATGGGACCGCGGGCGTGGGCAAGACCGCCCTCGCCGTTCACTGGGCACACCAGGTCGCAGAACGCTTCCCGGACGGGCAGCTCTATGTGAACCTGCGCGGTTATGACCCCGATCAGCCGATGCCGGCCGCCGAAGCGCTGGCCGGGTTCCTGCGCGCGCTCGGCGTAGCCCGGCCGGACATCCCGGTGGAGGTGGCGGAGCGCGCCGCCTGGTACCGGAGCCTGCTGGCCGGGCGGCGGATGCTGGTGGTGGCAGACAACGCCGGATCAGTTGAACAGGTCCGGTCGCTGCTGCCCGGCACCCCGGGCTGTGTCGCGGTGGTGACCAGCCGCGATTCGCTGGCCGGCCTGGTGGCCCGGGATGGTGCCCAGCGGCTGGACCTGGACCTGCTGCCATCGGGGGAGGCGGTCGGCCTGCTGCGGGCGTTGATCGGCGGACGGGTCGACGCCGACCTCGGTGCGGCTGCGGCGCTGGCCGGGCAATGCTCGCGGCTGCCGCTGGCGCTGCGGGTGGCGGCCGAGCTCGCCGTGGCCCGGCCCTCGGCCCTGCTCGCCGACCTGGTCGGTGAGCTGGCTGATCAGCAGCAGCGGCTGGACCTGCTGGACGCCGGCGGGGACCCGCGCACCGCCGTGCGGGCCGTGTTCTCCTGGTCGTACCGGTCCCTGGACGCCCGTGCCGCCCGCGCGTTCCGGCTGCTGGGCTTGCACCCCGGCCCTGATCTCGACCGCTATGCGGCCGCCGCGCTCACCGGCAGCACCCTCGAGCAGGCCGGCCATGTCCTGGACGAACTGGCCCGCGCGCACCTGATCCAGGCCGCCCGGGGGGGTCGTTACGCCATGCATGACCTGCTGCGCGCCTACGCTCCTGAGCTTGCTGCCGACCAGGAGCGGCGGGCCGCGCTGACCCGCCTGTTCGACCACTACCTGCACACCGCCGCCGCCGCGATGGACACCCTCTTCCCCGCCGAGCGGCACCGCCGTCCGCGCGTCCCCCGCTCGGCCACGCCTGCCCCGCCAGTGGGCGACCCCGCTGCGGCGCGCGCCTGGCTCGATGCCGAACGCGCCATCCTGGTCGCCTCCGCGGCGTATGCCGCTGCGCACGGCTGGTCCGCGCACGCCACCCACCTGGCCGCTACCCTGTTCCGCTATCTCGAAGGCGGGCACGACCTTGATGCCGTGACTATTCACAGCCATGCCCGTTACGCCGCTGCCCAGGCCGGCGACCGGATAGCTGAAGCTACCGCGCTGAACGACCTCGGCCTGGCCGACTTTCGGCAAGGTCGTTGCGAGCAGGCGGCCAGCCTTCTGCAGCAGGCCGTGGCCTTGTCCCGGGAGGCTGGCGACCAGACCGGTGAGGCCCGCGCGCTGGGCAACCTCAGCCTCGTCGACTTTCAGCGGGGCCGTAGCCAGGAGGCCACCGGTTGCCTCCGGCAGGCTCTGGCCATATTCCATGAGACTGGTGACCGGACTAGTGAGGCCCGCGCGCTGGGCAGCCTCGGCCTCGCCGATCTGCGGCAGGGCCGCTGCCAGCAGGCCACCAGCCACTTTCATCAGGCCCTGGCGCTGTTCCGTGGCGTCGGCGACCGGACCGGTGAGGCTCACGCGCTGTCCGGCCTCGGCCTGGTCAGCTCGCAGCAGAGTCGATTCCGTGAGGCCAGCAAGCGCCTCCAGCAGGCGCTGACCTTGTTCCGGGAGACCGGCGACCGTAGCGGCGAGGCCTATGCCCTGTCGAATCTCGGCGACGTCCACCGGCGGCAGGGCCGCTCTCAGCCGGCCACCAGACACCATGAACAGGCCTTGACCTTGTTCCGCGAGATAAGGAACCAGGCCGGCGAAGCCAAGGCGCTCAACGGCCTCGGCGAAGTCCTCCTCGGCACCGGCCATCCTGAGCAGGCCCGCACCCAGCACACCAGTGCGCTCGCCCTGGCCCGCCGGATCGCCGACCAGCATCAGCAGGCTCGCGCCCACCACGGCCTGGCCCACGTCTACCAGGCGACCGGCGACCCCGGCCCGGCCCGGCAGCACTGGCACGAAGCCCTCACCCGCTACAGCGATCTCGGCGTCCCCGAAGCCGATCAGGTCCGTGCCCAGCTCGCCGCCACGGACAACCACGACCACCGCGTGTTGTGAGCCTCGGCTGAGCAGTGCCCGCCCCGCAGGGGCGGCCCCGCAGGCCGGCGGCGGGCGAGGTTGTCAGCGGCGGGCCAGGTGCTCGATGCGCTCGTGCAGCTTCGGGAGACAGCTTTCGTGCTCAGGTTTCATCAGGACGCTGCGCAGGATCCGGGCCCCGTCGCGGTCCGGCGCTACGTTCGGGTGGCGGCGGGTGAACTCGCTGGCCGGGACGCGCAGCGTGCTCAGGAAGACCGGGTCGGCCGGGTCGGCCATGCCGTCGGCCAGCATCCGGCCGGACACCTGGTCGATCGCGGACAGGCTGGCCGGGTCGGTGGCCGGGAAGTACGTGACGATGTCCAGTTCGGGCGGCTGGTAAAGGTCCAGGTGGTCGGAGGCATCGATCAGCCGGGCCCAGCCGAGCGCTGCCCGCCGGCCGGCCGCCAGCACCTGGCCGAGCCCGGCCGGCATGGGTGGCAGCACCTGGAAGGTCAGCCACAGCGCGGCCGCGGCCGCGCCGGACCTGGAGCATTCCAGGCTGATCTCACCGAGGTGCAGCTCGTCGGAGGTGAAGTAGGTGTAGGGGGAGTCGTGCAGGTAGAGGCGGCCGACTCCGGGATCGCGGAACAGCACCGCCCCGCACCCGTAGGGCTGCAGCCCGTGCTTGTGCGGGTCGACGACGACCGAGTCACACCCGCCGATGGCCCGCCACGGCGCTTCTGGTATCCCGGCGGGCTCGGCCAGGCCCGCCAGCAGGGCGAAGAAGCCGCCGTAGGCCGCGTCGACGTGCACCCGGACGCCGTGCTCGCGGGCGATGGGCAGCACCTCGTGCATGGGATCGATGGCCCCCAGTCCAGTGGTGCCGGCCGTCACCACCACCGTCCCGATCCGGCCGCCCGCGAGCAGTTCGCGCAGCGCGGCCGGGTCCAGCCGGCCCGCGGCGTCGACCGGGACAGCGGAGCCCTCAATGCCGAGCACCCCGCACATCCGGCCGTGGGTGTAATGCGCCTCGGTGCTGTACGCGACGCCGCGGCCGGGGTGCAGTTCGCGGGCCACGTAGAGGGCTTCCAGGTTCGCGATCGTGCCGCTGCTGGTCAGGTGGCCCAGGTGGGTGGCGAAGCCGAACATCTCCGCCAGTTGGGCGATGACTTCCTTCTCCATCTGCGAGGTGGCGCGGCTGGAGTCGAGCGCGTGGTTGTTCGGATTGACCAGCATCGCGGTCAGGTAGCCGATCACGGCCGCGGGGTGCGGGGGCTTCAGCATCTGCCCGGCATAGCTGGGATGGAAATACGGGTAGTTGTCCCGCAGCCGCTCGGTGAAGGCCTTGAACGCGGTGGCGAAGCGCTCGTCAGTGACCTGGGCCGAAGGATGCGGCTGGAACGCGGCGAAGCCGGCTTCCCAGTCCGCGATCGCGCCGGCCCCCGCGCTCAGCCACCGCTGTAGATCCATCCCCCTGACTATGCCAGGACCCGTCAGTACGGTGCTGGGTCAGCCCTTGACGGCTGCCGTGGCGGGCCAGTCCGCATCCGGGCAGTCACCGCCCGCAGCCACCACGATGACCAGATCGATAACGATCGCGGGCTGAGCTGCGGATGCGTTGGTATCTTCTGGTGAGTGGAGATCAATCTGCCCGTCCCGGTGGGGGTTTGACCGGTGCGGGTGAATCGGGTGTCCCCGTGCTCACCCTGATCCTGGCTGCCCTCGCGGTCGGGCTCGGCAATTTCGGCGCATCGGTCAGCATCGGGCTCTCTGGCGTCGAGAAGGCGACCCGGATCAAGGTTGGTGTGGTCTTCGGGATCTTCGAAGCCGGGATGCCGCTGGTCGGCCTGCTGGTGGGCCATGGCGTGGCGCACGCGCTGGGCAGCGCTGCGCGTTACGCCGGCGGGGCGCTGCTCATCGTGATGGGCGCCTGGCAGCTGATCCAGACCGCCCGTGGCGGCCGGAAAGACGTGCCGGTACTGCCCATGACGACGAGGCGGCTTCTGCTGACCGCTTTCGCGCTCTCGCTGGACAACCTGGTGGTCGGGTTCGGCCTCGGCGTCCAGCAGACGTCTGTGGTGGCAGCCATCGTGGTGTTCGCCGTGGTAAGCGTGGGCCTGAGCCTGCTCGGACTGGAGCTTGGCCGGCGGCTCGCCGCCGTGGTCGAGTACGGCAGCCAGTATCTGGCCGGGATCGTGCTGGTGGCCATCGGGATCCTGGTCGCCGTGGGCGACCTCTAGCCCCGGTGCATCCGGCGTTAGGGTAATGCCCGGAGGTGTGCGAGTACCTGGTGGTCTCCGCAGTCTTCAAAACTGTTGAGCCCGAGCATCTCGGGCTGGCGGGTTCGATTCCCGTCCACCTCCGCCACGAACCTGGCCCGGCGGGCAGTGGGTCAGCGGGCCGCGCTGACGGCCTCGAAGGCCCGGCCGACCGACGTGGCCACTGCGCCGCTGCCGAACAGGCCGACGGTGCCGTCGGTGGCGGAGGTCGGCAGCGCGAACCAGGCGTAACGCTGCACGTAAGACAGGTGCCCGAGCATCGAGGTGGATGCCGTGAGGAAGGCCGCCTGCTGGCTCTCGGTCGGATAACTGGGCGTAGCCCCGCCGAAGTTGATCAAGGCGAACTCGGTGAGCCAGATCGGCAGGTGGTAGCGGGCGTAGATGGCCTGGAGGTAGCTCTCCAGTTGCTGGACCGCGGGGCCGGTCGCGAAATCGCCCCCATACCAGTGCACCGTGATGAAGCTGACCCGATACCCGCGGGCGGCGGCACCGCTCATGAACTGGTCCAGCCAGCCGCCCGGGGTGGCGGCCCCCGTCGCGACGGCGGGGCTGCCCAGGGTCATCCCGGTGGTCATCAGCTGCGGCCACAGGCTGAGTGCGCGGGAGACCGTCATGTTCGACTGGCCGCTCATGTCAGGCTCGTTGAAGCCCAGCAGCACGTTGCTTTCGGCCTTGGCCTGGCTGAGCGTCGCGGCGGTGACGCTGCCTGGTCCCCAGATCATCGGGACGAACTGCACGCCGGGCGGGCTGGTGATGCCCGGGTGACTGGCCGACCAGGTGTAGTACCAGGACTCCCCGGACCGCGCGAGGGCCTGGCTGACGCCGCTGAACGTCCAGGCACTGACGCCCTTCTCGGTATCGGCGGCGGGCGTGACAGGCGCACTGGCGGCGACGGCGGGCGGCGTGTGCGTGCGCCGCGGCGACGGGCTGGGCTGCGGCTGGGCGATCACCGCGGTCACCGGGCTGGGCGGTGCCGGATGGCTGGCCGGCGATGGCTGGCTGGCCAGCGCCTCGGGCCGCGCGGTGTGCTGATGGACCACGGCGAACGCGCCGCCGCCCGCGGCGCAGGTGACAGCGAGGGTCGCGGCCAGCACCTTCGGCTGCAGCGAGCCCGTGGCCTTGACCAGGATCCGGCCGTGCCGGGATCTCGCGGCACCGCGCAGCACCTGGCGGCCATGCGCGGCCTTAAGCCGGCCGTGCTTCAGGCCCAGGTGCCGCAGCCCGGTGTGCGCCAGCCAGCCACCGCCGGCCGCGGCGGCCACGGGCACCAGGGGCAGCCCAGCCAGCAGCCGTTCGGCCGGGATCAGCCCGTCGTAATGCGTGCCGCATTGGCCGCAGTCGCGGGTGTGCCGTGCGATGCGCTTGCGCCACAGCGGGCTAGGAGCCTGATCCCAGTCCGCTGTGGCGCTGACCAGTCCATCACACAGCGGGACCGTCTGCACCGCCCGGACCACGACCCGGGCCGTGCTGAGCTGTTCTTTCATCCTGGCGATGCGCACCGCCGTGTGGCTCGGCGGCAAGCCCAGCGCCGCCGCGATCTCACCGCGGTCCAGTTCGCCGCCCGCTTCCAGCCACCACAGCGCCAGCAGATCCCGGTCGTCCGGGTCGAGCCAGCGGGTGGCCTGCGCGGTTTCCCGGCGCTGACCTGACAGGCCGAGCCGCAGCAGGGTCAGGTCCACGAAGTCGGCCTCGGGATCGGCCATGTCGGGCCTGAGCCCGTAGACCGGCGCGGTCTGCCGTGCCTGGCGGTGATCGTGCATCTGACGGATGGCCACGGCGACCAGCCAGGACCGGAACGCGCCAGGATCGCGCAGGTCCCGCATGTTGCGGACGACCCGCAGCATGGTCTCCTGGACCACGTCGTCGACGTCGGCGTGGCCGTTCAGCGCCCGCCCGACGATGTTGTAAATCAGCGGCAGGTATTCGGACAGCAGATTGTCCAGCGCCCCCTCATCGCCCTCTTGCGCGGCGATCACCGTCGCCGCGCCGGGGCCGCTGCCTCGTGGCATCTGCATGGCACCTCACGTTCGTCGATGTCGGCCAGCGCAGCCGCAGCATGGCAGTTCCCGGCCGGCCCGGGCCGCTGCCGCTGCTGCCGCGCCGGTCCCTACGCCCGTTATGAGGAGACGCCGGAGGTCGGCGCGGATAACAGAAACTCCGTATCCGCATGATGCCGCGCGCCCGGAGAATGCGGCCGGCGGTTGGCGTAACTGCCGCAGGCCGCCGGTACCGGGGCAGATGCTGCGCTCAGATTTCTGTTATCCGGCCGCGGTGCGAGCGTCTCCCAGTGCAGGGGATGAGTGCCCGGGGGCCAGGGCGGGTCGCTGGCTCCCCCACCCCGCGGCCTGCACCGGGCAGGGCGCCTTGACCAGCATGGGACGGACGGGATGGCCTTCAGGGCAGCGAGGAAGCGGCCGGTGCGGCTCGCCACTGCGATCGTGGCGGCGGTGCCTGCCGTCGCGCTGGTGGCGGCATGTTCCTCGCCCGGCGGCGCGGCGGCGGCGCGTACCCAGAGCGCGCCGCCGGCCGCGTCGAGCCATGCCGCGCCGACGCCGAACTCCGCCGGCGAATCGTCGCCCGCCCGGACCGCTGCGCCGTCATCGTCCAGGGCGGCCCCGCCGGCCAGTGCCCCGCCGGCCAGCGCGCCGGCGCCCGCGCAGGCGGCGGCCGCGTCCGGATCGCGCCTGGTGACGTTCGTCAGCAAGGTCACCCAGACGATCTGGGTGGCCGCTTCCCCGGACCCGAATCATCCGATGACCGCTACCGGCTGGGTGCTGCCGGCCGGGCAGAGCGTGACGATCACTGTGCCTGACAAGTGGAACGGCCGCTTCTGGGGCCGCACAGGATGTGCCTTCACCAACGGCGTGGGCCGGTGCCAGACCGGTGACTGCGGCGGCCGGTTCCAGTGCACCGGCTACGGCGCCATTCCGGCGACCCTCGCTGAGTACGACATGAACGCCTGGGACGGCCTCGACTTCTATGACGTCAGCATGGTCGACGGCGCCAACCTGCCGATGTACATCAACATCACCGCGGGGCAGACCCGGGACAAGATCAGCCGGACGGGCTGCGGGCCGGCCGGCTGCACCACATCGGTCGACTGCCCGAGCACGCTGCAGGTCAAGGCCGGCGGAGTCGCCGTCGCCTGTGAGTCCGCGTGCGCCAAGCTCGGCGGGGACCAGTACTGCTGCCGCGGCGCGTGGGCGCCCCGGTCACAATGCGACCCGACCAAGTGGCCGGTGGACTACGCCGCCGTGTTCAAGAAGGCTGAGCCGTATGCCTACTCCTACGTCGATGACGATGCCACCAGCGTCTACACCTGCAAAGGCCGGTGTAATTACCAGATAACGTTCGGCATCACTCCGCCCGGATGACGTGCCGCGGCCCAGGGCGCGGCCCGCGCGGACGGTGACCGCCGGGGAGCGACCCCCGGTGGTCACCCGATGGCGTCGAGGTCGGCCTTGAGGTCCGCGGCCTCTTTCGTGTATCCGGCCACGTTGGGGTGGAAGGACTCGTCCTGGGCGTTCACGCCGCCGACTATGTTGTTGACCCACGGGTCGGCGGTGCACATCTCGTGCCCGGCGAACGCGTTCTCCTCGTCGATGACTGTCACCCCCTCCGCCGCGGCGGCCTGCTTGATGACGGTGTCGAGCCGGGTGATGACGCCGCGGATCAGGTTGAGCTGGTTCTGGCTGGTGACGACCGTGACTGGCGCCGCCGCGCAGTCGTACTGGACATCCGAATAGGGGGCCGGGAATATCTGCGGGTAGGTCAGGACGACCACGCTCGCGTTCGGCGCCGCGGCCTCAATGCTGGCGTAGGTGCTCTCCAGCGTGCCCTCCAAGTTCGTGATCTTGGTGTAGAGCGCGCTGTTGATGGTGTTGCTGAAACACGAGTCGATGGACGGCGTGAGCACCTGGTTGTAGCAGTTGGTCAGCAACCCGACCAGGTTGAGGTCATTGCCGCCGATGGTGAGGGTGACCAGGCTGGTGCCCGCGCTGAGCCCGGTGTACTGGGCCAGTTCACCCTCCGCGGCAATGCCCATGCTGTTGACCGTGCCGGGCGCCGCGGTGATGTCGCCCGTCACCGCGCCGGTGCAGGCGACGTTCTTGACCGAGGTGTAGCGGGTCGAGGACGCGACGTACTGCCCGGAGTAGGACTGCGTGGACCGGTGGCACATGTTCGCGACGGTGTCGGTGCCCGACACGTAGTTGAAGGTGCCTTCGCCCGCTGAGTACGAATCACCCATGTTGACGTAGTTGTCCGACCCCGCCGGCAGTGTGGTGGCACACGCCCATGACGACGGCGGTGACTGGCCGGTGCCCTGCTCGGCGGTGACGTCGAAGCACATGTACGTGCCGGCCGCCAGCGCAGCCGGATCCGACTCCAGGCCCCAGTCGAAGCTCGTCGTGCCCGACGGCAAGTCCACCTGCGTGCTGGTGCCGTTCCCGACCACGAAGTTCGCCGCCCCCCCGGACGTGTCTGTCCAGCTCACGTGGATGTTGCCCGCGCTGGTGGCGACCGCGGTCACGATGGCGGGCGCGGGCACCAGGGTCGTGGCGCACACGGACGCCGTCCAGGGGGAGACCTGGTGGGCGCCCTGCGCCTGGACCTTGAAGCACATGGACGTGCCTGGTGTCAGATCCACCCAGTTGTAGATGAAGGTGCCCGCGATCTGGACCGGAGAGGTCACGCTGCCGTTGCTGACGACGTATCTCGCGGTGCCGCCGGTGTTATCGGTCCAGCTCACCAGGATGGTGGTCGGGCTGACGGGGTTCGCCGTCACGTTGGTCGGCGCGGGCACCGGGGTCGTCGTGCACGCGTAGGGCGAATATGCCGATGACGTTCCGGCCGAGTTGATGGCCCGCACGGCGAAGCACATGTACGCGCCCGGCACCAGTTGGCCGCCCCAGTCGAAGCTCGTCGTGCCGTACGGCAGCGTCGTCGAGGAGATATTGCCATTGGTCACGACGAACTGGTTGTTGCCGCCGGACGGGTCGGTCCAGCTCACGTGGACCGTGGTCGGGCCGGTGGCGGTCGCGGTCACGCCCGTCGGCACCGGGGCCGCGACCGGGGAGCAGGAGATGGCCATCGCGCCGGCGCCGGTGTCCCAGCCGGGATTCGCCGGATCAGAGTTGCTGAGCGTCACCGCGAAGGTGGCGTACCCGCCCGTCGTGGCCGCGCCGAGGTAGACCCAGCCTGACGTGTTTTGCTGATCGACCGTGTGCCCGGGCCAGGCGAGCCAGTGCCGGACGCTCGTGGAGGTCACCCCCCAAAAGTCATAGCGGGCGTCCCTGTCCCCGGCGTCGGCGGTCGGAATGTACGCCCACGCGGAACAACTGTCGCCCGCGACGTTCACGGACGAGGACTGAACCGCCCCGTACTCCCAGGCGAAAGTCGCCGTCGCGGTTCCGGCCACATCCAGGATGTACCAGGTGGCGTTGTTGCATTTCGGCGTGGAGGTATTGCCGTAGAGCACGTTGCCGGTGTAGCCGCCGGAATTCACCAGGCTCGGCGCGGCGCCTTCCTCCCAGGCGCCGGCGCCCTGGTAGGCACCGCAGCCGGCCCCGGACACATGGCTCCCGCTGGGTGGCGTGTTGCTCACGGCGGCCGCAGTGGCGTTTCGCGCCGTAACCGGCGCGTCAGGGGCGGCGGACGCGGCGCTCATGCGCTCCGCGGGTGGCGTGCCGGTGGCGGCGGATGCGGCGCTGCCGCGCGCTGCGGCGAGCCCGAGGAGGCCGCCGAGAAGCACCGCGACGAGCGCGATACGGGGGATGGAACGCCGTCTCGCGCCGAGCGTGCGCATGACTCTCCCTTGGCCGCCAGGTGCGCCGCGGGGGCAGCGCTCCTTCAATATCGGCGGGCCGCCCAGGCCGGGACCAGAGGTTGCCCGTTGCCAAGAAATCTGGCAACGCTGAATCTTTCGCGGGGCCGGTGCCGCTGCTCGTGGTCCGGTGGCCTGGATGGCCAGGGCGAGCGGCTTCCGCCTGAACCCGCCGTGCCGCGCCGGTGCCAGGCAGTTGTGCCGGGCCGGCCCGCCCGAGCACACTGACGCCGTGCCGCCGCGCGGTGACCAGGCGTTCCAGGCCGGCACGCCGAGGAGGTATCACATGGTCCGCAGGTTCCTGCTGCTGGCGGCAGTCACCCTACTCCCGGCCGGGCTGATCGCCGCGGCCAGCGTCGCGGCGGCCGGCACCTCGGCTGGTGCTTTCCCGGCCCGGTGCACCGGCGTGATCCAGATCACGCAGCTGGCCTTCAGCCCGCCGATCACCGGCCCGGGGCAGTCCACGGCCGGCCTGGCCGCCCGCAACTGCACCCACCGGACCCAGCAGGTCACCGTGACCTGGTTCGCCAGCTTCACCGGCTCAGGCACCGGCATCCCGGCGGGATGTCCCGCCATGGACCCGTTCCCGCAGCAAGAGAACTTCACGCGACACGGCAAGATCTCCCTGACTCTCGTCTACGAGGTGCCGCTGTGCCCGGCCGCGCAGCTCCAGCTGACGGTGCAGATCGCGCAGAACGGCAGCATCCTCGCTGAGCAGACCGCCAGCCTGAGCATCGTGGAGCCCAGCGCGTCATTCTCGGCCACCCCCACGCCTTAGGGAGATGGTGACCCAGCGGTTGACGTCCGCTGGACCGGCCGCTGTGCGGCGTGCGCTGCGGGACGCATTGATCTGGCGCAGGGTCAGCGGTCTTTGAGGCTGCCGATGCTGAGCGAGCCGCCTGATGCGTCCCGGCTGTCCGGCGGCCCGGGCTCCTGCTCTGCCTCGCGCACATATGCGGCCGGGTCCTTGTCCACCGGCGGGACGCCGGCGAAGTGCCTCGCCTCGAACGCCGCGAAGGCGACGGCCAGGTCGTGCCGCAGGTGCAAGCCGGCGATACGGCGGAAGTCGGTGAGGCCTTCGCGTTCTTCCTCGGCCATGTGATCACTGTTCGCCAGGTTCACGGCGGCGACCGCGGCGTACCATCCGTCGCTGCCGACCTCATGCTCCGCGACCGCGGCGATGGTGTCCCGGATGTCGTTGTGGTCACCGATCGCGTCGAGGGTTTCCTCCTCCACGGTGTCGGTGCGGCCCGCGCCTATGCCCGTCCGCAGCAGCGCCGGGTAGAAGATCTCCTCCTCCGCCGCGGCGTGCAGTTCAAGGAACGACGACAGCCGCCCCCACACCGCGCTCAACGTCGCGGTGTCGCCGCGTCCGACCTGCTCCACGATCGCGAAGAGCCGGCGCTGTTCGTGATGGTCATCAAGGATCAGCTGGGTGATGTCCACAGTTGCCCTCCTGGCGTCCGGACTGCGAATCTCAAGGCGGGCCCGCGCGAAGGTCAGCAAACGCGGACGGCACACCGAGCAGGTGTCACCGGCCCCTGCTCGCTCATCGGCCACCGCCGGCTCCGGCGATGGCCGACACGTCATTCTAGAACCCGGCCCCGCGCGGCCCCCGGCCGAAGGGCTCCCGGCGCGCCCGGAGTGGCCCGGTTGGCCATCATCGCCTTCATGAAATACGGCTGCTTGGAGTTGGCCGCCGCTTCGAAGCCGTACCGCAGCATCTCTTGCTCATAGGCGTCTTTGGCATCGGCGAGGTCGCGGCCGCGGGCCGCGACCTCGGTGAGCCGCATCATAAGCAGCGCGGCATCGCGCAGCGAGGTGTTCGCGCCTTCGCCGCGGCCGGGGGACATGACATGGATAGCGTCGCCGAGCAGGGTGACCCCAGGTGTGTCCCACTGGCGGACCGGCTGGGCGGCGAAGATGCCGAATGGGAAGGTCTCGGCGGGGGACGCCTCGCCGATGATCCGCCGCAGCACAGGATGCCAGCCGGTCACCATCTCGATGGCGACCTGGTGCAGCGCGGCTCCGCGGGCCTCCCAGAACCGGCGGCCGCTGATAGGCAGCTCGTCGTGCCAGCCGCTCAGCGTCCAGCGCAGGTAGTCGGAGGTGTCAGTGAGCCGCAGGCCGGGGGCGAGCCGGGCGGTGGCATCGGCGAACGGCTCGCGTTTGCGGTAGGCGCCGACGCCCATGGAGATGCCGTTGTCGCCCCTGACGCGGGGCATGCCGTCGAGGAAGACGGCCGGCAGCCAGTGGGCCGATTCCCTGGTGAGCGGGGTCTTGCCGTAGATGGCGCGGCCGAGGTCATCGAAGGCGGCATCGGGGACCAGTTGTGAGCGGACCATCGAATTGGCTCCGTCCGCGCCGACCAGCAGGTCCCCGGTGGCGGTCGTGCCATCGGCGAAATGGGCCGCGACACGGCCGCCGTCGAGCGGGGCGAAGCGCTGGTAGTCCTGGCCGAAGCGGACGACGCCGCCGAGGCCGGCCAGCAGGATCTCACGCAGGGTTTCCCGGTTCACGCCGGTGCTGATCCGGGCAGGGGCGCTGTCAGACGGGGGCAGCGGCTTGGCGAACAGCTGCTTCAGTTGCGCGGTGTAGAGCGCGAAGTTTCCCTCGGGCGACCGGCTGGAGGTGGCCAGGTACAGGTCATACAGGTTCTGCGGGAGGCAGTCATGCAGGGCCTGGCTACCGCGTGAGTTGATGTGGAAGCCGTAGCCCTGACGGCGCACGGCCACCGACTCGTCCCGCTCGAACAGGGTGACGCTGATCCCCGACTTCTTCAGTCCCTGGGCCAGGCAGAGCCCGCCGATGCCGCCCCCGACGATGAGCACATGCGGCGGCCGGCGCGGCGGGCCGCCGCTGTGCCCGGTCACGCCGGCCCCGCCGCGGCCCGGAGGTTGTCCAGCATGCGCTGCAGCAACCCGGTGGCCAGCCGCACCTCGTCGTCGGTGAAGCCGTCGAACAGCCTGCTGTTGACCCGGCCAAAGACGGGCGGCAACCGCGGGACGAGCTGCCGCCCTTCGCCGGTAGGCCCGATGACGATCGACCGCCGGTCCTGCGGGTGCCGCTCCCGCCTGATGAGTCCCTTTGCTTCGAGACGGTCCAGCAGCCGGGTCATCCCGGCCGCATCGGTGCCGAGCATGGGTGCGAGCTGGTTCGGGCTGACCGGCTGCGGTGCCGAGCGCAGCAGCAGGCCCGCCTGCTGGGCGGTGAGGTCGAACGGGGCGAACTGGCGGTCCAGGGCCGCGCTGAGCTCGCGGGCGGCCTGGTGCAGGAGGTGGCCCCCGCTGAGAACGAGTTCCATCCGGGCACCCGGTGCGGGTCGCTGATACCGGAAGGGCCGGGAGGGATCCGGTGGGGAGGCATCCATGGCCGCAATATAACTGTCATAACAGTTATTGTCTAGACAGTGACTTGGCGGCGGGCCACCGGTAGCGAAACCTGGTTCTGAGCGCGGGCCCCCATCGGCCGGGATCGTCCAGCGCGGCCTGCCGAAACCGAGGCCGAAGGCCCTTGACCGGGGGGACGGCGTTCCCTTCCCTGCTGCCCCGGCCCGGTGCCAACGTTGATGACATCGGCCAGCATCGGCAGCAGATCAACGGCTGAAGGGCGGGGTGAGAGCCGTGACAGCAGTATTGGCACCGACGGCTGTTCCGGGGCCAGCAGATGACGTCGCCGAGCGGGTTATCCCGCCCGCCGGAATCGCGTACTGGCTGTCGGCCGCGCTGGCCCTGGTCGCGGCGGCCGGCTCGCTGCTGACATTCCTGGTCCCGGACGTCTTGCGGGGTACGGCGGTCATGAATGGCTCAGCGCGGGGAACTGCGCTGGTGGTCGTGCTGGCCGGCCTGCCGCTGCTGGCCGGCTCCATGGTGCTGGCCTCGCGCGGGTCGGCGGCTGCCGTGCTGACGTGGCTGGGGGCAACCGCGTTCCTGCTCTATAACTCGTTGATGTTCGCTTTCTCGACGCCGTTCAACCGGTTGTTCCCGCTGTATCTCGCGATGCTCGCGCTGTCGGCCTGGTCTGTCGCCGCGTTGCTGCGGCAGGCCGACATCCGCGCGCTCGGCCGCCGGTTCTCGCCGCGGGCCCCGGTGCGCCTGATCGCCAGCTATGTCTGGGTCATCGTCGGGCTCAATTCCGCCGCCTGGGTGAGCCGGATCCTGCCCGCGGTGCTCAGCGGCGGACCGCCGGCCTTCCTGCGCGGCACCGGCCTGACCACGAGCGTGGTGTTCGTTCAGGATCTGGCCCTCTGGCTGCCCCTGATGGCGGCGGCCGGGGCCTGGCTGTGGGCGCGCAGGCCGCTGGGCTACCTGATCGCGGGTGCGGGCCTGGTCATGTGGGTCATCGAGAGCCTGAGCGTCGCCGTCGACCAGTGGTACGGGCATGCGGCGGCCCCGGCCTCGGCGGTGGTGTCGGCGGCCCTCGTCCCAGCCTTCGCGGTGCTGGCCCTGATCGGGCTGGTCCCGGTCTACTTCTTGATGCGCGGCATGCCGGCGGCGGCGCGGCGCGATGTGTCGGCCGCGGGCCGCCGTGGCTGGGCCGGCTGGGCTCTGGCCGTCATGGCCCTGCTCGCGGGAGCGAGTTCGGTCTTCGGCGGCATCGAGTTGCTGCGCGACGGGTTTGGCATGCCGCTGAGCTGGCTGAGCGGTACGCCGTTTACCGGTTGGCGGCTGCCCGGGCTCGCCTTGCTGATCGGAGTCGCGGTTCCGCAACTGGTGCTGCTGGCGCTGATCCTGGTGTCGAACCGGTGGGCCCGTGCTGCCGGTTACCTGGCGGGCGCGGCGCTGGTGGCCTGGATTCTCGTTCAGCTGCTGGTGCTGCAGCGCTTCTTCTTCCTCCAGCCGGTCATCGCCGGAATCGGCGTGCTGCAAGTCCTGCTGGCCTGGCGGTGGCGGCGCAGCGCTGAGCCCTCGGCCCGCGGGGGTGAGATCGCCTAGGCCCGCGGCGCCTGCCGGGTCGCCGCCTGCCGGATCGCAGCTTGGCGGTCGCGGCCTGGCCGGGACCGTGCTTACCGGGCCGGCTGGCGCTCGCCGTCGACGGTCAGCTCGACTCGCCCGGCGTAGAAGCACATGAGCCCGCTGATCCCCGCAGCCTGGGGTATGGGCGTCTGGTAGCTCCAGACGAGATCGTCGTGCAGCTCGTCGCCGACCTGGACCGACCAGTACGAGGCCTGGCCCTTGAACGGGCAGGTGGTCTCGCTGCTGGTGGGCCGGAGCAGCTCGGTCCGGACGTCCTCGCGCGGCAGGTAGTAGCGGGTGGGCAGCCCTGTCTCGGTCAGCAGGACCGGCCGGTCGGATACCGCCAGTGTCTCTCCGTTGAGGGTGACCTCGACGTGCAGCGCGGTGGGGGTGATCGTGATCGTGTGTCCTGAAGCCATGCCTGTGCCAACCTCCCGGTGGCGGTGATGATTCCAGCCAGACCCCAGATGCCCGGGCGTGCCACCGCAGGAAGCGGTTGACCCGGTATCCGGTGCCAACTGGGAGGGCACCGGCGTCCAGCCGGATGTCCCGGTGCCGGCCGGGCAGGCTTTCGACGCGGCCTACGCCCTGGCCCTGGCCGACGTCCTGCGGTTCGGCGGCCAGGGGGCGCGTAAGCAGGTTAGGAAAGAGGCCAGGCAAGCTCTTGCTGAGCTGAAGACTGCGTGACTGGCCTGGCGGCCGGCCGCCGCAGCGCCGCGAATGCGTAAGAGAGCACGGCTGCCCCGGCAACAACGAGCGCCCCGCGCCCGCCGAATATGGCCACGAGCAAGGGCGCGACCAGTGATCCCACGACGATGCCGCCGAGCGAGGCAGGCAGCGCCAGGCCGTAGGCCCGGCCGAACACCTCGTCATCGAGCGTCCGCTGCAGGCCGGTCTCGGTGAGGATCTCGACCAGGATGGCTCCTGCGCCGGTAACTGCCGCCATGCCGACGGCCGCGGCCGGCCAGGTGATCAGTGCGAGCAGAGGCATGGGGAGCCCGACGGCGGCCAGGGCGGCGGCGAGCAGCAGGCGGGGATGGCGCCACCGGGTCACCCGGCCGGCCAGGGCGGTGCCGGCCAGGCCGCCCGCCCCGATTCCGGCGAACAGGTATCCGTAGCCGTCCGCGCCGAGGCCGATGCGGCGGGCGACCACCAGCAGCAGGACGGTCTGCATGCCGTAGAGCAGGCTGCACATGATGTCCGCGCCGACCAGCCGGAGCGCCTCGGGGCGGGACCGCAACGCCGCCGCGCCGGCCTTGATCCCGCTCACGAAGCCGGACCGGCCCGACGCCGACCCGGCGGGCCGGAAGGCAGGCCCGGCTGGGATCGAGATGACCGCGAGCGCGGACAACCCGAAGGTGACCGCGTTCATCAGGAACGCCAGCACGGGTGGCCCGAACAGCAGCAGCACACCCCCCAGCGCGGGCCCGGCCACGACGCCGACGGCGGTGACCGCCGACCGGGCCGCGTTCGCGCCGGGCAGGTCTGCGTCGTCGACCAGCCGCGGGGTGGTGGCCGCGACGCAGCCGAGGTACGGCGCAGCGGCCGCGGTGGCCGCCGCGGCGATCACCGGCGCGAGCAGGATCGGCAGGTGCGTCGCGGCGACGAGCGCCAGCAGCAGCATGAGCGCCAGCCGGGCGAGATCCGAGACGATCATGATCAGCCGCCGGTCGAACCGGTCGGCGATAGCGCCGCCGAGCGGGCCGAGCACGACGATGGGCACGACGCGGGCGGCGGTGCTGACGCCGACCCAGGCCGCGGAGTGCGTGCGGCTGTAGACCAGGGCCACCAGGGCCAGGTTGTACATCCAGTCGCCGATCTGCGACACGGCCAGCGCCGACAGCAGCCGGCGGAACGCCGGGTAGCGCAGCGATGCGCGGATGGTGCCCGTCGCCGCGTTCTGCACCATGTTCATCAGGTTCACGTCCCTTTCCCTATCGATCCGTTACCTTCACGGTCGGGCTAAGGGGTGGGGGCGCACATCGGGTTGCCGCCTTAGTGGGCGGCCTCGCGGGCCTCAGATTTGCGGCGTCTCAGCTTCTCGGGGCCTTACGTTCCCAGGGCTTCGGGTTTCAGCGGCCTTAGCCGTGCGCGGCCGGCCCGGTGTGATCAGCCTTCCGGGGCCGGCCCGGCGTGATCGGCCACGCCAAGCCGGTGTGCGACGGCCGCGGCTTCGATCCGGCCGGTTACGCCAAGCTTGCTGAGGATGTTGGAAACGTGCACGCTGGCGGTCTTGGGGCTGATGAACAAGGCGCGGGCAATCTGGGGATTCGACCGCCCGGCAGCGAGCAGCATAAGCACCTCTCGTTCCCGGTCGGTCAGCCCGAAGCGGGCGAGCTCGTCTACCGCATCAGGCGGGCCCCCCGGGCTGCCGTTGGCTGCCCGGGGACCGTCGTCCGGGCCAGCGCCGGGGCCGCGCGGGTCGTCCAGGCTGAGGCGGGCGCGGCGGGCCAGTGCCGCGGCCTCGTCGGCCAGCGAGGCCGCCCCGATCCGGCGCGCGGTGGCGTGAGCTTCGGCGACCGCGTCGGCGGCGGCCTGCCGGTCGCCGGTGGCGGTATGCACTTCAGCCAGCCGCAGCAGGGCGTAGGCCAGCGGGTACGGTTCGTCCGCCAGGCGCCACGCGCGCACGGCGGTCAGCCATGTCCGCCCGTCGTCTGTGCCGGTCACCCGGGCCTGCTCGGCGGCGACCAGCGCCTGGTAGCCGCGGGCCGCGGGGCTCAGGGCGGTCAGCTCTCCGGAGAGCCGTACCAGCCACCGGCAGTGTTCGCTGCTCTCATCCGTGATGGCCTCGTGACGATCGCGGGAACGAGTGGCGTCATCAGCTTCGATGCGCATGCCCAGCCACAGCAACGGCCAGACGTAGCGGGCGGACCAAGGGGCCGACATGGCGGCCAGCCCTTCCGTGAGCTTCGCCCGGGCTGCGGTGAAGTCCCCTTGGCCGTACCTGATCGCCGTCTCGGTGTGCAAGAACGTCAGGGTGAACTGGGGGTCTTTCGTCCCGCCCAGCGTCTGCGTGGCGGCCCGGAGCTCTCGGCTGGCGTCTGGGTACCGGCCGCGCAGTGCAGCCAGCTCGGCGCGGAGCTGGAGCAGCGTGCCGCCGTAGACGCCCTCAGGCAGGGTCGACAGCGACTGGGTGATCAGCCGCTCGGCGTCATCCCATTGACCCAGCCGCAGCAGTGGCTCGACCAGGTTGCCGGTGAGGTAGGCGCCCAGGGTCCGGGACAGGCCCACGCGCGAGGCCAGGTCAATGCCTTCCCGGGCCACCTGGGCCGCCTCCGCGTGCCTGCCGAGAAGCTCCAGCGCGTCGGAGAGGTTGACGAAGCCGCGCAGGGCGATCGCCGTGGCATCGAGGCCGCTCGCCAGGCGAAGGCCGGCCCGGAGGTCATCGAGTCCGTCCTCAGCGCGGTCGAGATAACAGCGGGCGAGACCGAGGGTGATGCAGGCGTCGGCCTCCTCTGCCGCCGCACCGGCCGTGCGGGCCGCCTGCACCGCGCGCTGCGCGATCCGGGCCGCCCGGGCCGGATCGGTGATGTGAATCAGGGAACTGGCCAGGGATGACAGGACGACCGCGTGGGCCCGTGTCGTCTGATCGGCCGGAAGCAACGCCAGCGCCTGCTCCAGCGCGCTGATGGTCTCTGCCTCGCGGCCGACATTACGCAGCGCGAGCGCGCGGCGGTCCATCAGCAGCGCGCGGCGGACGACGTCGTCATCATCGGGAAGCTCAGTCAGGGCCTGGTCGAGCAAGGACACCGCCCGGTCGACGGCGCCGGCCCGGGAGGCGGCGTCCGCCGCGAGCCTGGTCACCTCGGCCTGATCGAGGCCGGTGCGCTGCCCCGCGTCCGGGACCCGCGGCCAGATCTGCAGCGCCCGTTCGAGATGCTGGAGCGCCTCGGTCGGCGCATACGAGGCCATGGCCTGGCCAGCCGCCGTGATGGACGCGGACAATGCCAGCGGCAGATCCAGCGCGGCGTACCAGTGGTGGGCCAGCGCCGCTGGTACGGCGGCCTCGTCCTCGGCGAGCCCCGGATCGCCGGCCAGCGCCGCGCCGTACGCGGCGTGCAGCCGGACCCGCTCGCCGGGCAGCATGTCCTCGTAGACGGCGTCCCGGGCGAGCGCGTGCCGGAACGCGTAGCCGCGCCCGGTCTCGTCCACTACCAGCAGGTGGCTCTCCACGGCCTCGCGCAGCGCGCCGAAGAGCACGGGTTCATCGAGGCCAGCGACCCGGGCCAGCAGGCGGTCAGCTACCCCCCGGCCGGCCACCGAGGCGGTGCGCAGCAGGAGCTGGGCCGCTGGGCCAAGCGAGTCGATGCGGCTCAGCAAGACGTCCCGCAGCGACGGTGGCAGGTCGGCCGGATCTCCTCCGGCCCGGACGATCCCGGCGAGTTCCTCGACCAGGAACGCGTTGCCTCCAGAACGGTCGCACACCAGGTCGACCAGTTCGGGCGCGGGCTGCTCGGCCAGGATCGCGGACAGCAGGGCAGCGACCTCGTCACGCTCGAAGCGCGGCAGTTCGACGCGGTGGACTGACCGTACCCGTTCCCAGCTCGTGATCAGCGGCCGCAACGGATGCCGCCGGTGCAACTCGTCGGAACGGTACGTGGCGATCAGCAGCACCCGGGCGTGACGCAGCGACCTGACCAGGAAGGCCAGCAGTTCCAGGGTGGACTGATCGGCCCAGTGCAGGTCTTCGAGAACGATCATGACGGGCCGGGCGGCACCGAGCCTGCCAATCAGCCCGAGCACCAGCTCAAGCAGCTGGCCGGCTTGGACGTCGTCGGCGGGCAGGCCGGCCGCCGCGTCCGGGTCGAGCTCGGGCAGCAGCCGGGCCAGCCCGCGCCGGGCCGGGCCGAGCAACTCGGCGAGTTCGTCCGCCGGGGTACTGCGCGCCAGCGCGCGCAGTGCGTCGACGAGCGGGGCGAGCGGCAGGCCCTCGGCGCCGAGTTCGATGCAATGGCCGACGAGCACGGTGAACCCGGCATCAGACGCCTGGACGGCCAGCTCCTCGACCAGGCGGGTCTTGCCCACGCCGGCCTCACCGCCGACGAGAGCGAAGGCGGCGCTACCGCCGTGGGCGCGCTGCATCGGTGCGGCCAGCGACGCCATCTCATCGCGGCGGCCCACGAAGACGGGGCTCACCACACTGGCGCTCATGACCTGAACGCTGTCACAGATGGTCCGCGCTCAGCCAGCGTCTGCGCCGCACCGGCCTGCGGGGCGGCGGCGTGCGGGCTGGACGGCTATCCGCAGGAGTGCGCCGGGCTCGCGCCGACCTGGACAGTCTGCGCAGCCGCCACGTCTGGCCGCGGCCACGTCCGGCGGCGCCCCGCGACCCACCAGGTATAACTGGCACCATGCGGATAGGCGTGGTGTTCCCCCAGACCGAGATCGGCCCGGACATGGGCGCGGTGCGCGGGTACGCGCAGCGGGTCGAGGAGCTTGGCTTCACGCACGTCCTCGCCTATGACCACGTCCTGGGCGCTGACCCGCAGGCGCACGCGCCGTGGACCGGCCCGTATGACGTGCACACGACCTTCCACGAGCCGATGGTCCTGTTCGGCTACCTGGCTGGGATCACCTCGCTCGAACTGGTCACCGGGATCATCATCCTGCCGCAGCGGCAGACCGCCCTGGTGGCGAAGCAGGCCGCGGAGGTTGACCTGCTCACCGGGGGCCGCTTCCGGCTCGGCGTCGGGCTGGGCTGGAACGCGGTCGAGTACCAGGCGCTCGGCCAGGACTTCTCGAACCGGGGCCGCCGCATCGAGGAGCAGATCGCGCTGCTGCGCCGGCTGTGGACCGAGCAGAGTGTCACCTTCGACGGCGACTACGAGCAGGTCACGGCGGCGGGCCTGGCGCCACTGCCGGTACAGCGCCCGATTCCGGTGTGGTTCGGGGCGCAGTCGCCGCGGGCCTACGAGCGAGTCGGCCGGCTGGCCGACGGCTGGTTTCCCCAGGTGCCACCGGGGCCGAAGCTGGACGAGGCGTTCGCCATCGTGGCCGCCGCCGCCCGCCAGGCCGGGCGGGATCCGTCGGGGCTCGGCATGGAAGGCCGGGTGAGCTGGAGCGTGCCGGGCGGCACCGCGACGGTGGTGCAGCAGGCGGTCAGTTGGCGCGAGGCTGGGGCCACGCACCTGTCGGTCAACACGATGGGCGCCGGGCTGGGCGCCGTCGATGGCCACCTGGCGGTGCTCGCCGAGGTGGCAGGGGCGCTCGGCCTCCGGACGTAAGCGATGCCGAGCGAGCAGGATGCTTCGCCCCCGCGCCGCGGGCCCCGTGCCGCGCGGCCCGCCGAGGCGACGATGCTCTACCTGCAGAAGCAGGTCGAACTGGCCGTCCGGTCGCACCTCGATGACCTGCTGAAGCCCGCCGAGATCACCGCCCTGCAGTACACCGCGCTGACCGTCTTGGAGCGGCACCCCGACCTGACCTCGGCCCAGCTGGCCCGCAATTCGTTCGTCACCACGCAGAGCATGGCGGACATGGTGACGACGCTCGAAGCCCGCGGGCTGATCGAGCGGCACCGTGATCCGGCCGACCGCCGTCGGCTGGTCATCGGCCTCACCTCGGACGGGCGCGCCCTGATCCGCCGGTACCGGGGCAAGGTCAAGGACCTGGAACGCCGGATGCTGTCCGGCCTCACCGACCAGCAAGTCGGGGAGCTGCGCCGGTACCTGTACGCATGCCGGGTCGCGCTGTCCGACGGACCCCCGCACTGATCTCAGCGGGCGCTGGTGGTACGGCATCCTGTTCAACAGGAAACCTGTACATCTGGCCGGTCTTGTGAGAATCTCTGGCGCATCAGCGTTCCTCGCCGGAGAGGACCTCAGATGCCCCGCCAACGCCTGTCCCGCATCGCCATCGCCGCCACTGCGGTCACCTTCGTCATGGCCTCCGCCGCGCCGAGCGCCGCGGCCGCCACCCCCGCCAGCGGGCACTACACGGGCTCGCTCGCCGACGGCGCGACCTGGGTCGCGGACGTGCCCGCATCCTGGAACGGCACGATCATCCTGTACAGCCACGGGTTCGGCCCGCTGGCCGCGCAGGACGCCCCCGACCCGACGACGCAGGCTGACCTGCTCGGCCTCGGGTACGCGCTGGTCGGATCGTCCTACTCGGGCCCATCCTGGTGGGCGCTCGCGTCGGCCACCGCGGACCAGTTCGCCTCGCTGGCTGCCGCGGAGCAGATCACCGGGCGGCCGCGCCGGACGATTGCCTGGGGCACCTCGATGGGCGGCCTGGTCAGCGCGGAAGAGACACAGGACGCCCGGGGCCGGATCGGCGGGACGCTGACCACCTGCGGGCTGGTGGCCGGCGCGCTGAGCCTCAACAACTACCAGCTCGACGGCGAATACGCACTTAACGAATTGCTGGCCCCCAGTCGGCCCATCCAGCTGGTGCGGTACGCGACAGCCGGTCAGGCCAGCGTGGCGGCGGCGGCCCTGACGGCCGTGACGGCCAGCGCCCAGTCGACCGCCCAGGGCCGGGCCCGGATCGCCCTCGGCGCGGCGCTGCTCAACGAGCCGACCTGGTTCAGCGGTGCGGCGCCACCCGCGGCGGCCGACTACCCGGCGCAGGAGCAGCAGCAGGCCGACGAGCTGACCAGCTTCGTGCTGACCTTCATCATGACGGGGCGCTACCAGATCGAGCTCGCCGCGGGCGGCAACAGCTCCTTCACCAAGGGCGTCAACTATGCCCAGGTGCTGGAGCGGAGCAGCTTCCTGCCCGAGGTGCGGTCCCTCTACCGGGCCGCGGGACTCAGCCTGGACCGCGACCTCGCCACCCTGACCCGCCACGCCGACGTCACCGCAGATCCTGGGGCCATCGCCACCCTCGGCCGGACCTCGATGGTCACCGGGCACCTGTCCGTGCCCGAGCTCGACATCCACACCATTGATGACCAGCTCGTCCCGATCGAGCAGGAGAACTGGTACCGGCAGCGGGTCACCGGGTCCGGCTCATCGTCCCTGTTCCGGCAAGCCTTCGTGGATACGACCGGGCACTGCAATTTCCAGCCGGCCGGTTACATCGCCGCCCTGCGCGCGCTGGAGCACCGGCTGGACACCGGGCGCTGGGGCACCGTGACCCAGCCCGGCGCGCTGAACGCCGCCGCGTCCGCGACCGGGCTGGGCGCGTTCGATCCCTACCTCCCGTTCGACCCCCCGGCGCTGGTCAACGCCCGCAGCTGAGGCGGGCCGCACCTGCTGGATCGGCTGCACCGGCATGTGGCGGCCACCGGCGACGCGCGGCTGGCCGAGCTGAAGAGCGGCTCATCGCGGCCCCGTGCCCCCGGCCGCGGTCAGTGCCCCTGATGCAGGTGCGCGGCGAGCTGGGTGCGGGACTGCACGCCGAGCTTGGCGTACACCTTGGTCAGGATCGATTCGACGGCGCGCACGGTCACGAAGAGTTCCGCCGCGACGGTGCGGTTGGTCAGGCCCTGGGCGACCAGCTCCGCGACGCGCAGCTCGGTGACGGTGAGCCCGCCCGATCCGGGCGCCCGCCCGCTGACCCGGGCCAGCTCGCCGCGCGCCCGCGCCGCCCACAGCGGCGCGCCGATGCCGTCGAAAATGGCGATCGCATCGGACAAGGTCGCCCGGGCGGCGGCGCGCTGCTTCAGCCGCCGCTGGACCCCGCCGAGCACGAGCAGCGTGCGGCCCCGCTGCAGCGGCTGGGGTGAGATCTGATCGTGCAACCGCAGCGCCTCGGTGAGCTGGGTCAGGGCCGCGTCCAGATCTCCGCGCGCGGCGGCCAGCGCACCGCCGCAGCGGGCCGTGACCGGGGCGGCCACCGGGTCCGACAGCTCGCGTTCCATCTCCGCCACGATCGTGGCCGCATCGTCCAGCTCACCCACCGCGATCAGCGCTTCCACCGCGTCCGGGCCGACTCTCCCGGTGACGGAGACACCCATCTCCCGCCATTGGCGGACCAGCGGGCGCAGCCGTGCCGCCGCGGCCAGGTAATCGCCGAGGGCCAGCTCAAGCGAGCCGAGCAACGCCTGGTGCGAGAACAGGTAGGGCCGGTCCCCGATCCGTCCGGCCACGTCCATGCCGCGTTGCGCCAGGTCGCGGACCAGCTCAGCCTGGCCCAGCTGGAGTGCCGCCCGGGCGCAACCGTAGAGCAGGGCGCTGATGAGCTGCGGCAGGTCCAGCTGCTCGGCGATGTCCAGCCCCCTCGCGGCCCGCTCGGCGGCCTCGGTGGCATCGCCGCGCCGCTCCGCGACCGCCGCGAGCCGCAGCAGCGTGTCCGCCCGCCAGTACTCGACGCCGTCCGCCTCGCTGCGGGCGAGCGCCTGCTGCAACTCCGCCTCCGCCTCTTCCAGCCGTCCCTGGGCCAGGTGGCAGTACCCGGCCACCCAGCTGGGCGGGGTGCGCAGGAGCAGGCTGCTGACCGTGCGCTCAAGCTCCAGCGAGCGCTGCAGCTGGTGCTCGTCCAGGTCCTGGCCGGCGATGGAGGCGAACAGGACGACCTGGGCCAGCGACGACGCCAGCAGAGCCGGATCGCCGGCCTGCTCGGCCTCCGCCAGCGCCCGGCGTGCCTCGGCCAGGGCGCGCGGATAATCGCCCTGCGCCGACCAGTTGTCGGACAGGGCGAAATGGATGTCGGCGGTGAGCGAGGGATTGTCCCGGGCCTCGGCCAGCGCCTGTTCCTGCAGGAGCGTCGACGCCGGGATATCGTCCTGGCGGAGCCAGCCGAGCTGGTTCAGCGCCGCCGCCCGCTCGGGCCCTGGTTGCATCGACGCGATGAGCCGCTCGAATGATGCGGTGGCCGCGTGGGTCTCCCCGGCCAGGGCCAGCTGGCCCGCCGCGTTCAGCAGGCGGCGGCGGGCATCACCGGGGCGGTCGCCGGGCGTCAGGGACGCAGCCAGCTCGAACAACTCGGCCGCTGACGCCGGCGCCCCGCGCGAGGTGGCCAGGCCGGCCGCCGCGTCGAGCTCGGCCGCCAGGGCGGCCGAGGGGCCATCGGCGGCCAGGGCACCGTGCCGAGCCCGTTCCTCCGGCGATCGCGCGCTGCGGGCCGCCATCGTGTGCAGCTCACGCACCCGGACCGGTGGGATCGAGGCCGCCACGGCCGATGACAGCAGCGGGTGGGAGAAGCGCAGCCGCCCCTCGCTCGATTCAAGGACGCCAGCTAATGCGGCGGTGTCCAGGTCCTTCCCGTCGGCCCCCGCGGCCAGATAACGGCCGATCGGCGCGCCCGGCATCACGGCTACAACCCGAAGCGCATCCAGCACCCCGGGGGAGAGCTCGCGCAGCCGCTCGTCAACCAGGCCGCCCAGCGTGTCGGGCACCGGCAGCGGGCCGGTCCCGACGCGGTAGATGCCGCGGCGAGCCAGCGCCCGGCCGATCTCGAGCGCGATGAACGGGTTACCGCCCGATTCGGCCGCGATCCTGCGCAGGGCCGCGAGGGAGAACGACACGTCCAGCCGGGTGCGGAGCATCTTGTGCAGCGCGCCGGGGCTGAGCCCGCCAAGTGGCAGGACATCGGCGCGCATCCGGCCCCGGTCGAGCTCGAACGGCAGATTCCTGGCGGCCCTGGCGTCACGTCGCGCGCACAGCAAGCCGACCGGTTCGCTGGCCAGCCGGCGGAACGCGAAGCTGACCGCGGCCTCGGTCGGCGGATCAAGCCATTGCGTATCGTCGATAACGACCAGCACCGGCGCCGCGTCGGCGAGCAGGAGAAGGGTGGTGCGGAACGCCGCCGCGATCACCCGGGGCTCCGGTGGCTGCGCGGGTGCGTCCTGGAGCAGCAGGGCGACGCCGAGCGCGCGCCGCTGCGGCGGCGGCAGCCGGTCGAGCACGGCCCCTATCCGCGGTTCCAGCAGGTCGGTCAGGCCGGCGAAAGCGAGCCGCAGGTCACTGTGCGACGGCATGGCCTCCAGCACGGTGTGCCCGTGCTTGCGGGCGAGCGCGGCGCCCGCCTGGAGCAGTGTCGTCTTGCCCGCGCCTGCTGCCCCGGAAAGCGCCAGCGCCCGGGGCGCTCGGGGCAGGTCAGCAAGGAACTCCCCGAGCAGCCGCAATTCGCTGTCGCGTCCCAGGATTTCCCCCTGCATGGGGAAAGCGTAAGGTTTCCCGGACCTGCCAAAAGGTCCGCACCGCAGGAAAGCGGGCCAGATCGGTGGCCCGCTCTCCTGCGGCCGCCGGGTGGCTGGCTACGCCCAGCTGGCGCCCCGGTCGCTGGTGGTCATCTGGATCAGGTGGCCGGTGTCCGCGGCCACATAGAACAGCTCACCCTGGTCGCCGGGTCCGACGACCAGCGAGACGGCCTTCGCCGGGCCCTGGCTGACCTGCTGGGCCGCGGCCCAGCTCTGACCGGTCTCCTGCCGCTTGACGTAGACATGGCCGCTCGCGATCCCGGCGATGACGCTGGCACCTGGCCATTGCCCGGCGCAGATAGGTCCCTGCCAGCTGCCGCCGAGGTCACCATGGGGGACGGACGGCTGCGGTGCGGGCTTCGGTGCCGGCCCGGGGGAGGGATGCCACGCGTCGTCGTGGACGACCGACATGTCGTATCCCGCCGTGACGCCGCCCTGGTACTGGACGGCGGCGGCTCCGGGGATGTCGCGGGTGCCGTCGAGGGTGGCGATCCACCGGTAGAACGCCAGCCCGCCGCAGGCCGATACGACAGCCGGCAGCGTGGACCGGTTGCAGTAGATGGTGACGAACCGCGCGCCGGCCGCCAGGCGCCGCCGGATCCAGCCGGGAGCGTCGCTGGGGCGCGCGTCGCCGGTCTCGACGTCCAGGACGTCACCCGCGTTGTCGGCGGGGTCGACGGTGATCTTCACCTTGACGGCGTGCGGGAAGCGGTCCCACGCCTGGGCGGGCCACTGCGATCGCGGGCCGTCGATGTATCCGGCGACCATTTCCGCGTCGGCTGGGATGTTCTCCCAGGCGACCGCGTCATACATAGTCCTGGTCATGGCTTGCTCCTTCACAGCCTCGTTCCCGGGATGGTGGTCAGCGGTCGATGGCGAGGAATTCGAGCCCGACCTGGATCTCGGTGAGACCCGACAGATCGACCGTGTTCGGATCCACGATGGTGAACGACCAGGTAGCCACCGGGCTGCGGCCGTAGAACATCTGCAGGTTCGCGGCCGAGACCGGGCCGGCCGGGCCAGCCAGCGCCTTCGGCTTTACCGGCGGGATCACCGGCACCGGGCCGACGGGCGCTGGCGCTGGGCTGGGTGGGATCGGCTGGGTGGCTGGTGGTGGCACCTGCCCGCTGGTCAGCCCGACCGAGACGAAGCTGGTCATCGGCTGAGAGCTGAGCACCAGCGTGGCCCCGTCGCGGCGGAGCGCCTGCGCGTAGCCGGCGTGGGTCAGCGAACCATTCAGGCTCGGTGCGGTGGATGTCGCGCCGAGCAGGTTCAGGTACATGCGCGAGATCTTCAGCTCGTAGCTGTCGGCGGGCAGGTTCGCGAGGCTGATCTGGAATGTGGTGCTGCCTGTTGATCGAAGTTCAGCCAGCGCGGCCGGATCGGTGACCGGGATCCATACCTGCCCGGGGCTCAAGACATTGGCCAGGTCGGTGCCCTGCTGGGTGTACTTCGACCAGGCCGGTGCCTGCGCCCAGTTCGCGGCGAGCGCGCCGAACAGGCTCAGGGCCTGGGTCGCTGAGTTCCGGCGCAGGGCGAGCAGCGCGTCGGCGAGGATGTCAGGGACGACGGCACCGAAGTCCAGCGGTAGCTGGAAGACGTTGCCCATCGGCTGCAGCGCCGCGCTGGCCGGAGCCACGACCGAACCGTCCGTGAAGGCGAAGATGTCCAGCGCGCGCGCCGCCAGGAAAACGTAACGTACGACGTACTCACTGATCCGCGCGATCGTGTCCATCAAGGTGCCGACCAGGTCGGCGATCGCCGACATGTCGGTGGATACGGCCGTCATCCCCGCCTGGATCGCCGTGACGTCAGCGGCGCAGGCCGCCTGATGCGCCTGCACGGCGGCGACTTGAAGCTTTGCCTCAGCCAACTGGTCGGCCTGCTGGAGGATCTGGAACTTCAGGTTGATGACCTGGGCGGTCAGCTTCTGAATGTCCGCCTGATCGGCGCTGACCGTCGCGCTGCTGTTCTCGGAAAGGGACTTGAACAGGCTCACTACCTGCGCGGTCTTGCCGACCAGCCCGCTCAGGCCGCCGGAGTTCTGGTTTTGCGCCTGGCTCTGCGACGTGTTCCCCTTCTGCTCCATGCAGCCGTTATCCACCGACTGGGCCGTCGAGGGCGCCGCGGTGGAGGGCACGATGAGACCCACCAGCCCGAGCACAGGGCCGGCCGCCGGTGTCAGGGCCGCGACCGCCTGAATCACATCCCAGGCCGCCGTCAGCGGCAGACCGGACGTGAACTGGTACTGCGCTTGGAGCAGGGCCGCCTTGTCCGCGTCGATCTGGTTCTGCAGCGTTGCCATCTGCTGGTTGAGGTTGGCCAGCAGGCCCTGATCGTTGGCGGCGACCAACTGCGCGGCGGCGAGGTCGGCGCCCAGTGCGGCCTGCTCGTTCTGGGCCTCTTTGGCCAGGACGCCGAGCTCGGCGGAGATGCCGCTGTCGCTGACCGCCGCCGTGATCAGCTGGAAGACGGCCTGCACGAGCGGCGCGATGAGTGGCGCATAGCCAACGTAAGCCTGCTCGAAGTTGTCGAAGTCTGGCTTGATCCAGATGTCATAGGGCAGCCCGAGCGCATTCAGGTTGTTCGCGATCCAGCCGGACCACTGGGCGGCCTGCGCGGCCGGGCCCGCGACGCCGAGGTTCCTGACCGCCCCGAACTCGCTGTAGGCGGCCATCAGGTCGGCGGCGTCCGCTGGGCTGGCCCCGTTGAAACTGCGGTAGAGGTAGCGGCCCACACCCAGCCGGTAGTCCGCCCACGCCGCGAGGTTCGCCGGAGTGAGGATCCCGGCCACCGCGGTCCAGTACCCGGACTCGGGGATCACCGAGATTGCTATTGTGCCGTTCGGGCCCGGCTGACCGTTCGGGCCCGGCTGCCCCGCTGCTGCCTTTGCTGTTCCGACCGGGGAGGAGCCGGGGGCGCCCGCCGCTCCGCCCGGTCCGGCGGCGCCACCGGCCACCGCTGCGGCGGTCGTCTGCAGCCTGCCGGCGGCCCCCGCGGTCACGTAGCTCACCGTGATGGTCCCCCCGGCGCTGCCGCCGCCGCCCGCGCCGCCGTTACCGCCCGGTCCGCCTGGGGCCGCCATGGAGACCGAACCGCCCGGCTTGTTGATGATCTTGCCGGGGGCGCCGGCGCCCCCGGCGCCGCCCGCGCCGCCTGCGCCGCCCGGCGCGCCCACCGCGCGCAGCGTCACCGGGTCGAGGGTGCTCGCGATGATCGTGATGGTGCCGGTGACCGGGCCGCCGCCGCCGCCCGGGGTGCCATTGCCGCCCCGCCCGCCAGGAACGGGCTCGTAGGGGGCAGCCTCAGCGATCCCTGGCGTTCCCGTGCCGCCCGCGGTTCCTGGCCCCCCGGGTGCAGGGCTGCTGACGTCGATGCCGCCGGTGCCCGCGCCTTTGCCGAGAACGTAGCTGTCGGCGACGATGATCACGTTGAGCGGCGCCACGAGGCTGCTGCCCGGTCGCCACCCGTATGCAGGGTCCTGGGTGCATACTCGCGCGGCGAGCACAATGGTGTCTCCCGCACTGAGGTGCCTAGCCGTGATCTCGGCGTCGATCACTGCTTCAAGAGCTGAGTTAATGGTGATCTGGTCGCGGGCATAGAGCCATTGCTGAGCCATCGTGATTCTCCCCGTTCTGGCCGCTGACCGAGACCCAACGGGCTATTGGGCCCTGGATGCTGCCATTGATGAGCGCGATGCTACGGACGCGCCAGCCGATCCTGAACGTGGGAATCCACGTCATTTGGCCCGGGCTTCGCTCCGGCCGGCCGGAGCACGAACGCCCCCAGCGACAGCTTCTCTGGCGGTGCGGGGCTTTCATCGGATCAGCACTGGGGATGAGTAGGTTGCCGAAGGACGGCAGTCGGCAGAGAAACGGAGCATGGGGGTTGAGATGCCGTGGTTTCCGGACTTCGCCAGTGCCGTGGAGCTGGCGCGCAGGCAGACTCGTGCCGCAGGTCAGGCTGATCCGGTTGCGCAGTACTTCACCGCACTGAACCAAGGTGACACCCACGCTCTGGAGACCGTGTGGCCCGGTGAGGTGGTGATCCATGACCCCCGGGCCGGCGAGATCCGCGGCCACAAGCAGCTGCGAGAGTTCGTCAGCCGGAATGAATCCTGGCTGGCCGGGCTGCACGCCCGTATCGAGACCGTGGCCTCCACCGTCGTCGGCGGGCGGGCCGTGGTAGAACTGCTGGCGCACGTGGCCCACGACGGACAGGAAGTGGCTTGGCCGGTGGCGGTCGTCGCCGAATCCCCCGACGATTGGTCCGTGGTGTTCCGCACCTACTGCAGCCAATGGCCGGTTGACGGACGGCACCACGTCAGGCCGCCCATGCTCAAGCCCGGGGCCGTCCACCCCGGTGATGTCGTCGGCCGCTACCAGGCCGCGCTAGAGGCTGGTGACGCCGAAGCGATAGTGAGCACCTTCGCGCCGGATGGGTACTTCAGCGAGCCCATCGGCCCGCACTACGCCCACCGCGGCACCCCTGAGCTCCGCTCATTCTTCACCACGTACTTCAGCGCGGGCGGCGGCATTGGCCTCGAGCACTGCACGGTGACCGACGACGGCGTGCGCTGCGCCCTGGAATACAACTGCGTCCGCTGGGGCAGCCACGACCTGCCGCCCCAGGCGGGAATCGGGGTCTACGAGCGCGGTCCGGACGGGCTGCTGGCTGCGGCCCGCGTCTACGACGATGTCGAAGCACCCGTCGAGCACCCCTGAGGGCAGGAGCCGCGCGAATGAACTCGCGGCGCGGTCGGGCGGGTGACCGCCTCGCAGCATCAAGGGTTCGGGGTCGGG
>Ga0265338_10001855_pt1 | contig 33207 bp, 43 predicted proteins | sample 42126metaG_FD_193579 | JGI IMG/M metagenome (GOLD analysis project Ga0265338, IMG submission 193579) | Rhizosphere microbial communities from Carex aquatilis grown in University of Washington, Seatle, WA, United States - 4-21-26 metaG | ecosystem: Host-associated > Plants > Roots > Rhizosphere...
TCAACTCTCGACTTCATTATGAAGTATGCTGCTGTTTATGATTCACCAAAGGGCTTCAATATGAAGATGCCCGGAATGATACTTAATTAACGCTTTCACAAGGATTCCAATTGTTGGAATCCTTTTTTTTTATATTTTTGTGATCAGTTATTAAAAAACATATCCCTATGAATACAATAATTTCACCATCCTTGCTTTCAGCAAACTTTGCCAATTTGGAGAATGATTTAGATATGATAAACAACAGCGAGGCTGATTGGTTACATGTAGATGTAATGGATGGTGTATTTGTCCCTAACATTTCTTTTGGGACACCTATTATGGAAGTATTAAAAAAGAAATGCTTTAAACCTCTTGATGTTCATTTAATGATTGTTCAACCGGAAAGATATATCACCCTCTTTAAAGATGCCGGTGCCAATATATTAAATGTACACTATGAAGCATCTACACATCTTCATCGCACTATTCAACAAATAAAAGCAGAAGGAATGAAAGCGGCTGTAACACTTAATCCTCATTCACCTGTATCTTTACTGGAAGACATTATTTGTGATGTAGATATGGTACTATTAATGTCGGTAAACCCCGGATTTGGAGGACAAAAATTCATTGAAAACACCTATAATAAGGTAACTCGATTAAAAGAACTTATACTAAAAAGAAACTCCAACGCGCTTATTCAAATTGATGGTGGTGTAAACTTGGAAACCGGCAAAAAACTAGTTGAACTTGGTGCCAATTCATTAGTAGCCGGAAACTTCGTTTTCTCCTCAGAAAACCCCACTGAAACTATTGCCAAACTAAAAGCGTTGTAAAGTGACTCTTTTCGTTTTAAAAACACCTTTTTACAGAATCCTTTTAGCATTAATTCTTGGCATCCTTTTCTTCTCCTATTTTGCACTTTCAATGCTCATTCTTCCTATCTTTTTATTAGGAAGTATTTGCATTGCTACGCATTATTATTTTCAACAAAGAAATCTTCATTATAAATTTAGATGGCTATTTGGTTGTGGAATTATGCTACTTTGTGTCTGTTTGGGAATGTATATTTCAAAACAAAATGAAAATAATAATCGTTTTGAAAATCAAGGAAAACAAGGTGTTTTCAAAGCAGAAATAATTGCCGCACCGGTAAATAAACCAAAATCCTTTCTTCTCCGGGTTAAAACAACAGCCTTTGCTGCCGACAGTTTACATTTCAAAACAACTCAAGGCAATGCCATTTTATATATAGCCAAAACAGAATCCTCCAAAGCACTCCGTATTGGCGACCAAATTCTAGTATGTGCAAAACTCAATGCACCAAAGCAAGGAAACAATCCCGAAGAATTTGACTATACAAAATATCTAGCCCGAAAAGGCATAGGTGCAACTAGCTTTGTTGATTCCACTCATTGGAAACTAACACAAAAGAACACACATTTTTCAATCACGCAAAAAGCAGAAGATTTCCGAACATCACTTCTAAATGTATATAAAGCTCACCATCTTGAGGGGGATGAATACTCTGTGCTTGCTGCACTGACGCTAGGATATCAAGACGAAATTCAAGACGATTTATACACCAGCTACAGTAATTCAGGTGCGTTACATATTCTTTCGGTAAGTGGGTTACATGTAGGGATAATCTATGCCATTTTCGCTTTTGCACTAGCCTTTCTTGATAAATCAGCCATCAAACGCATTATCAAATCGGTTGTTATCATTCTATTGTTATGGGGATATGCTCTCCTAACCGGACTTTCACCTTCCGTAATGCGTGCTACTGTAATGTTTTCGATGGTTGCATTTGCCTCTGTTTTTAATTACAAATCTCAAATATACAATACCATTTTCTTTTCGGCATTTATCCTACTTATATATGATCCAAATTACTTATTCGATGTAAGTTTTATACTCAGTTATACCGCTGTATTAAGCATTGTGTTTTTTCAACCCTATTTAAAAAAATTATGTCACTTCACAAATAAGCCACTCAGATGGAGTTGGGACATGTTTTGTGTTTCAGTCGCAGCTCAAATCGGTACATTTCCTCTTGGACTTTATTATTTTCATAAATTTTCCAATCACTTCTTACTCACCAATTTTATTGCTATTCCTATTTCTTCCGGAATAATTTATTTGGCAGTACTTCTTTTTATTGTTTCGCCCGTTCCTTATCTGAATGATTGGATAGGAATTGCATTAAAATGGCTTCTCAAAGCTCAAAACAACAGCATTGTTTACATTGACCACTTGCCTTATTCCACCTTTCACATTTGGATAAATGAAGTAGATGTAATACTGATTTATTTATTCATCTTAGGTTTGACTATTTTCTTTATGAAAAAGCGATTTAGCATGATGATTTGGGCATTAAGCTGCCTACTTATTTTACAAGTAGGCATGTTGTTTCGCAAGTTTCAGTCCCAACAAAGCAACGAAGTTGTAATATATTCAAATCCCAAGCTTACAGCCGTCGATTTTATTGATAAAGGTGCACATTGTTTATTCACAACCGATTCGGCAAAAACACAACAAATAGCACAAACCTTTTGGCTGAAAATGCAATTAGCTTCACCTCAAAATATCGTGCATACACCAAATTATCATCAAGGATTTTTTTCCTTTTCGGGCAAACATTTTTATATCCTTACTGATTCCATTTGTCACAATAAGAGTGCTAAAGAAAAACTACCGCTAGATTACCTGATACTAGGGAATAAAGCCCACATCAAAATAAAAGATATTGCCAATCTATTTGAAGTAAAAACGCTAGTCATAGACGATACATATTCCGAATGGAAAGCAAAAAGTCTTGCCCTGGAATGCAGAGAAAAAGGGATAAGCTGTTATTCTATGAAAGAAAAGGGTTGTTTTACAATCAAACTTTGAACATTTCAATCATAAATTGAGTTTTTATTCTTAATTTTGCCCTTTCGTAAAAAAATGCTCGATAATTATGATTTCAAAGATAATAGCAGAAGATAAAGTAATAAAAGCAAAGAATCTAATTTATGATGCTGAAAAAATAGCCATCATTGCACATGCCGGCCCTGACGGTGATGCCATGGGTTCTTCTTTAGCTCTTTATCATTTTCTTTATAGTATAAATAAAGAAGCAACTGTTGTTTATCCCGATCGTTTCCCATCCTTTCTTGCTTGGATGCAAGGCTCCGACAAAGCATTAATACATAGCGAACAACCCGAAGCCGTTAAAACACTTCTCAGCGAAGTAGATTTGATACTTTGCGTAGACTTTAACGAACCTAGCAGAGTAGGTAATTTGAAAGACCTTTTGATTAATGCAAAAGCAGACAAAGTGCTGATTGACCACCATCCGGAACCGAGTACGGATATATGGAAAGTGGCCATTTCATACCCTCAAATTGCATCATCCAGCGAGATCGTTTTTCGTCTAATTTGCCGAATAGGACATGCCGCCGAAATAAACAAATACTGTGCAGAATGTATCTACACAGGCATGATGACTGATACGGGTGGATTTACTTACAATTCTAACAACACCGAAATTTACTATATCATAGGCGAGTTGATCCGCAAGGGCATTAACAAAGATGAAATTTACAGCAAGGTATTTAACACATACACTGCCGACAGAATGCGCTTAATGGGTTATTTATTAGCCAACAAAATGCGCATATTTCCTGAATACAAAACTGCGTTAATCGTTCTTTCAAAAGCAGAGCAAGAGCAGTTTAATTTCCAAAGGGGAGATTCTGAAGGGTTTGTCAATCTTCCTTTATCTATTGAAGGTATTATTTTTACCGTATTTTTTAGAGAAGACACGGATAAAGTCAAAATATCACTCCGTTCACAAGGCACATTCAATGTCAATGAAGTTGCTTCAAAACATTTCAATGGTGGTGGACATGTTAATGCATCTGGAGGAGAGAGCTATTTATCACTAGAAGAAACCGAAAACTTATTCGAGCGGATATTGCCCGAATACAAAGATTTGTTGAATAAATAATAATGAAATATTTAATAATACTTGGAGATGGAATGGCCGATGAGCCAATCGCCTCACTTGGAAACAAAACACCTTTACAGGTTGCCAATATCCCTACCATTGACAAATTAGCCAGACTAGGCAAATGTGGCATTCTACATACAATTCCCGACGGATTTGAGCCGGGAAGTGAAATTGCTAACTTATCTGTTCTTGGATATGATGTAGCCAAAGTATATGAAGGACGCGGATCATTGGAAGCCGCAAGCATGGGCATCAATATCAAAGAAGGTGAAATGGCAATGCGTTGTAACCTTATTTGTGTTGAAAACAATAAAATAAAAAATCACTCAGCCGGTCATATTTCAAATGAAGAAGCTAACGAACTTATTCAATTCTTAAATAGAGAATTGGGTACAGACAAAGTTAAATTCTATCCCGGCGTTTCATATCGCCATTTGTTAGTAATAAAAGATGGTGTAAAGAATATCCATTGCACACCCCCTCACAATGTAACAGGTACTGAAGTAAAGAAAGTGCTTATAACACCTGAAACTGAAGCTGCTAAAAAAACGGCAGAATTACTAAACGACCTGATTCTTCGTTCTCAAGAATTATTAAAAAACCATCCTGTAAATCTAAAACGCATAGCCGAAGGAAAAGATCCTGCAAATAGCATTTGGCCTTGGTCACCCGGTTATAGACCAAGAATGGAAACAGTGTTGGAAACATACAACTTTAGAAACGGTGCAGTAATTTCTGCTGTAGATTTAATAAAAGGCATAGGTACTTATGCCGGATTAAAAGTCATTGAAGTGGAAGGCGCTACGGGTCTATACAATACAAACTACGAAGGCAAAGCACAAGCAACCCTTGAAGCTTTGAAAGAAAGCGATTTTGTATTCTTACATATTGAAGCAAGTGACGAAGCCGGACATGAAGGTAATGCAGAACTAAAAGTAAAAACAATAGAATATCTTGAAAATAGAATAGTAAAACCTATCTTCGAAGAAGTACAAAAATGGGACGAACCTGTTACCATTGCTATTTTGCCAGATCACCCAACTTCATGTAATACAAAAACACACACTTCTGAACCTGTGCCATTCTTAATATACCGTCCCGGCAAAGAAGCCGATAAAGTGACTGAATACAACGAATACAGTGTAAAAGAAGGAGCTTACGGAGAATTGTATGGTGAAGAATTCATGAACGAACTTACTGAAACCGGATTCTTCAAAGCATCATACCGCAAGATGAAACAGAAATTTAAAGAGTGGAACAAATAAACTCTTTGAGTTAAATAGCGATTGAAATTATATATTTTTCGTATAGCCTTTTTCATGAAACACGCTGAATCTGGGAATATATTTAATTATTAATTGTTAACTATTAATTATTAATTACTTTTCATGTTATACTACAGTACCAATAAAAAAGCACCCATTGCCAATCTGGAAGAAGCCGTTGTAAAAGGCCTGGCTTCAGATAAAGGGCTTTTTATGCCGGAAAAGATAAAAACACTACCAAAAGAGTTCTTCGATAAAATAACTGACTTATCATTTCAAGAAATAGCTTACACCGTAGCAGATGCCTTCTTTGGTGAAGATGTAGAAGCCGATACACTAAAAAAAATAGTGTATGACACGCTAAACTTCGACACGCCAATTGTAAAGCTAAAAGACAATATCTACAGCCTTGAATTATTCCACGGACCTACGCTAGCATTTAAGGATGTAGGAGCGCGCTTTATGGCGCGTTTGCTAGGATATTTTATAGCCAAACAAGAGGAACAAGAAGTAAAGGTATTGGTAGCAACATCCGGCGACACAGGCAGTGCCGTAGCAAATGGATTTTTGGGTGTACCGGGTATTAAAGTGTATGTCCTTTACCCAAAAGGTAAAGTTAGTCCTATACAAGAATGCCAATTCACCACGCTAGGACAAAACATAACCGCATTAGAAGTAGACGGTACCTTCGACGATTGTCAGGCATTAGTGAAATCGGCCTTTATGGACGAAGAGCTGAATGCCAAACACAAACTAACATCCGCCAACTCCATCAATGTGGCGCGTTTTCTACCGCAAGCTTTCTATTATTTCTATGCATACGCTCAAATCCGCAAGATTGAGAAAAGCAAGAAAGTAGTATTCTGCGTACCAAGCGGCAACTTTGGTAACATTACCGCCGGACTTTTTGGCAAACGCATGGGCTTACCCGTGAGTCGCTTCATCGCTGCCAACAACAACAACGACATTTTCTTCCAATACCTCCAAACAGGAGCATACAGCCCACGCCCATCCGTAAGCACGCTTGCCAACGCTATGGATGTAGGCGACCCAAGCAACTTTGCCCGGGTAATCGATTTATATCACAATTCCGTAGAAGCTATCCGTGCAGATATTAGTGGAGCTCGTTACTCTGACGAAGAGATTAACTCTACCATGAAAGCCTGTTACAAAGAAACGGGATACCTGCTTGACCCGCACGGAGCTTGTGGCTATAAAGCATTGGAAGAAAATCTGAAAGCTGACGAAGTAGGCATCTTCCTCGAAACAGCTCACCCTGCCAAGTTCCTCGAAACAGTGGAAAACAGCATTGGTGAAAAAGTAGCCATCCCCGAGAAACTACAAGCCTTTATGAAAGGCACCAAACAAAGCATCGAACTAACAAAAGACTTCAACGGATTCAAAGCTTTCTTGATGAATCTATAATCAGCTATAGACATTATATATCTTGAAGATATGGAATGTCTTATAAAAGATGAATGTGCGCACAAATATTGAAGATGTGATTTATGAAGCGATAGAGAATAAATAATCTCGATTTGATACTAACGAAAAAGGACAACAGCCATGAGCTATTGTCCTTTTCTATTAGTACAGCACGAGTTGCAAACTCGCGCTAGCGGCGTCCGATAGATACTTCTTTGACACCCCCTGAAGTTTACTACTTTGCCACACAGCGACAACTGCCTCCAGATGCTTTTTGGATTGTTGACATCATAGGGCCTTCTTTATATAATGTCATAATGTTTGCTTTATCCACTGTGCTTTGCTCACTAGTCCAATATATACTTTGAGTACCAGTTTGAATTGCGCCACCTAAAAGTATTCCTTGATTAATATCTGAACGATAACCCGGCACAGGTAGAAATATTTCAGCATTGCCTTCGCCGAAAGTGTGACCCATTACACCATTCCGATACACATATTCTTTATATTTACTGACAAGACTTTGTAATTCTTGAGTTGTCGGCATACGCCAGCCCAAAGGACAAGGGTCGTAGCTACTCGACCAAGAGCTTGAAGCGCTCGATGATGTATCCCATTGACGATATGGTTCTTGAACTGTAGGAGCTATCAGTAATTCCGTTGTATTCCAACCTGTTATTCTATTCCATTGGTAAAGCAATCCGGCACTACTTTCTGTTGAAGCAAAGGTACCAGGAGATGCTACATTGCTTGTTGCCCATGTCACACCACCAATAACTACACCCGTGACCGGAGCCAATGCAGGAGTGGTGAATGAAATCACTTCTCCATATCCTGTTCCTTTAGAATTAGTAGCATAAGCCCGCACAAAGTAAGTTTTAGTTGCAGATAATCCGTTAAGGGTAAATGAAAAAATACTGTTACTTGTCGTTATTGTTGTTATTGAGCCTGCTATTGTAGGGTTCGGATCTGTTTCACTGTAACATACTCCTCGACTTGTTATGCTACCGCCTCCATTGCTTGTGATTTCTCCACCTAGAACTGCACTATTGCTAGTAATTTGCGTTGCTGTAGCTGTTACAATTGTCGGAAGAGCTATGACAGCAGCAGGTTGTAAAGTTACAATACAAGTGGCTGTTTTGTCGCCCGCTTTGGCTGTAATAGTAACCGTACCAGCTGCTACGCCTATTACTTTACCATTCGCAACTGTGGCCTTAGTGGCATCGCTACTTGTCCATGTTACGGTTTTGTCTGTGGCATTAACTGGACTTACCGTGGCCGAGAGGGTGTATGTCCCGCCTACGGTTAAGAATAGTGTTGTTTTGTCTAGAGCAATACCTGTTACGGCAATTCTAGTAGGAGAAACCGTTACCGTGCAAGTAACTGTTTTATCTCCAACTGTGGCAGTAATGGTAACCGTACCTGTTGCCACAGCGGTTACTTTTCCATTGTTTATAGTGGCTTTGGAGGCATCGCTGCTTGTCCATGTTACGGTTTTGTCGGTGGCATTGTCTGGTGTTACGGTTGCCGTGAAGGTATATTCTTCGCCAATGGCAAGACTTAGCGTAGTTTTGTCTAAAGAGATACCTGTAGCAGCAATACTAGGGTCGCCTTTAGAATCCTTTTTGCTACAAGAAGTAAATACTATTGCTGCCATGCTCAATGTGAAGAGCAGCCAGAAAGAGATTGATGTTAGTTTTTTCATGTTGTTTTATTTTAATTGTTATTGAATTTTATTGCTAGAGACGGTACGCACACCGTCTGTACAGCTAATTTGTTGTTTCCGTTTCAGCGTTCTTTTTACGAGTGGCTTCGGTGGAGATGCGGGTATGGTAAAGGCGTTTGGTGTCGTCGATGAAATTACTTTTTTAATATAGCCCAAAGAGTTGTTCCTCTCTAGCAAAAGGGTATTTTGCCAACCGATTGCTGTTTGCAAAGGCTAAAATGCTGTATATGTTTGATTGAAGAAAGGACATATTTAATGGGTTAGAGATTAAAGAGTCACAAATATAAAAAAGAATTTATTATTTATAGTATGGAAATGGGATTTATTTAATTAAAGATATGCCCTTGTAGTAGAGGACGCACTGACGTGCTTCTGATATCGAACAGATACAAAAAAGAGACGCACTGCAATAGTGCGTCTCTTTTTTGTATATTGTAATTTTATTTAAAACCCATATTGTCCCCTACCACCCAATTCCTCTTCAATCCGAATCAACTGATTATACTTAGCTATTCGTTCCGAGCGACTAAGCGAACCCGTTTTAATCTGTCCCGCATTCGTAGCCACAGCAATATCGGCAATCGTGGTATCTTCCGTTTCACCCGAGCGGTGGGATATCACACACTTGTATCCGTTACGATGCGCCAACTCAATAGCATCTAAGGTTTCAGTGAGTGATCCTATTTGATTTACTTTGATAAGAATGGCATTGGCGCATGATTCTTTTATCCCTCTTGCAAGAAACTTTACATTGGTTACAAACAAATCATCTCCAACCAACTGCACCTTCTTTCCTATTCTTTCTGTCAAAAGCTTCCAACCGGCCCAATCTTCTTCGGCCATACCATCTTCTACGGAATCAATCGGATAATTTGTAATCAAATCTTCCAAATAATCCACTTGTTGAGCGGAGGTTAATTGCAAGCCGTTTTCTCCTTCAAATTTCTTATAATTGTACGTTCCGTTTTCATAGAACTCGGAAGCAGCACAATCGAGTCCGATAGTGACATCCTTTCCAACTTCATACCCTGCTTTTCCAATAGCCAGGATAATGCTCTCAAGGGCATCCTTGGTGCCTTCAAGGGTTGGTGCAAAACCACCCTCATCTCCTACCGCAGTGCTCAATCCTCTATCATGAAAAATCTTTTTCAGATGTTGAAATACTTCCGATCCCATACGTAGGCCTTCTGCAAATGTTTTTGCTCCAATCGGGCGAATCATAAACTCCTGAAAAGCAATAGGCGCATCCGAGTGGGATCCACCGTTAATGATATTCATCATTGGCACAGGCAACACATAAGTATTAGACCCACCAATATATCGATACAAAGGAACTTCAAGATATATTGAAGCTGCCCTCGCCACGGCTAAAGAGACTCCAAGTATCGCATTGGCTCCCAGTTTAGACTTTGTAGGCGTGCCATCCAAGGCTATCATCTTTTTATCAATCGCTCTTTGCTCTAACGCAGAAAGACCTATCAAGGCGGGAGCAATCTTTTCATTTACATTGGCAACTGCATTCTGCACCCCTTTTCCAAGGTAGCGCTTTTTATCGCCATCACGCAGTTCCAAAGCTTCATTAATACCTGTAGATGCCCCTGATGGAACAGATGCTCTACCCATTATGCCACATTCCAATATCACATCTACTTCGACTGTAGGAAAACCTCTTGAGTCGAGAATTTCTCGTGCATGTATACTTGTAATTTTCATATTAAATTAGTTTTAAATGAATTATACTTTAAAACAAAAAGAAAGAGGAATAAGTTCAACACCCATTCCTCTTTCTTTTTATCATCTTGAAATATTCTTATTCCGCTGCTTCTTCTTTTTTGTCTTCTGTAGATTCCTCTACTTCAGCTACAACTTGAGGAGCTTCTTCAATCGGAGCAACAACTGGCTTTTCTGCTTTAGCTTCAACAGGAGCAGCCACTTGAGCTACAACTGGAGTTGCGATTGTTTCTTTCTTAGCAGTCGAACGACGAGTAGTTTTCTTTTTAGTAACTTTCTCTTTCAACATATTTTCGTTGTAATCTACCAACTCGATTATACACATTTCGGCAGCATCCCCTTGACGAAGACCTGTTTTTAAAATGCGAGTATATCCACCTGGTCTAGTTGCAACTTTCTCTGCTACATCTCTAAATAACTCAGCAACTATTTCTTTATCTTTTAGATAAGAGAAAACGGTTCTTCTTGAATGAGTTGAATCATCTTTTGATTTTGTAATCAATGGCTCAACATACATTTTCAATGCTTTTGCTTTTGCAAGAGTTGTAGCTATTCTCTTATGTTTAATCAGTGAGCATGCCATGTTTGACAGCAAAGCTGATCTGTGTGAGGCTGTTCTACCTAAATGGTTAAATTTCTTATTATGTCTCATCGGTTATTTAATCTTTATCTAATTTATATTTTAAGATATCCATCCCGAAAGATAGATTAAGGCTCTGCAACTTAGCATCAAGTTCTGTTAATGACTTTTTACCAAAATTACGGAATTTCAATAAGTCATTTCTATTAAATTGACATAATTCACCAAGCGTTTCTACATCTGCTGCTTTTAAACAATTTAATGCACGAACAGATAAATCCAAGTCAACCAATTTATTTTTCAATAATTGACGCATATGAAGTATTTCTTCATCAAATTCTTCATTACCTTCTCCTTCTGTTATATCTAATGTAATTTTATCATCAGAGAATAACATAAAGTGATAAATCAAAATCTTCGCAGCTTCTTTCAACGCATCTTTTGGATGTATAGAACCATCAGTAGAAATCTCTATTACTAATTTCTCATAATCCGTTTTTTGTTCAACACGATAATTTTCAATCGAATATTTTACATTACGAATAGGAGTGAAAATTGAATCAATTGCAATTACACCCAATTCAGAATTAGCCACTTTATTTTCTTCAGCCGGAACATAACCTCTACCTTTGGTTACAGTTAATTCCATTTGAAAGCTAGCTGAAGGATCTAAGTTGCAAATTACCAACTCTGGATTCAACACTTTAAAGCTTGTGAAATATTTACTAATATCGCCAGCTTTTAGATTCTCCTTTTCATTTACTAAGATGGTTACCTTTTCTGTATCAACATCATCTACTATTTGTTTAAACCGAATTTGTTTTAAATTCAGAATAACATTAGTTACATCTTCCATTACTCCAGGAATAACAGAAAACTCATGATCAACTCCTTCAATTTTGATTGAAGTTATTGCAAAACCTTCAAGGGAAGATAATAAAATACGACGAAGTGCATTACCTACAGTAATACCGTAACCAGGTTCAAGTGGACGGAATTCAAATTTTCCTTGGAAAACATCCGACTCTAACATGATTACCTTATCTGGTTTCTGAAACGCTAATATAGCCATGGATTCTTTATTATTTGGAATACAATTCAACTATTAATTGTTCTTTAATATTTTCAGGGATATCTGCTCTATCGGGCATGTGTAGAAATTTACCTGACATCGAATTTGAATCCCATTCCAACCAAGGGTATTTGCTATGATTAAAACCATTCAATGATTCAGTAATTACTTCCATTGATTTGTTTTTTTCACGCACAGCTATAACTTGTCCAGCTTTTACCATATATGAAGGAATATTTACAACAGCACCATCTACAGTAATATGTCTGTGGCTAACTAATTGTCTTGCACCTGATCTTGTAGGAGACATTCCTAAACGGAACACTACATTATCCAAACGAGATTCAAGGAATTGAAGTAAAACTTCACCCTTAATACCTTTTGTACGAGATGCTTTTTCAAATAAGTTACGGAATTGTTTTTCCAACACACCATATGTATATTTAGCTTTTTGTTTTTCTTTTAGCTGAATACCATATTCTGAGGTTTTCTTTCTTTTGTTTGCTCCATGTTGACCAGGAGGGAAGTTTCTACGAGAAAGCACTTTATCAGGTCCAAAAATAGCTTCGCCAAATTTGCGTGCTATTCTAGACTTTGGTCCAATATATCTTGCCATTTTATTTTGTTAAATTAATAAATTAATTACCTAATCAATATCAGTAAAACAATAGTGTAGCCGCGATTACAGAGAGGTGTAAATGTAATTCAAACACAATTGAACTAATATTATTTCTCTATTATACTCTTCTTCTTTTAGGAGGACGACATCCATTATGAGGAAGTGGTGTTACATCCACAATCTCTGTAACTTCAATTCCTGCACCATGTATCGTTCTGATAGCTGATTCACGACCATTTCCTGGTCCCTTCACATATGCTTTCACTTTTCTTAAGCCAAGATCAAAAGCTACTTTTGAACAATCTTGAGCTGCCATTTGTGCTGCATATGGGGTATTTTTCTTTGAACCTCTAAAACCCATTTTACCAGCTGAAGACCAAGAAATTACTTGTCCTTCTGCATTGGTAAGAGTTACAATAATGTTATTAAAAGACGAGTGCACATGTAATTGACCTACACCATCTACTTTAACGACTCTCTTTTTGGTTGCAACTGTTTTCTTTGCCATATCAAATTTAAATTTTTTGCTTTGCTAATTCGCTAACAATAGTTAGTTGTTATTTAGTTGCCTTTTTCTTGTTTGCAACTGTTTTCTTTTTACCTTTTCGAGTACGAGCGTTATTTTTGGTGCTTTGTCCTCTTACGGGAAGACTCAAACGGTGACGCACTCCTCTATAACAACCAATGTCCATCAATCGCTTGATGTTCAATTGTACTTCTGATCGAAGATCTCCTTCTACTTTGAAGCTCTCTCCAATGATTTCACGAATTTTAGCTGCTTGGTCATCAGTCCAATCTTTCACTTTGATGTCTAAATCAACACCTGCTTGTTCTAAAATTTTTTTCGCGTTACTGCGACCTATTCCGTAGATATAAGTCAATCCAACTTCGCCTCTTTTATTTTGAGGCAAATCTACTCCAACAATTCTTATAGCCATAAACTAATTTTTTGCAAAAATAATGTTTTATCCTTGACGCTGTTTATACTTAGGGTTTTTCTTGTTAATAACATACAAGCGACCTTTTCTTCTCACAATTTTACAATCGGGAGTACGCTTTTTTACAGAAGCTCTTACTTTCATTGTTATAATTTTATTTTTTATTTATATCTAAAAGATATTCTTCCTTTTGATAAATCATAAGGTGACATTTCTACCCTCACTTTATCTCCCGGTAAGATTTTAATATAGTGCATTCGCATTTTTCCAGATATGTGAGCGGTAATCTCATGTCCATTCTCTAATTCAACACGAAACATTGCATTCGATAATGCTTCGGTAATAGTTCCGTCTTGTTCTATCGCTGCTTGTTTAGCCATGCAAAATTTATATAACTTTATTTCCTAATACTTGTTCAACAAATTCAAAACTAGAAAGAATATCTGCCTTGCCTTTTCTTACAGCAACAGTATGTTCAAAATGTGCTGAAGGCATTTTATCTATTGTTCGAGTAGTCCATCCATCTTTTTCAAATACAATTTCTTTTCTACCCATATTTATCATCGGCTCGATGGCAATTACCATTCCTGTCTTTAGTTTTATTCCAGACCCTCTTGATCCATAATTTGGAACCTCGGGTGCCTCATGCATCTCTTGTCCAATTCCATGTCCAACCATCTCTCTAACAACAGAGAAACCTTCTTTCTCACAATATGCTTGCACGGCCTGACCAATATCTCCAATTCGTTTTCCTTCAATTGCTTGTTCAATTCCTTTATATAAAGAATCTTTTGTCGTTTTAAGAAGAAGAACAATTTTTGGATCAACTTCTCCTACACAAAATGTATAAGCGGAGTCTCCATGATATCCATTTTTTAAAGCACCACAATCAACAGAAATAATATCACCATCTCTTAAAATTGTTTTCTCTGATGGAATACCATGAACAACTTGTTCATTTAAACTAGTGCAAATACTTGCTGGGAAACCGCTGTAACCCAAGAAGCTTGGTATCGCCCCGTTATCTCTAATAAATTCTTCTGCTCTTTTATCTAATTCAAGTGTAGAAACACCTGATTTAATGATCTTTGCAACTTCTGCTAAAGTCCTTGCAACAATTAAATTACTTTCTCTAAGTAATTCAATCTGTTCATCTGTCTTTAAATAAATCATTTATCAATATGCCGAAACTGATCCGGTACGACCTTTTATTCTTCCTGATTTCAACAATCCATCATAATGACGCATCAATAAATAACTTTCGATTTGTTGTAGTGTATCTAATACTACACCAACAAGAATCAAAAGAGAAGTTCCTCCAAAAAACTGAGCAAACTGTTGATTAACTTGCATTATTTTAGCAAAAGCTGGTAATATAGCAACAATAGCTAAAAATATAGAACCGGGCAATGTTATTCTCGACATAATAAGATCAAGATATTCAGACGTTTTCTTTCCTGGTTTAACACCTGGAATAAATCCATTATTACGCTTCATATCCTCAGCCATTTGAGTAGGATTTATTGTAATTGCTGTGTAAAAATAAGTAAATGCAACTATTAAAAATGCAAATACAAAATTATACCAAAATCCCGTATTATCCATAAATACATGACCAATTGTACCAGCCGTTTGTGAATTTGAAAATCCCGCTAAAGTAATAGGGATAAACATTATTGCTTGTGCAAAAATAATTGGCATTACACCTGCTGCATTAATTTTCAATGGGATATATTGACGAACGCCACCGAATTGTTTATTTCCTACAACTCGTTTTGCATATTGAACAGGAATCTTACGAGTTCCTTGAACTAACATAATACAAGCTGCAATAACGACTACTAATACTACAATTTCAGCTAAGAACATAATTAGACCACCACCTGCATCACCTAATCGAGATGCAAATTCTTTTATAAGTGCTCCAGGAAGTCTTGCCATAATACCGATTAAGATGATAAAAGAAATTCCATTACCAACGCCTTTATCAGTAATTCTTTCGCCTAACCACATTACAAACATACTTCCTGCACATAGAATAACCGTAGATGACATTCTAAACCAAAGACCTGCAGGAAGTGCTGCTCCAGCATGACCTAATTGTACACCAAGGTTAATCAAATATGTAGGTCCTTGAACTAAAAGAATTAGGACTGTAAGATAACGCGTTACCTGATTCATCTTTCTTCTACCACTTTCTCCTTCCTTTTGCATCTTTTGAAAATATGGAACAGCAATAGTTAACAACTGAACCACAATGGATGCCGAAATATAAGGCATTATTCCTAATGCAAAAATTGAAGCGTTAGAAAATGCCCCACCAGAGAACATATCTAACAGAGATAATAAACCACCACCAGCTTGAGCATGTAATGCTTTAAGATCTGCGGGGTTAATACCAGGAAGAACAATATAAGAACCAAAACGGTAAATTAATACAAATAAAATTGTTGTAAGAATTCTCAAACGAAGTTCTTCTATCTTCCAGATATTTTTGATTGTCTCTATTATTCTCATCTTATTATAGTTTTACGGCTGTTCCACCTATAGCTGTAATAGTTTCTTCTGCTGTTTTAGAGAAAGCGTGCGCTTCAATGGTAAGTTTTGAAGTAAGAGTTCCATTGCTTAAAACTTTTACTAAGTGGTTCTTTGATATAAGACCAGCATTCAACAACTCCTCAACACCTATTTTTGTTAAATTTGCTGAAGCAGCTAAATCTTGTAATGTTCCAAGATTAATAGCTTTATATTCTACTCTATTAACATTTTTAAAACCAAATTTAGGTAAACGACGTTGTAATGGCATCTGTCCACCTTCAAATCCTACTTTTCTAGAATAGCCAGAACGGGATTTTTGACCTTTGTGTCCTTTAGTAGAAGTACCACCTAAACCGGAACCGGTACCACGACCAATTCTTTTTCTAGTTTTTATAGAACCTTCTGCTGGTTGTAAATTATTCAAATTCATATCTTAATCTATTATAAATTCAGATTTATTCTTTATTATTTTTGTATCTCAACTAAGTGTTTCACTTTAGCCACCATGCCCAATATTTGAGGAGTTGCTTCGTGTTCAACAATTGAGTTCATTTTGCGTAAGCCAAGAGCTTCCAAAGTTAGTTTTTGTACTTTAGGACACCTAATCTTACTTCTTATTTGTTTAATTTTTATTGTTGACATAAGTGTTTTATTTTTAACCTTTAAATACTTTTTCTAGAGAAACTCCACGAATTTGTGCTACTGTATAAGGATCACGCAGCTCACCTAAAGCTACAATTGTTGCTTTCACTAAGTTGTGAGGATTTGATGAACCTTTAGACTTAGCTAATACATCAGTAACTCCAACGCTTTCAAGAACCGCACGCATCGCACCACCAGCTTTTACTCCAGTACCATGAGATGCAGGTTTTATAAATACTTGAGCACCGCCAAATTTAGAAAGTTGTTCGTGAGGAATAGTACCTTTTAAAATAGGCACTTTAATAAGGTTCTTTTTTGCAGCTTCAACACCTTTAGCAATAGCTGCTGTTACTTCCCCTGCTTTACCTAATCCCCAACCTACTACACCATCTTCATTGCCAACTACAACAATAGCTGAGAAACTAAATGTACGACCTCCTTTTGTTACTTTAGTAACACGGTTGATAGCTACTAATCTATCTTTCAACTCTAAATCGTTGGTCGTTTTTACTTTATTATCAATTCCTGCCATAATATTAAAATTTTAGTCCTCCTTTACGCGCTCCTTCAGCTACTTCTTTCACTCTACCATGGTATAAATAACCATTACGATCGAAAACAACTTGTGAGATTCCCTTTTCTATAGCTAATTTGGCAATTAATTCACCAACTTTACTAGCTTGTTCTTTTTTAGTTACTTTCTCTTTTAGACCAAGAGATGAAGCCGCTACTAATGTTTTACCAACCAAGTCATCAACAACTTGAACATATATTTGAGAATTACTTCTATATACGGTTAAACGAGGCTTCTCAGCAGTACCCGAAATTCTATGACGGATATGCGCTTTTATTTTAAGTCTTTTTTCTAATTTTCCTAACATAGTTTTACCTATTTATTATTTAGCGCTGGCTGATTTACCTGCTTTACGACGAATTACTTCTCCAACGAACTTAACACCTTTTCCTTTGTATGGCTCTGGTTTGCGGAACGAACGGATTTTTGCACACACTTGACCAATTAATTGTTTATCACAACTTTCTAAAATCACAATAGGATTTTGATTACGCTCACTTTTTGTTTCAATTTTAATCTCACTAGGTAAGCTTAAAAATATATTGTGTGTAAATCCTAATGCAAATTCTAGAACTTGACCTTGGTTTGATACTCTATAACCAACACCTACTAATTCTAGTTGTTTTTTATATCCTTCAGATACACCAATAACCATGTTATTAATAAGTGATCTGTATAAACCATGTTTTGCTCTATTTTCTTTTTCATCATTAGGACGAGTAACTAAACAAACAGAGCCATTAATTTCAATTGAAATATTAGGATGAATATCTTGTTTAAGCTCTCCTTTTGGACCTTTAACTGTAACTACTGTATCTGCTACAGTAATAGTTACGCCTGCTGGTATATTAATTGGTAATTTTCCTATTCTTGACATGAGTATTTCCTCCTTCTTTTAATATACAAAACACAATACTTCACCTCCAATATTCAAACGGCGAGCTTCCTTATCGGTCATAACGCCTTTTGAAGTAGAAATGATTGCAATACCCAATCCATTAAGTACAATTGGAATTTCACTGTGTCCCGCATACTGACGTAAACCTGGAGTTGAATATCTAATTAACTTCTTAATAGAATTAACTTTGTTGATTGGATCATATTTCAAGGCAATTTTAATAGTTCCTTGATATCCCTCATCTACGAATTTGTAATTTAAGATATACCCTTTTTCATGTAATATCTTTGTGATTTCCTTCTTCAAATTAGAAGCTGGAATTTCTACTACCCGATGATTTGCTTTTATTGCATTTCTCAGTCGGGTTAAATAATCTGCTATTGGATCTGTCATATACTTTGTTATTAAATTGATCCCGCCAATCGGGACAATATTTATTAAACAATATTAAATTCTACCAGCTTGCTTTTTTAACTCCTGGTATTAAGCCGTTTGATGCCATTTCTCTAAATTGTATACGAGAAATACCAAATTGACGCATATATCCTTTTGGACGACCAGTCATTTTGCAACGATTATGCAAACGAACTGGAGATGCATTTTTAGGTAAACTTTGTAGCCCTTCATAGTTACCATCAGCAAGTAATTGTGCTCTTTTTACTGCATATTTGGCTACTAATTTAGCTCTTTTTACCTCACGGGCTTTCATTGATTCTTTGGCCATGTGTATATTTTTGCTTTAGTTAGTTTTTCTTAAATGGTAATCCAAACTCTTTCAACAATGCCAAACCTTCTTCATCGGTTTTTGCGGTAGTTGCTAAGGTTATATTCATACCTAAAATTCTTGATACATTTTCAATATTAATTTCGGGGAATATGATTTGTTCATGAATGCCTAAAGTATAGTTTCCTCTGCCATCCAATTTATTCTCAATTCCTTTAAAATCACGAATACGAGGCAATGCAACTTTAACTAATCTTTCAAGGAACTCATACATTCTGTCCCCATGAAGCGTAACACGAACACCAATAGGCATCTTCTTACGCAATTTAAAGTTGGAAATATCTTTCTTAGAAATAGTTGGCACAGCTTTCTGACCCGTAATAGCAGTCATTTCATTAATTGCCATTTCGATAATTTTTTTATCAGCAACTGCAATTCCTAAACCTTGATTTAGAACTATTTTCTTAAGTTTTGGAACTTCCATAATTGACTTGTAGCCAAATTCCTTCATTAAGGCTGGAGCAATACGCTCCTTATAATCATTTTTAAGACTAGCTGTATTCATTATTTAATTTCCTCCCCTGATTTTTTAGAAAAACGAACTAAATCTCCAGCAGCATTCAATTTGCGACTGATACGAGTAGGTTTTCCTGTTTTAGAATCTACCACATTCAAGTTTGAAATATGGATTGCTGCTTCTTTCTTTACAATTCCTCCTTGAGGACTTGCTGCATTAGGCTTAGTATGCTTTGATACCATATTGACACCTTCAACTATTGCGCGTTTGTCTTTAATAAGAACATCAAGCACTCGACCAGTTTTACCTTTGTCATCGCCGGCTTTAATAAAAACGGTATCGCCTTTTTTAATGTGTAATTTACTCATTACTAATATTTATTACAAAGATTAAAGTACTTCTGGTGCAAGTGATATAATTTTCATGTTCGTATTACGAAGCTCTCTTGCTACAGGGCCAAAAATACGACTTCCGCGAATTTCTCCTGTATTATTTAAAAGAACACAAGCATTGTCATCAAAACGGATATAAGAACCATCTTGTCGGCGTACTTCTTTCTTGGTACGAACAATTACTGCTTTTGAAACAGCACCTTTTTTCACATCACTTGAAGGAATAGTACTTTTTACTGTTACTACGATAATATCTCCTACGGTTGCATAACGCTTACCTGTACCCCCTAAAACTCGAATACAAAGTGCTTCTTTAGCACCGCTATTATCTGCGACTATTAATCTTGACTCTGTTTGTATCATAATTACTTAACTCTTTCGATTATTTCAACTAATCTCCATCTTTTTGTTTTGCTCAAAGGACGCGTTTCCATGATACGAACTAAATCGCCAATATTACATTCATTTTTTTCGTCGTGAGCATGGTATTTCTTAGTCTTATTTACAAATTTTCCGTAAATAGGATGTTTTTCTTTCCATTTTACAGCAACAGTAATGGTTTTTACCATCTTATTGCTTGAAACAATACCGGATCGTTCTTTTCTTAAATTTCTTGTTTCCATCACAATCTTATTGTTGTTGGTTAATTTCTCTCTGACGCAACTCTGTACTTAATTTTGCTACAATTCTACGAGCAACTTTAATTTGCATAGGATTATCTAGAGGAGAAATGCTGTGATTCAATTTCATACGATTTAGTAACTCTTTGTCTGCTTCTAAACGCTCTTGAATCTCTTTAGTTGTTAATTCTTTTATTTCTCTTGTTTTCATGTTCTTATGCATTTAAAGAGGTTATGTCATAATCTCTTCTGATTACAAACTTTGTAGTAACAGGTAGCTTTTGTGCGGCTAAGCGTAATGCTTCTTTAGCAATGTCAAAAGAAACCCCTTCTATTTCAATAATCATTCTACCTGGAGTAACAGGGGCAACAAATCCTTCCGGAGCTCCTTTTCCTTTACCCATACGAACCTCTGCAGGTTTCTTTGTAATCGGTTTGTCAGGAAAAATTCGTATCCAAATTTGTCCTTGTCTTTGCATATAACGAGTTACAGCAACACGGGCAGCTTCGATCTGACGACCAGTTAACCATTTTGACTCTAACGATTTTATACCAAAAGAACCGAATGCCAATTGATTCCCTCTTTGGGCATTGCCTTTCATGCGACCTTTTTGTTGTCTTCTGAACTTAGTTTTCTTTGGTTGTAACATAATCTTTACAATTCAATTTCGTTTCCAATTTATTTTCTTCTTTTCTTGAACCCTTTAGAATTACCATCACGACGATCATTATTTGATGATCCATGAGATGTTTCTTTAGTTGTGGCAAAATTAGGAGCCAAGTCTTTTTTACCATAGATCTCTCCACGACAAATCCACACTTTAATTCCAATCAAACCCACTTTTGTTAAGGCTTCAGCATGCGCATAATCAATATCTGCTCTCAAAGTATGAAGAGGAGTTCTTCCTTCTTTATACATTTCAGAACGAGCCATTTCTGCACCATTCAAACGGCCTGATACCATTACTTTAATACCTTCTGCACCCATACGCATAGTAGCTGCTATAGCCATTTTAGTGGCACGGCGATAAGCGATTTTACCTTCAACTTGACGGGCAATATTATTTGCTACTATAACGGCATCAAGTTCCGGTCTTTTCACTTCAAAAATGTTTATCTGAACATCTTTATCTGTAATTTTCTTCAATTCTTCTTTTAACTTGTCAACTTCTTGACCACCTTTTCCGATAATAATACCTGGACGAGCAGTGCAAACAGTTATTGTAACAAGTTTGAGTGTACGCTCAATAATCATACGAGAAACACTTGCTTTTGATAAACGAGCATTAAGATATTTTCTTATTTTGCTGTCTTCCAACAATGTGTCACCATAATTATTTCCGCCATACCAATTTGAGTCCCATCCTCTGATGATTCCTAAACGATTACTTATTGGATTTACTTTTTGTCCCATCTAACTAATTAATTTTGATCGTTAGTAATTTTAGTATCAACAAACAATGTAACATGGTTTGAGCGTTTGCGAATTTGATATCCTCTTCCTTGTGGAGCTGGACGAAGTCTTTTCAACATACGCGCAGAATCAACCGATATTGCACTTATAAACAAAGTAGCATTTTCTGCTTTTTGTTCTGTTTTCTGTTCCCAATTAGCAATTGCAGAACGCAATAATTTCTCTAATCTTCCAGAAGCCTCTTTTGTAGAGAATTTCAAGACACCAAGTGCTCTACTTACTTCCATTCCGCGAATCATGTCTGCCACCAAACGCATCTTACGAGGGGATGTTGGTACATTATTGAGTTTTGCAAAATAAAGAGATTTTAGAGCCTCTTTTCTTTCCTCTGCGGATATTTTTTTTCTTTTACCCATTTTATTAGAAATTTTTTAATTTTTCGATTTTTCTATACAACGGATTATTTCTTTTTACCACCATGACCACGGAAGTTACGCGTTGGAGAAAATTCTCCTAACTTGTGTCCTACCATATTCTCTGTGACATAAACTGGAATAAATTTATTCCCGTTGTGAACTGCTACTGTATGACCTACAAAATCTGGTGAAATCATTGAAGCTCTTGCCCATGTTTTAACTACTGTTTTTTTACCAGCAGTATTCATGTCCAATACTTTCTTTTCCAGCTTCAAGTTAATGTATGGCCCTTTTTTTAATGAACGACTCATATTATCTACTTAATTTATTCGTTTATTTTTTTCTTCTTTCAATAATATATTTACTTGTAGCTTTTTTAGGAGATCTTGTTTTATATCCTTTTGCTAACAAGCCTTTGCGAGACCGTGGATGTCCACCTGATGAACGGCCTTCACCCCCACCCATTGGGTGATCGACAGGGTTCATGGCTACACCTCTTACGCGAGGTCGTCTTCCTTGCCATCTTGAACGACCGGCTTTACCAGATCTTTCAAGTGCATGGTCAGAGTTTCCAACACTTCCAACAGTAGCTTTACATGTACAAAGAATTTTACGCGTTTCACCTGAAGGTAACTTAATAATTGCGTAAATATCTTCTCTTGAAGTTAATTGAGCAAATGTTCCAGCAGAACGAACTAGTGCAGCTCCTTGACCAGGATTCAACTCAATATTATGAATAATTGTTCCAAGTGGAATGTTTTGTAAAGGAAGAGAGTTTCCTACCTCAGGAGCAGCATCTACACCTGATTGAATGCTTTGACCTACTTGCAATCCATTAGGAGCAAGTATGTAGCGTTTCTCTCCATCTGCGTAATACAACAATGCTATACGAGCCGAACGATTTGGATCATATTCGATTGTCTTAACTACTGCAGGTACACCGTCTTTATTTCTCTTAAAGTCAATTACTCTATATTTTCTCTTATGACCACCACCAATGTAGCGCATAGTCATTTTACCGTCACCATTGCGTCCTCCAGATTTGGAAGCGCCTATAACAAGAGATTTTTCTGGAACACTGGAAGTAATTGTGTCGAATGTTCCAATAATTTTATGTCTCTGCCCCGGTGTTATGGGTCTTAATTTTCTTACAGCCATCTTATTTATTAAATATTGCTATATAAATCTATTACTTCACCTTCTTTCAAGGTTACAATAGCTTTTTTATAATCGCCAGTTGAACCTTTAATAATACCACCTTTTGTATATCGAGATTTTTTCTTTCCCGGAAAAACAGAGGTGTTAACAGAAACTACAGTTACATTGTACATTTCTTGAATTGCTTGTTTGATTTGAATTTTATTAGCATTCAAATCAACTCTAAAACCGTAACGATTAAGCTTTTCGGTTAAAGCAGTCATTTTTTCTGTAACGATAGGTTTAATGATAATTGCCATTGTCTTAACCTCCTTATGCGTTAAATATTTGTTCGATTACTGCAAGTGAACTCTCAGAAATTAGTAGTGATTTTGCATTCAGAATCTTGTAAGTATTTAATTCTGAGGCTACTATCACTTCTGCGTTTTTCAAATTACGAGCCGACAAATATACATTTTTATTTGGTTCCGATAAAACAATAAGTAACTTTTTATCAGCAACTTTCAAATTATTTGTAAATGCTAAAAATTCTTTTGTTCTAGGGGTCTCAAAAGTTATATTATCAACTACTACAATACCTTCAGATTGTGCTTTATAAGTCAAGGCTGATTTTCTTGCAAGTTGTTTAACTTTTTTATTTAACTTGAAACTATAGTCGCGTGGAATTGGACCGAATACACGGGCTCCACCCTTCAATAATGGAGAGTTAATATCTCCTCTACGAGCGCCACCGCCGCCTTTTTGTTTTCCAAGTTTACGAGTACTTCCGGAAATCTCATTACGCACTTTAGACTTATGAGTTCCTTGACGTTGATTAGCCAAATATTGTTTCACATCCAAATAAATGGCATGATCATTTGGCTCTAATCCATAGATAGAATCATTCAATGAAATCTTTCTACCGGTATCTTCTCCTTTGATGTTATATATATTCAGTTCCATTACTTATTAATAATTACGATTGAACCTTTTGCTCCCGGAACTGAACCTTTGATAAGCACCAAATTGTGCTCCGGAATTACTTTTAACACTTGAAGATTTTGCACGGTAACTTGGTCTCCACCCATACGACCGGCCATTCTCATACCCTTTACAACTTTTGAAGGGTAAGAAGATGCTCCAAGCGAACCTGGATGGCGTAAACGGTTATGTTGACCGTGAGTAGCTTGACCAACTCCACCAAAACCATGGCGTTTTACAACACCTTGAAAACCTTTACCTTTAGATGTACCTACTACATCAACCCAATCTGATTCCTCAAACAATTCTACAGTGATAGCATCACCTAATTTAAATTCTCCTGAGAAATTCTTGAACTCAACCAAGTGTCTCTTTGGCGTTACGCCTGCTTTTTTGGTGTGACCTAATTCAGCTTTTGTTGTGTGTTTTTCTTTTTTGTCAGAAAAACCTAACTGAAGTGAGGTATAACCGTCTGTTTCAACAGTTTTGATTTGCGTAACAACACAAGGACCAGCTTCGATAACAGTGCATGGTACATTTTTACCATCGGCACTGAAAACGGATGTCATTCCGATTTTTTTTCCTAATAATCCTGGCATTTCAATTAATATTTATTTATAATTTACGAATCTAAGTTTATCGAGAATAGAGAATATAATCCTCAACAGAGACTTTTCACTCCTAATTTCTTTATTATACTTTAATTTCTACTTCTACACCGCTAGGTAATTCAAGTTTCATTAAAGCATCAACAGTTTGTGATGTTGAGCTATAAATGTCTATCAATCTTTTGTAAGAAGATAGTTCAAATTGCTCACGTGCTTTTTTATTTACGAAAGGAGAACGAAGAACTGTAAAAATTCTTTTGTGTGTTGGAAGTGGAATTGGACCACTTACTACTGCTCCTGTTGCCTTTACAGTCTTTACGATTTTCTCAGCTGATTTATCAACTAAATTATGATCGTAAGATTTTAATTTAATTCTAATTTTTTGACTCATTCTGTTGGTTTTATTTTGAAAGAGTTCTTGATTAAGAGTCATTCGCTAATCAAGGAATTCTTTCAAAGAATATTTATAATAATTCTACTTTTCCTTTGGCTTCTGCAACAACAATTTTTGCAATTGCTGCAGTAACTTCTGCATAGTGTGAAAACTCCATAGTTGAAGTTGCTCTACCTGATGAAATTGTACGAAGCGTAGTTACATATCCGAATAGTTCTGATAGTGGAACTTTTGCTTTTACAATTCTTGCTCCTGCACGACTTGACTCCATACCTTCCACTTGACCACGGCGTTTGTTTAAGTCACCAATAATATCACCCATGTTCTCTTCTGGTGTTACCACTTCAAGTTTCATTATAGGTTCTAAAAGAACTGGTTTTGCTTTTGCACAAGCATTTTTATAGGCAATTTGAGCACAAATTTCAAATGATAATTGATCCGAGTCAACTGGGTGATAAGAACCATCAGATACTACTACTTTCAATTGATCCATAGTAAAGCCTGCTAATACACCATTTTTCATAGCTGCAGTAAATCCTTTTTGGATAGATGGGATATATTCTTTTGGAATGTTACCACCTTTTACCGAATCAACAAATTGTAAGCTACCTTCAAATCCTTCGTCAACCGGACCTACTGTAACATTGATATCTGCATATTTACCACGACCACCGGATTGTTTTTTGTATACTTCACGAAGTTCAACTGTTTTAGTTATTGCTTCTTTGTATGCTACCTGTGGACGACCTTGATTACATTCTACTTTAAACTCACGTTTTAAACGGTCGATGATGATCTCTAAGTGAAGTTCACCCATACCTTCAATAACTGTTTGACCGGTATCTTCGTCTGTTTTAACACGGAAAGTCGGATCTTCTTCAGCCAATTTAGATAAACCTAAACCTAATTTATCAATATCTTTTTGAGTTTTTGGCTCAATTGAAATACCAATAACCGGCTCTGGGAAATCCATAGCTTCTAAAACTATTGGATGTTTTTCATCACAAAGTGTATCTCCTGTACGAATATCTTTAAATCCTACTCCTGCACCAATATCACCGGCTGATACTACATCAACTGGATTTTGTTTATTTGAGTGCATTTGAAAAAGACGCGAAATGCGTTCTTTTTTATCTGAACGAGTATTGTAAACATAAGAACCAGCTTCTAATTTCCCTGAATATACACGGAAAAAACAAAGACGTCCTACGAATGGATCTGTTGCGATTTTAAATGCAAGAGCTGTTAATGGCTCATTTACATCTGGTTTTCTTGAAATGATTTTTTCGGGATCACGAGGATCAAAACCTGTAACACACTCAGTATCTAGAGGGCTTGGCAAAAATGCACAAACTGCATCTAAAAGAGGTTGTATTCCTTTATTTTTAAAAGCTGACCCTAATATCATCGGATTGATTGTCATAGAAACCGTAGCTTTACGGATAGCTCTCATGATTTCATCCTCATTGATAGTAGATGGATCATCAAAATATTTTTCCATTAACACATCATCACTCTCAGCTATTTTTTCAAGCATCTTGTCTCTCCATTCTTCAGCTTCAGCTTGTAATTCTGCTGGAATATCTTCCAAAGAGTATCCTGCACCCATTGTTTCATCATGCCAATAAATTGCTTTCATTTTGACAAGATCAATAATACCTTTAAACTTTTCTTCAGCTCCAATAGGTATTTGAATAGGACAAGGATTTGCACCTAAGACTTCTCTAACTTGACGCACAACATCAAAGAAATCAGCACCGGATCTGTCCATTTTATTAACGAAACAAATACGAGGTACATTATATTTATCTGCTTGACGCCATACTGTTTCTGATTGTGGTTCAACACCACCTACAGCACAAAATGTTGCAACAGCACCATCCAAGATACGCAATGAACGTTCTACCTCTACGGTAAAGTCCACGTGCCCCGGGGTGTCAATCAGATTAATTTTATATGAATCATCATTATATGACCAAAAAGTAGTGGTAGCAGCAGAGGTAATAGTAATACCTCTTTCTTGCTCTTGAGCCATCCAGTCCATTGTAGCAGCACCATCGTGTACTTCTCCAATTTTATGAGTAAGCCCTGTATAAAAAAGAATACGCTCTGACGCTGTTGTTTTACCAGCATCAATATGAGCCATAATTCCTATATTTCTTGTATAATTTAAATCGCCTTTAGCCATTGTTCTTTTCTAAAAATATTAATTAAAATCTAAAGTGAGCGAAAGCGCGATTTGCTTCAGCCATGCGATGCATATCTTCTTTTCTTTTGAACGCACCACCTTGGTTATTAAACGCATCAACAATCTCGGCAGCTAATTTCTCAGCCATCGAACGACCACTTCTCTTGCGAGAGTATAGAATAAGGTTTTTCATTGAAATGGATTCTTTCCTTTCAGGACGAATCTCAGTTGGGACTTGGAATGTAGCACCACCAACACGACGAGATTTAACCTCTACTTGTGGTGTAATGTTTTCGAGTGCTTTTTTCCATATTTCAAGAGAGCTAGTCTCTTCATTTGGAAGTTTTGCTTTTACAACTTCTAGTGAGCTGTAAAAAATATCAAAAGCTGTACTTTTTTTACCATCATACATAAGATGGTTAACGAATCTTGTTACAGATGCTTCGCTAAAAACTGGATCTGGTAATAAGATCCGTTTTTTTGGTTTTGATTTTCTCATTGATAAACTTATTTAAATTAGTTGTTTGTTTACTTCAACAATCCCGCTGGATTATTTACTCAACTTTCAACATCTACAAAATTAAAACTCTTTCAGTCTTAAAACGACTGTTTATTTCTTTTTACCTTTAACTGGACCTTTAGCAGCTACTACTTGACCTGGTTTTGGGCGTTTAGTTCCGTATTTTGAACGGCGTTGTGTACGACCACCAACACCTGCTGTGTCTAAGGTACCGCGAACAACATGGTAACGAACCCCTGGAAGATCTTTTACACGACCACCACGCACAAGTACGATTGAGTGTTCTTGCAAGTTGTGTCCTTCTCCAGGAATGTAAGCATTTACTTCCTTTTGATTCGTCAAACGAACACGAGCAACCTTACGCATAGCAGAGTTTGGTTTTTTTGGTGTTGTGGTATAAACACGCACACACACGCCTCTTCTCTGTGGACAAGAATCCAATGCAGGTGATTTGCTTTTGTCTGTTTGAGCAGCTCTTCCTTTTCTAACTAATTGTTGAATTGTAGGCATTTTTACTTCTTTTTTAAACTTTTACTATTGATACAATTTTTACAAATCGGGCTGCAAAGATAGGCAAACTTTTTATCTACGCAATATATTTATATTTATTTTTCGCTAATTATTCTGTTTTTATGGAATGCGCATACATATTTCCATAATTATATTCAAAATGGATTTTCTTTCTAGTCTATTTCATATTTTTGTCCAATTAATAGCTACTTGAAATTCAATGAAAAATACATCTATTTTATTTGTTTGTTTAGGCAATATTTGTCGTTCGCCCATGGCTGAAGAAATTATGCGAACATTAATTGAGAAAAAAGGATTAAGCAAGAATATAACAGTAGATTCTGCGGGTATTATAAGTATGCACCAAGGCGAATTGCCCGATTACCGAATGAGGCAACATGCCACACAACGAGGATATAATTTAACCCATCACTCTCGTCCGGTTAATTCAAATGATTTTGAAAAATTTGATATTATACTTGGCATGGATGATTATAACATGGAAGCATTAGAACAGAAAGCACCAAGCATTGAAGCTAAGAAGAAGGTAAAACGGATAACTGATTTTTGCACCAAACATACGCTTGACCATGTGCCCGACCCTTATTATGGAGGAGCTGATGGTTTTAACCTGGTAATTGATTTGTTGGAAGATGCGTGCGAGGGATTATTGACGGAAATAATAAAATAAAGGCTTCACTAAAATTAGTGAAGCCTTTTGCTTAAAATTATGTATACCTTTCTTACTTTATAAATTTCATACTCCCTGTTGGAGTTTTGGCGATATAAACACCGGATGCCAATCCTGAAATATCAATAGCAGTTTTTGAAGAACTCAACACTTTCGCACCTAAAACTGTATAAACTTCTACTTCCTCAGCCTCATCATTTTGCAATTGTTCACCTACTTTCTTTAGAGCTACTTCCGTTGTACTTTCATTTACTTCTGTTGAAGTATTATCAACAACTCTTATCGCATAGATATATAGGCAACTTATATTGAAATTAAGCGCATAAGTTGGATAGATTGTTAATCTTGTAGCTGGGCCAGTATAATTAATTGTTACAATTTCCGCATTTGTACTTGACGAGGATGATGTTGCGGTTGTTGACGCTGTAGTTAAAACCGTACCACTAGAGTTTACCACGTTTAGTGTTTTTGCAACGGCATCTTTAGGATTACAATATAATGTAATAGCAGCATTTCCTGCTACATTAAAAGCTAGATAACTGGTAGTTGGTATTGCTGGAGGAGCAATCGCTGTAGAGAATCCATCTAGTTGGAATCTTCCTCCAAAAGTACCATAAGTTCCATTTGGATCTGGCTTAGAAGCTGCACTTATTTTATAATTTTTACATAATTCGAGGCCTAAAGAGCAAGGACTTGTACACTTGGTACCAGTCCAAGTTGTTTCATCAAGTGGAGTTGTTTTTGCAGTTGTATAAGTTTCAGGGGCGGTCAGGGGAGCTGATGAATTATCTGCAGGTAATGACAAGCCGAAGTTTCCAAAAAGCCAAACTCTTTCAGTTGTAGCTGCGTTTGCAGCTAATGCTGATGTTAATATTGCTAATGCTAAGTAGATCTTTTTCATAATTTATTGATTTAAGTGGTTGGTAATAATAATTCTTATCTTGGTTTTATACAAAAATACAATCTTAGTTTTAAAATCCAACAGATTATTGTTAAATCTTTTTACATTAACTGTTTTCGAATCTAATTTTTATAACAAAACTATATCTGCTTTTAAGAAAACAAGTTTACAGCTATAAGAATTAGAAAACAATCTTCCTTCTAAAACAACTGACACTCCATTATTTATTAAAAAAGAGGATAACTGCATCCTTTTCTTTTCTGATTGTGAGATGATGGAACGATATTTAGGAAAAATCGCACTATTTTTCGTAATCTTTTTTACTATGTCAGTCACAATTGAACGATTCTTTAAGAGGATCATACGATTGTTCATGACGATTGAAAGATCCTTCATAACAATAGTATAATTGTCTCTAACTTTCGTTACTGTGTTAAGAACAATCGTATGATCCTCTTAAAGAATCGTTCCATTGTGTTGAAATTTACTTCTTTAATTTTGATAAAGATGAAGTATCTATAAAATATTCCCTCCAAGTTTTGTGGCTCTTGGAGGGATAGATATTTTGTCTATTTATTGTTTTGAAAGTTCCGATAGTTATTAAGGAAAGGTATTTTATTTCTCAATCAAAACTTTATGTGTATCAATGCCTTTTTCTGTTTGTATTTTTAATAAATAATAGCCTGAATGTAGAGAGAACACATCCATATTAATATTGGCATTTCCCTTATTTTCAATCCTACTTAAAGTTTTTCCTGTTAAGTCTATCAGTTCAACTTGTGTTATGGTTTGAGCATTGTTAATTATTATGATACCATCTTTAACCGGATTGTTTAGATTATAAGGTGGTTTATCTTTTGTATCAGTAATAGCTGTTGCATTAATGCCGGTGACAGTAATGTACGCATTACCCGTTACTCCTCCACACGAACCATCCATTTGAAGCCAATAGGTTTTGCCTGCAGTTAGTTTTATAGGTTGAATGGTTGCAGCGTATTGTACATCACTCGAATCATCATTGGCCGCTAGAATAGCATAATTAGAAGGATTGCCACTTATAATATCGGCATAAGTTCCTGTGGATAAGGCATCATACAAGGCTATTTGATTATCAAATCCACTCGTTACAATTTTAACGGAGTCGGCAATTGGTGCTGTAAATTTAAACCAAAGAGAGTTATCCAATACTGCTACCCCTGGACACCAACCGCTTTGCGAAGTACAAGTTAACGCTTCGGCTGGATGAGGTTCATTTTGACGCCAAGTGGCACAAGCATTACTAAATGGGCCTTCTTTTGCACCTATTGTTAAAAGTTTTGCATTAGCTATATCATCATACAGAGCAACCCCATCTGTAGGTGTAATGGTAATCGAATCGGATGCAACACAATGACCAAGTGTAGCCGTCACTTTAAATTTCTGTGTGGATTCACCAATTATAAATGAAAGAGTGCTTGTAGTAGTTGTATCGTGGGAAAAAGGAGTTGCCAACCAATGATAAGAATCTCCTCCTGTTGGTTTAAGATAAACTGTTTTATTTATCAATGGTTCGCCACAAACGCTTTCGGCTTGTATATCAAGAGGTACGCCTGACAATATTTCTACAGCATTACCTTTAACAATAGAATCAGTAACAGCACCAGTTATTGCTTTCAACGAAACTTTCTTCAAACCATTGGTTGAATAGACTACTTTAACGCTATCATTCACGGAAATAGTAGTCGCTGTAAGTGGACTTGCATCAGCTCCAAAATTCCAAGTAAAAGAATCATACGAACCAACACTGGTGTTTTTATAAACCACCGTATCGGCTATACAATATCTATTTTTTACTGTATTAAATAATGGTTGTTTGGGTGGATTTTGAGCATACACCTTTACACAGAGGTTGAATTGTCTACTCGTTATACCAACAGTTCTTAATGTATCAGTTTCATAATATTTAAGCCATTGATATCCTACCGGCTTTACATTAACCGTTGAATAACCTGCCACTGATCTTTCTACTGGTATGGGGTAATTTGAACCGGGTGCTTTATATTTTATTTTGACATAAAAATTTCCTGTTACACTGAAAGGCATATCGAAAGTGTGATAGCCAGGATATTCGCACAATAAACCTTTCTTTTGAGCCAACAAACCTGATAAGACTTGACCTGTTTTTGTTTGATATACTTCAATATCAAGTTTTGAAGCTGCAACAGAAGTAAATGTACCTATAGCTGTAACAAGTTTTTTCTGTGGTGCTGTATATTTAATTAATACAATAGCACTATCTACTACACCACTACCGTAATCATCTACATGTCCTAATTTATCATAATAGAAAACCGTATCAACACGCGATTTCTCTATGCGTTGTGGATATACTGTGGCATAAGAGCCTATATGACAATCTTCATAAGAGGCGTAAAAATATCCCCCATCATACTTTGCTGTACCTGTAGTGTTTTTTATTATCCATGCTCCGGGTCCCGAGGGGTTATCTCCACTCGAATTTGACACAACAAAACTATCATCCCAACCAACTATGGTTACCGCATGATCTACCACATTTCCGGCATAAGGACTTTTCATAAATACTGAAAAAGTTGCCGGATTATAGTAAGTTGGAACCTTAAGCTGCCACCATGACATGGCCGTAACTACACCACCATAACGATATACCATTTGTTTAATAGTTTGTACATCTTTAGGAAGATAGATAGCTTCGGAAATTAATGCTTCTTTATCTGATTTTGAAATTAAGGTATTGCAAGTGCCAAGTGGGTTATTTACATACGGATCAGAAGTTTCGTAAACAGGTCCACTAAAACGAGATAAATAAGCCATGGCCATGTCCGAATTACCACCGTCATCTTTTAATACATCAAAACCATGACAATTCGCCAAGTTTTCTTCAGAATAACTAGTCTTCTGAAATCCCATCTTAGCCCAAACGGATTGAATGGCATCCATGGTGGCAAAAGTCCAACAAGTATTAGCAGTCCCCTGATCACGTGGGGGCAACAGAATACCTGTTTCTCTTAAATCAAAACGAGTAGGTAATATCAATGCAGACCGCATTTTGGGTAAGCTATCAAAGGAAATAGTATACACCGAAGGGATTATTCCAGTTTTTGAACTGTTCTTTGTTTTTATATAATTCAGAAATTGAGGATTTACAGGGGCAAATCCACCTTCCAATGCATCTTGTGCAAACAAACT
>Ga0265338_10001856_pt1 | contig 33182 bp, 23 predicted proteins | sample 42126metaG_FD_193579 | JGI IMG/M metagenome (GOLD analysis project Ga0265338, IMG submission 193579) | Rhizosphere microbial communities from Carex aquatilis grown in University of Washington, Seatle, WA, United States - 4-21-26 metaG | ecosystem: Host-associated > Plants > Roots > Rhizosphere...
CGATACTAGTGAAGAAACTGTTTCCGATTCGATACCCAAGAAGTTCTTCTTAGAGGTCGCTTCGCTGACCATTTTTACGTGGCGCTTTTTCAAAGAAGTGTTCAAGCCTCCGTACGAGTTCAATGAAATGATGAAACAGTCCTTTCTGATCGGCTACAAGTCTCTTCCGTTGACGAGCGTTACGGCGTTCATCATGGGTCTGGTGCTGACGATCCAATCGAGACCGACGCTGGCGAGGTTCGGAGCGGAATCGCTGCTCCCCGCCATGGTTGCCGTTTCGATCATCCGCGAAATAGGTCCCGCGATCTCTGCGTTGATCTTTGCCGGAAAGGTCGGGTCTGGAATCGGGGCAGAGCTGGCATCGATGAACGTGACTGAACAGATCGACGCGATGCAGGTCTCGGGCACTAATCCGTTCAAATATCTGGTGGTTACGCGGGTGCTCTCCGCAACGTTGATGCTTCCGCTGCTTGTCATTTTTGCCGATGCGGTTGGATTGGTCGGGTCGTTTGTCGGCGTCAACCTGAGAGGGAATGTGAGCTCGTATCTTTTCTTTTCTCAGGTATTCAGAAGCGTCGATTTTAGCGATCTGCTGCCGGCCGTTGTCAAAACATTCTTCTTCGGGTTCGCCATCGGGCTTATTGGAAGCTATAAAGGGTACACTTCGAACAAGGGCACCGAAGGAGTCGGCAAGGCGGCAAACTCCGCCGTCGTCTTCGGATCGTTGATGGTTTTTGTGATCGATATGATCGCAGTGCAACTTACAAGCTTGTTTCAAAATTAGGCCGACCGATGCAAAGCATGACAGCACCTGCAGCCCCAGTAACAACCAGGCATGACCGTGCTTCAACCGTTGTTGTGATGGAACACCTTAAAAAATCTTTTGGAAATAATCATGTCCTGCGGGACATAAATCTGGTGATCAACAAAGGAGAGAACCTTGTCATCCTCGGAAAATCAGGAACCGGAAAATCCGTTCTCATTAAATGTATCGTGGGATTGGTCGATCTCGACGAAGGAACGCTCGTCATCTTCGGACAGAATGTCGCCGAGCTCAAAGAAAAGGCGCTCATCGAGTTAAGAAAGAAGATAGGGTTCCTTTTCCAAAGCGGCGCACTCTATGATTCCATGACGGTACGGGAGAATCTCGAATTCCCGCTCAGAAGGCAATTAGGCTCGATACCAAAAGAGAAAATGAGTTCGCTGGTTGAAGAAGCCCTGCAGAATGTTGGGCTTGCCAAAGCAATCGACCTGACGCCGTCAGAGCTCTCCGGAGGCATGCGGAAAAGGCTTGGTTTAGCACGGACGCTGATCCTGAAACCCGAGATCATGCTGTACGATGAACCGACGACAGGCCTCGACCCAATTACTTCGAAAGAGATAAGCCATCTTATCCTCGATGTCCAAAAAAAATACAACACGTCTTCAGTTATTATCACACACGATATCGAGTGTGCCAAGCTCATAGCAAATCGAATCATCGTTATGAAAGATGGATCGTGCGCGGCAGAAGGAACGTACGATGAGCTCTCGAATTCCTCAGATGGATGGATTCGATCATTTTTTGAATAAATCCTGTTGCGGAAAAATGTTAGCATGGCAGCCGCGAAGTGACTACGAAAAGCAAATATTGTAAGCATGGACATTGCAAAATGAAGCGTTCCCTGATAGTCTTTGCGTCTTGGTCCCCTCGCGGAATGCCTTTTAAATCCTGCGCGACATCGTTGAAATAATGCATCGGAAAAAATAAGAGCGAACATATGAAAAAGACCACAAGTTTTAAGATCAGGCTGGGAATATTTATTTCCCTTGGCATGGCGGTATTCATTGCAGGAATCTACTTCATCGGCGAACGGCAGCAGATGTTCAGAAGCACCTTCCGCGTCAGCGGAGTGTTTAAGGATGTTTCCGGTTTGCAGCCCGGCAACAACGTACGGCTCTCAGGGATCAATGTGGGGACCGTCGAAGACATCAGCATTGTCAGCGACTCTTCCATTAAAGTAGATATTATCGTCGACGAAAACACACGGAAATTCATAAAGAAGGACGCGATTGCCGGCATCGGCTCGGAAGGGCTGATGGGAAACAAAGTGATCATCCTGAACCCGGGAACGGGCGGAAAAAAGGAGATCGAGAACAACGATACGGTCCAGACCGTCCAGCCGATCAGCATGGACGATATTATGGTCTCATTAAAATCAACGATTGATAACACGTCCACGATCACCACTTCTTTGTCAAAGATAACCAACAACATACAATCAGGAAAAGGGACAATAGGAAAACTGCTTATGAACCAATCGTGGGCATTGGATTTCGATTCTTCCATTATCAACCTGAAGCAAGGATCGGAAGGGTTAAAAAATCTCGTGGACTCTTCAAAGGTCAGCTTCGCGCAAAATTTCGACTCTATTTTCGTCAACCTCAAAGAAGGTTCTGCAGGGCTTAAAGCGCTTACGGACAAAGCAAAAAAGAGCTGGCTGTTGTGGGGCTTTTAAGGCGATGCTCGGTTTTTGGGATACCCAGATAGATATGAAACGGATCGGTCTGGCGAAGAGAAGTGCGGCGGATTCAAACCGCGGCGTCAATGTATTGGTGAACGGATAAAAAGCTACATGCTGTCAATCTTTCAATAGGAATACGATAAATAAGGAGTAGTACTGTGAAACATCTTGGATATGGACTCGTTGCACTCTGTTTGTTCGTTGTCGCTCAGCGTTCCTCTGCTCAGGATCGCGATTTCGGGCTCGGCGTGATCATCGGTGAACCGACGGGAATCAGCGCAAAGTTATGGACTTCACCGGTCAACGCATTTGATTTTGGTCTCGGCTGGTCGTACGGTGGAGACAGGATCGGGAATTATAACGGCACGTACAACGGAGGAGATAGGACTCATTTTCACATGGACTATCTGTGGCACTCATTCGACGCAATCCGCTCGACCGAGCGCTTTCCGCTGTATTACGGCATCGGCGGCCGGATCAACACCGGCGCCGGTTACAATAGTTCTCTGGCAGTTCGCGGTGTGTTCGGGATCGAATGGATGCCGCGCACTACGCCGGTCGACGTGTTTCTTGAACTGGCCCCGTCGCTAGAACTTACGTCGTCAACAGGCTTCGGCATGGATGCAGCGTTCGGTGCGAGATATTACTTCTGATGATTGAGAAGAGGCGTTGATTGCAGTTCGGCGGTCTTCTTTTGTTACTCCCAACCCTCGGCTGCCAAAGCTGTATGTAATTCACTGGGATGGTGTCTGAAATGATATTCAAGCTTGCTTGAATCTTCATGTGCTTTACTGTACGTCCATCCCTTTGCCATCAGGTTCCGTTCGTGTAATTCGTGAAGAAGAACGAACGGACGTTCCAGTTCTTCCAGGTCGTTATCGATCCAAACCTCGTTCCGCGGAACGAATTCATAGACGCAGTCGTGTCCCCCTTCGGTAAAATCGTCGTCGAATCCGCTTCTTACAAGGCGCCCGTTGATGATCCAGACGCACACGCCCGACTCAAGTTTTTTCCAAAGTTGTATATGCACTTTTGCGGGATCGGGGAGATCCCCCTTTTTTGCCAATTTGCGCACGTCGCCGGATTTCACTCTTTCTGCCCTCTCGACCTTGTCGGCCGCTTCCAACGCATCGTCGTATGGAACACCTTGCAGCATGAGTTTGTGTTCTACAAGCAGATGATCGATGAAAAATTGCTGTTCATTGTTCCCAGCTTCCTTGTCAAGCCAGAATTCGTTTTCGGGTATGCACTTGAAGGCTAGATGCTGAGCGTAGTTTGTGAACTCTTCGTCCAGGTGTGAGCGGACATAAGCGCCGTCGACAATCCAGATAGTGATATTGCCTCGCTGGCCGAGGTTCTTCAGGTACGGGGGTTTGAGTGTTTTTCCCATGGCATGCGCGATGTTTTTGGAGTGAAAGAGATTAATCTATAAAAAACAACTTCGCCGGGTTGAGTTCCTTGAGGAAATGTAGGCTTATTCAAGAGGGAAGTCAAGAAATTGAAAATTCCGGCAGTTTCCCATTTTCGCGCTAGACACTATTACTTCAAACGCTTTCTCGATCCCAATCTCCGATTGGGATCGAAGTGTGTCGAGTGATCAATATTTTCAGACGAAAAAACAAGTTAAGCAACTCGTTCCCAAACTGAGTTTGGGAACGAGAGTGAACACTACTGAAATTCTGGAGGTGTCTTAATTTGGGCGAACTGGTCTCAGTGATGTGCTGCCTGGTCATCTTGATCCCGCTCGATGGGCGGGAGATCGCATCGTCAATCTACGATTCTACGAATCGTAGATTCGTAGAACCACCCGATGGGTCGTCAACCCGTCGGGAAGGACAATGCCGCTGCTTCCAAATCAAAGCAGCCCGCTGCCGAAATCACCAGCAGAGAGATTTGAAAACGTACGTGCAATGTTTTACTCTTCAATCCAACGGATAAACGGATGACGGCTTCGATAAACCGCAGCGATAATTCCACGAAGCAGCAAAGCCGCATCCGCGGTTCGATTCAGTCGATTCTTCTTTCTCCATGGTATCTTCCTGTTCTCATTGCGCTTGCTTTTGCGGTTCGTCTTTGCTGGATATTGGTGTTTGATCCTAAACCCGTAAGCGATTTTTCTTTCTACTTCCAGTGTGCAGAATCTATAGCACGAGGGTTGGGCTATACAAAAAACGGCGGCTTCGCCACTGCATACTTCCCCGCCGGCTATCCGTTGTTTTTGGGAGTGCTCTTCCGGCTGTTCGGGATTTCAATTGTCATTGCCCAAACAGCAAATCTCGTCCTTTCCGTGTTATCTCTCGTGCTTGTGTATTGGATTGCTCGAGAGCTTTTCCGGTCGGAGCTAACGGGAAGACTTGCCCTCTTGTTCCTTGCCATCTATCCAAACAGTATCGCATATACGCCTCTTCTCGGAGTAGAAGTCGTTCATCTCTTCTTGCTCCTTCTTGGTGTGGGAATTTTGCTCCCCTCCATCTCGAACACGGAGAGAGCCAGCCCCGGCCGTTTATTGATCGCAGGACTGGTGTTCGGGTTTGCGACGCTTGTCAAAATGCAGACTCTTCTGCTGCCTGCGCTCCTTCTTCTTTTGTTCCCTCAATTCTTGTGGGAAAAAAGAATCCTGAATAATCGGTTGAAGAAGATAGCAATGCTCTACGCTGTCATCATTGTCGTTTTGAGTCCATGGATCGTTCGCAATTACATTCTCTACGATGACCTTGTCCTTTCAAACAACGACGGCCTGAATCTTTACATGGGGAACGGTCCGGAGGCGAACGGGACATGGGTTGCTGTACCCTGGTTCCCGCAGGACAACAATACGCAGGATGAATACACGCTCAATCAGAAGGCAAGAAGAGAAGCGGTCGGTTACATAAGAACTCATCCGCTTCGAACTTTGACGCTCGTCCCGAAGAAGCTTTTTTCCCTCTTGAGCCATGGCGACGGCGTATACTGGAACATCATCAGCACACGAAGCAGATTGAACGGGACGAGAGGGATCTTGTTACATCTGGATCTAATCAATACGATGTATGAAATCGTCTTGTTGATTTTATTCATCGCATCGCTCTTCTTCGGGTTGCGGGCGAGAATCAAACTTGGAAAAGGACGCGGTTGGCCGCTTTTGGGTATTGTCGTGATACTGTATTTCATCGGAATATATCTGGTCTACTATGGTGCGGCGCGATATCACTTTCCCATAGTTCCATGGGCGATCATGTACTCTGCTGCCATACTCTCCGCCTTTATTGAAAATGTTTCTCCCGGAAATCGCAGAGGAGTCCGCGACGAATTAGTGTGAGACCCTTCAGAGGTTTTTATCCGTTCAAATTTAGTCAGCGGAATCATGCAGGTTTAATCAAGCGGTGTATCATCTCAACCAGTTTCTCAAACTCGACTGGCTTTGTAGCGTAATCATCGCAGCCCGCCTTTAGAGCCTTTTCTCTGTCGCCCACCATTGCATGGGCTGTCAATCCGACAACCGGAATATGGTTTAATCTGCGGTCGCATTTGATCTGCCGTGTCGCTTCCCAGCCGTCCACAACCGGAAGACTCATATCCATAAGAACGATGTCCGGGTTTTCTGAACGCGTCATATCAATTCCCTGCTGTCCGTCCGACGCCGCAACCATCGTATACCCCCGCCGTTGAAGCCTGCGAACCATCATGTCGCGATTGATGTCATTGTCTTCTACGACAAGTATTTTAGCCATGCACCGGTTCCTGTGGGACTACATGTTGTGCGATCAGTTGAGGAATGAGGAAGGAAAGCTGTCTCAGAAGTTTCTCCGGAGTGAAATCGCCTTTCTGAATGATCTTCCTCACCATTCCATGCAATTGCTGCCGTTCTTCCGCCATGAGATCTTTTGAAGTTATGACGGCCACCGGAATGTTTTTCCACTCTGTCCTGTTCTGAAAAATAGTGAGGAACTCAAACCCATCCATCACAGGCATCATGAGGTCCAGGAAGATGAGGCACGGAGACTCGACCTCAAGCATCTCGAGCGCTGATCTACCATTTTCCGCCGTTCGCACGTTCCATCCCGCCTTTTGAATTGCGCGGGATGCCATATCGCGGAGGTCGGGGCTATCATCGACAACAAGAATGTATTCTCGGGACGCTCTGTGTTTGTACTTATCAAGCACTTGCAGGATCTTTTCTTTGCTCACCGGTTTAATGAGATAGTCCGACGCCCCGATCGCGAGGCCGAAATTTTTCTCGTCGAGCATGGTATACATCACCACGGGGATGAGCTTCAGCGTCGGCTCGTTCTTTATTTCCTGGAGAACAGCCCATCCGTCTTTGCGGGGCATCATCACATCGAGAATGATCGCCATCGGGAGAATTTCCTTCGCACGCTTGATCCCTTCATCGCCGCTGGCGACGCATTCAACAAGATAGCCTTCTTTTGACAGGTACCGCGAGAGCAGATCACGGACGCCCGTATCGTCGTCCACGACCAACACTACCGTGTTCATGGGAATGGGTACAGGAGGTTGTTCTGCCGGGACAACCGCAGGCAGAGGCGTTTCCTCCGCGTTCTCGAGGACTTGGGGCAATGTCACGGTGAAAGTAGTCCCCTTGTCCGGTATGCTGTCAATTTCGATCGATCCTCTCATCATGTCTGAAAATCGTTTCGAGATGGCAAGGCCAAGCCCCGTTCCGCCGTACTTCCGCGTCGTAGAGCTGTCCGCCTGAGAAAATTCTTTGAAGAGCTTCGATTGTTGATCCTCCGTAAGGCCGATGCCGGTATCCATGACCTTCAACTCGATCGTTGCCCCGGCGCCGCCGGAGGCCGGTATCGCAACGGCGGTCAGAGTTATCGTTCCGTTGTGAGTGAACTTCGAAGCGTTACTGATGAGGTTAAAAAGAATCTGCCGCACCTTGGTATGGTCCAGGCGCACGATCGGGATATCGGGTGTGACATTCATGACAAGTGCGTTGTTGTTCTTTTCCATCAGGGGTTGCACAGTCGACGCGACTTCGCGGATGAGGTCGCTCAATTGAAATTCTTCAAGATACAATTCCATTTTCCCTGCTTCGATCTTTGAAAGATCAAGAACTTCGTTGATCAGGTCGAGAAGGTTTTTGCCCGCAGCATGAATTTTGTCGATGTCGTCCCGATAACGCGTTTCACCATCATCGCTCATTTCTTCTACAACCATTTCGCTGTATCCGATAATGGCGTTAAGAGGAGTGCGCAATTCGTGGGACATGCTTGCCAGGAATGTGCTCTTCGTCTTGTTCGCGTCCATCGCGAGGTCGCGTGCTTTTTCGAGCTCCAGGTTCTGTTTTTCGATAATTGAAAGCTGCGAGCGCACTTGCTCTTCTGCTCGTTTGCGTTCTGTGATGTCGCGGCCGATGCCGACGAAGCCGGTGATGCCTCCTTGAGCGTTTCGCAGAAGCACTTTGTTCGTTGTAACCCATCGGTCCTTTTCTTTTTTATTCACGTCGACAGACGGACCTTCATGGTTGTAGATTCCGTCCCCGGCCTTGAGAATGGCTTGTTCATCCGCATAATATTTGGCGGCGAGTTCACGCGGGAAAAAATCGAAATCCGTTTTGCCGAGCAGTTCGTTCTCAGACGCGAGGCCCATCTGGTGCACCACGGCTGTATTGCTTAAGAGAAAGCGGCCGTCGCGGTCTTTCACATAGATGTAGTCCGGGAGGTTATCAATCAGGGTACGGAGAAGAATGTGTTCATGTTCGCGCTCCTCCCGCGCCTTCATGAACTCATTGATATCGCGCGTGACGCCCACAAGCCCGACGATGCAGCCGTTGTCGTCCCGCAGCGGTACCTTCGTCGTTGAGGTCCAATACAAGCTCCCGTCTTCCAATTTCCTGCTTTCCGTTAAACCCACGACGGGCATCCCCATCGTCATCAGACGCTCATCGTTTTCCAACGTTGTCCTGCCGAACTCCTCCCCGAACAGTTCCGCGTCGGTTTTTCCGAGGATATCGGTGATGCCGTTCGATTTCAGATCGTTCAGCATCTTACGGCTGATTTTTGTCAGCCGGCATTCACGGTCTTTGAAATAGATGGAATCCGGGAAGGTATCCATCAGCGCGTCCATGAATCCCTTTTCAAGGCGGAGCGTTTCCTCGGCGCTCTTTTTTTGTCGCAAGAGCCTGCGTTCTTTGGCTTTCAATGTTTTTATTTGCAGCCTCAGCGCGGAAACTTCGCTCAACAATTCTTTTTTGTTTTTTTTGTTCTCCGTCATCCGGTAACTCCGTCTCTTCGAATGTTCAGGCAAGGGTCAGCTTTGAGACTCATGTCAACCGCCGTGTAACCCGCTGAACTTCATCGATCGTGGTGATTCCCGCGATTGCCTTTTGAAGACCGTCAAAGTGCATATCCCGAAATTTGTTATCGATTGCAAGCTGGCGAAGCTTGGTTGTCGTAACCTCCCCGTAAATCACGTCGCGCATTTCTTCGGTTATGATAAAAACCTCATGGATTGCCATTCTTCCTTTGTACCCCGTGCCCGAGCAGAAAGAACATCCCCTGCCCCTGAAAAGAGTTATGTCGGAAGGCAAGCCTGCCAGCCCGAACCCCGCGAGTACTGCTTTGTCGGGCATGTATTCCTCTTTACAGCGGGCGCAGATCCGCCGGACAAGACGCTGTGAAATAACGCCGATCACCGATGCGCTCACCCAAAATGATGCAATGCCGAGATTGACCATTCGGGAAATGGCGCCGATCGCATCGTTGGTGTGAAGCGTGCTCACGACACGGTGCCCCGTCAGGGCCGCCTCGGTCGCGATCAATCCCGTTTCCGCGTCCCTGATTTCTCCGACGAGGATGATGTCGGGGTCTTGCCGCAGCACGGCACGCAGCACCGACGCAAAGGTCAATCCACGCTCCGCCATGACCTGGACTTGATTAATGAGGGGAAGCTTGTATTCGACGGGATCCTCAACGGTGGTGACATTGATGGAAATGTCTTTTATCTCGTTCAGCGCGGAATACAAGGTCGTGGTTTTTCCGCTGCCTGTCGGCCCCGTGACAAGAATAATTCCGTTCGGCAAGTTAAGCAGCGAGCGAAACAGCCGGAGATTGTTCTTGGTGAATCCGAGGCTGTCGAGGTCGATCATCATCGACGATTTGCCGAGAAGGCGCATGACGATTTTTTCGCCGTTAAGAAGCGGAAGGCTGCTGACGCGCACGTCGAAGACACGCTGTGCGAACTTCAGCGTGAACCTTCCGTCCTGCGCGATCGAGTGCTCGAACATGTCCATGCCAGATTTTGACTTGAGTACTGACACCATTCCCTGATGATAGGAGAGAGGGAACGAGATCTCACGATGCAGCATGCCGTCCACGCGAAAACGGATCATCAGCTCATCTTCCATCGGTTCCACGTGGATATCGCTTGCACCGGCTTTCGCAGCGCGAAGCAGGACTTCGTTGGTCAACTCCGCAATTGTAGGATCGTCGGCACCTTCCAGCCCTTGCCCCGGTCCTTTCCGCACTTTGATATCATATTTTTCGAGCGGAAGGGAAGACTTAATAGCCTGGATGCTGTCGATCGCGCCCCGGTATTTTTTTGACGCCGCATCGAAATCGGAGAACGTTGTGAAGACAGGAAGCACCCGGTGTCCCGTGAGCTTCTGCAGACGCATCATGGTCTGTTTCACGGGCGGGTCGATGAAGGCCATCGTCAGCTCCAGGCCGATAAGGAATACCGGAAGGACGCGATATTGGGCCATCTCCTCTTCGGTGAGAATCTGCTCGGGGGCCGTCTCGATCTCATTTGCAATTGACATCCGGGCAAAGCTGAATACCGCGGCGAGGGTATTCGCGATGACATCCTCGGAAAGATTGAACACTGCGGTAAGGGCGCGTGCAACTCCCTTTTCACGCGCAATGGTCTCGAATGCGGATCCCTTGACTTTCAACTGTTCGAGAGTCAGGATGCCCCGCTCGACGAGAGCCTTCATGAACTGCTGTTCTTCTGTTGTCATATCAAAGGCCGTTATCCGAAGATGGAATCAATGTCGTTTTGTGTCACTCGTTCCGAAGCAGCCTCTTCGTCCCGGGCTATTGTACGGAGAGAAATAAGTTCCTCGACCTCATCCGGTGCATACTGTTTCACCGAGCCCGGCCCGGACGGCAGAGAAAACAGTCGTTCGTTCGACGACGCCACGATGGGAGTTCCGCAGTCGCCGCAGAACTTATCCCCGGCTTTTCCTATTTTGCCGCATCGTTTGCACAGCGCGCCCAGGGCGGTTCCGCATGTTGTGCAGAATCGCTTCTTGTCATCGTTTTCGGTTTTGCAATTCGGGCATTCCATGAGCTATTCCGCTTTCACACGCTGTTCGAGGATCCCAAGTACCTTCAACAGCGTCTGGTCGAACTTCTCGTTCTCAAACGGCTTCAATAAATAATAGTTCGCGCCCGCATCTTTGAACTGCATGACTTTTTCTTTCTCCGATAACGACGTTGTCACGACGACGATAACATCGGGATCGATCTTCCGTATTTCCCGCAGCGCAGTTAAACCGTCCATTTCCGGCATAATCGCGTCAAGGAATACGATATCAGGCCGCAGGGCCTTAAATCGCTGAATGCCTTGTGTGCCGTTGACGGCCAATTCAACATGTGATAATCCGCTGCGCTGCAGAAGCCTCAACAACAGGATGCGGCTGTGCGGTGAATCGTCAATAACAAGGACCGAATATGAAATGAGTGGAGCTTTCATGTGGACTCCGTATGGGGCGATCTTTCTTCTGTTCCAAGCCGGTGATACAGAAGACCTGTCTCAAAAACTCCGACTGGTGTCAATCTTCTCCCGGATCTTTATGCCGTGATCGGATTGACACCACGAAGCGTAGTGACGCGGCCTCTGGTTATTTCCTATCACACCAGCCAGGCGATATGCCGACTTTCTTATCAGTTCAGTTTCGTCGGCGATTGGGTCTGTGAAGTTACCGACATGTCATACGATGGAAACGTCCCGTCGCTCAACGCGGACTTGCCAATGCCGTGGAGAACAATTGTCGTCGCAGAGCCTGCCGTCTTAATTGTATATGTGCCATTGGGATTGTTCGTAAATGACGTGGACGCCAAATTGCCCAGTCCTGCGGCATCTGCCGTGAGTCCGACAAATGAATTTCCGCCTCCGCCAAGGGTTACCGGTTTGGCGTAATACTGCTGGGCTTTTGCTGCCAATGTCGTCAGGTCTGCGATCACCGAACTTCGGTTTTGGTCGACCGCATTATCTTGAAACATCGTGATCCCGACGGCTACCGCAATACCGACGATAATGACACCGAGGATGATTAAAAGAAGCTGTTGCTGTCCCATTGAAACCTCCTATTAGTATGAGTTGATGAAATGACGAAACTACTTTTGTAAATGAGGTACGTTGATTAGTTGAATTTCAACTGCCAAGCCATCATTGCGAATCCTTTTTCCAATTCAGGTCTTGGAATTGTTCTTACTTGAAACTTGTTGCTCCAAAAATCCGACCAATGCTGCCGTGCAGTATCGGCCATCCCTTCGGGAGAACGGCTAACGCAATACCATTTTTGAGATGGCTTCTCGTCGCCAGCCAGCAAAGAAGAATGAAAAGTGTCAAGCTTCGAGAGGCGCGTTAACGGCAAGCCGCTCATCTGCCGCCTTCAAGAATTTTAATTTTACTGTGAGACCTATCTTATCGGTATTTTCGATCGTGAGGCTTCCTCCGTAGAGTTCCGCAAGCGATTTTGCAATTGACAGGCCGAGTCCCGCTCCCTGTTGTTCATAATGGGGGCGTTCAAATTGCCTGAAGGCCGTCATTTTGTCGATTTGTTCATTGGACATTCCTCGCCCCTCATCCCGGATCTTTATCGTCACCTCGTTATCATTTTCCTCGCTCGAGATACCTATTTTCGTGCCGGGCTTCGAGAATTTTAGTGCGTTGCTTATGACCTCCTCGACGATCTTTGTCAGGTGCAATGAAGATATCTGGACCGGCGAGTCCGCGACCGCGATCTCCATCGATCCAGCCCGGTCCTGTTTTGCGGCCTCCTGTTCTGCTACAGTCCGGATGACTTCACGAAGCAATGATTTCGATTCCCGGCGCATCATTGCGATGGTGTCGGGACTGCGCATCCAGAACTGCAATTCTCCGAACAGGATCATGTTTTCCAATAGATGGTGAAGCCGCTGCGCCGATTTGGTGATCAGCACGCCTGCCTCTTTCACTTCCTCGGCCGTGAGGTTGCTTTCATCTTTTAGGAACTGAGCACACCCGAGAATGCTGTGGAGCGGAGTGCGGAATTCATGCGGCAATGACCTCACAATACTCGTCTTGATGTTGTCGGACTGCAATTCAAAATGCTTCCGCAACAACTTTGTTTTAGCCATTCTCGTCGTTATGGCATCAAGAAGTTCATCGGATGTAAACGGTTTGGTAAGATAGTCATCTGCACCGAGCTGCATTCCTTGTCGCACATCGCCCTTCGCGGAGTTGCCCGTTAAAAAAATAAACGGGATAGACGCGCACTCAGGGTCCTCTTTCAAAGTGCTGAGCAGCATGCGGCCGTCCATCTTCGGCATGTTGATATCGCAAAGAACCAGGTCCGGGTGATGCACTTTTATTGCCACCAATCCATCCATGCCGTTCGCTGCCTCGATGCTGTCGTAGCCCATCGTCTTAAGGGTTGCCGATATCATCTCACGGTAGTCCTCCTCATCGTCAATAATGAGGATCTTCTGAAGCGGAATGTGTGCTACTGTCGCTGTGTCTGTCTCTTCCTTCATAGGTGGTTCCTCATACTGTGATCACTGTGCGTCGATCGTTTCACGTACCTTCTGCAAAACTTCCGACTCCCTATACGGTTTCTGAATAAAGCATTTTAGTCCGGCCTTGTACATTTCAGTTCTTGTTTCCGGATCGAAAAAGCCGCTTGCGAAGATTATTTTTGCTTCCGGATTGATCTTTCGGATTTTCCTTAATACCTCATGCCCGTCAAAAACAGGAAGATCGATATCGGAGAGAACGACGGATATCTGCTTTCGATGACTCCGGTACATTTCCACCCCCTGCTTGCCGTCCCCGGCGGACAATACCGTGTAACCCTTCGAAACAAGGATGTCCTGTGCGAGTTTTCTCAGTACCTCTTAGTCCTCTATCAGGAGGATAGTCTCCGTCCCTCCGGCTATTTTTTCATCGACAATTTTTTTAGCCGCTTGTTCTTCTTCCGCTCCACGCTCCGGTATCGGAAAATACAGGAAGAAACTCGTCCCTTTTCCGGATTCGCTCTTGACCTCGATGAAGCCGTTGTGATGGGAGACGATTCCGAACACAACAGCGAGACCCAGACCCGTCCCCTTACTCGGGCCTTTTGTTGTAAAAAACGGTTCGAACACCTTCTGACGCGTTAGTTCATCCATTCCGATTCCGGTGTCTGCGACTTCAAGTTTGACATATCGCCGCGCGGTCGCTTTGCCAAATCTCACGCTGACGGCATCACCGTCGACAGCCTCGGTCGAGATTGAAAGCGCGCCTCCTTTTGGCATCGCATCTCGGGCATTCACAAGGAGATTTAACAGCACCTGATGGATCTGACTGGCATCGGCTGTGATGATGGGCAAATCCTTCTGAAGAAACATGGAAAACTTGATCGTCTTGGGGAATGTCTCCTGCAGAAGTTTCGTAATTTCCGATGCAATGTCGTTGACACTGACCGGTTCCAGAAGAGGTTCCGTCTTCCGTGCAAAGAGCATGAGCTGCTTAACCAGCGAAGCACCTCGTTTCGCTGCCTTCATGATCGCGCTGACGCTCTCAGAATACGACTTCACATTATCCCTCAGCCGGTCGAGGAGGCTTGCATGCCCCATAATGATGCCGAGAATATTGTTGAAATCATGGGCAATGCCGCTGGCCAGCGTACCGATACTCTCAAGCTTCTGGGCCTGCTGGAGCTGCGATTCTAAGCTCCTCGCTTTCTCCTCGTCCCGCTTGCGCTCGGTAATGTCCTGGTTGGCGCCATATACCTTGTAGGTACGTCCCGAATGGTCTTTCAGCAGTTTAATCATTACAGTTACAGTCGCGAGATCTCCGTTGTCCCGATAGACTCTTGCCTCTTGTGTTATGGAAAAATTCGGATCGGGAGATTTTATCGCCTTTTGGAGAGCTTCGGCCACTAGAGACGAATCAGCAGGATAGACAAGTTTCTTTGCGAATTCCTCGCTGCTCATAATATTCCCCCCCTGTTTTTCAGTGGACGAGCCATGGATGAGCCTGAAATACTGATCGCTGAAAATAAAATTACCCGAGTCTACATCATATTCCCAATAGCCGAGTTTTGCCACTTCTGTTGCAGCTAATAGGTTTGTCTCCAGTTTTTTGAGATTGGAGATGTCGCGCCCAATGGTCGATGCGGCAACGACATTGCCTTTGCCGTCCCGGATGGGAGATACGCTCAACGAGATTCGAACGTCCTGGCCGTTTTTCTTGCGGCGCAAAGTTTCATAATTTTCGACATAATTACCTGATCTGATTTTATCGAGAATCTCTTGCATCTCTTCTTCATTCCCGGGCGGAATTAGAAGAGATATTGACCTGCCTACCATTTCACCTTCGGTGTAGCCATACATCGTTTCCGCGCCCAAGTTCCAGCTTGTGATGATTCCATCCAACGTTTTCCCGATGATCGCATCTTGGGATGATTCGACAATCGCGGCAAGAAGTTTCGATTTCTCTTCGTCCTTTTTGCGCTCGGTGATGTCTTCGGCCATTCCTATGATCTCAAGAGGAATCCCATGTTCATCGCGCAGTATAGTGACAGAAAGATTAGCCCAGACGAGGCTTCCATTTTTATGGACAAACCTTTTTTCCAAGTTATACTTGGATATTTTCCCTTCTATTAATTCAGTGAAGAGACTCAGATCTTTGTCTGCATCTTCAGGATAGGTAAAATCGGCAAACTTCAATCTGGATAATTCATCATTGCTGTACCCAAGCATTTTGGACAAAGGCAAATTTGAAATGATCGGATGCCCTTGCATATCAAGCAGCGCTATTGCGACGGGGGATTGGTCAAAAATTGCTCTAAAACGCTTTTCACTTTCTCGAACAACCTGCTCGGATTGCTTGCGCTCCGTGATGTCCTGGGCAACCAGCAATGCTGCCTTGTGTCCGCCGTACTCCAGAGTTTGCGATGTTATCTCGACATCGATCGTGCGACCGTCTTTTAACTTGTGGCGCCACTCGCCCGAATGCTGCAGTTCCGATTTGATCTTTGCCTCGTCATTGAGCATCCCTGCAATGTCTTCCGTCGGCCGGATGTCTTTGATCGTCATCCTGAGGAATTCTTCACGATTGTAGCCGTATTTCTCAACGGCGGCATCGTTCAAGTCGAGGAAATTGAGTGTCTCTATATCGTAAATCCACATTGGGATAGGGTGACGGCGAAACAGGAGGCTGAAGACCTCGTCGCCGGATGCACTTCCTGAAAGAGTCTTCACCCCATGCATTTCGATTGTCACAGCCCGCCTCCATGAATAATCAATTGGGGCCAGATTTCACTCAATCGTTATAAATACTCTGGCCGTAGTACCGGCTCCCTTGAAACGTACAAAAGTGTAGCGATGCCGGTCGAGAGAAGTAATAGCCCGAAGGGATGAAAAAGTAGTTAATCCTTTTTCTTTTGAAGGTTCACTTGCAGTGATGAGTAACAAATGTGGTGAGATTTTCCCGAAAGCGGCTATCCTGGGGGCTGATTGTTAGAATAACACACCATCCGGGTCAAAAAACGCCGTTGTCTCTGGAGGCCGGAATAAGCCTTTTGAAAATGGAACCCAGCCGCAGAGACAAGGGTCAAGTCGCGTGGTCAAAGGAGGAATATACCAAATGGCTGACGGAGTACGGGTCGCTGCTACACTCTAGAAGCCATCTCAAAAACCACGATAAATGTCATTCTGTCCCAAGGGGATCCCTTCGGGAGAATCCATGACAATCATGCATCGCGAATCTACGAGGCTTCGGTGTCTTGGATGCTTCTCCCGCCAAAGTACGGCGGGATCAGCATGACATTTACAAATGCATTCTACACCAAACCATTTTTGAGATGGCTTCTAGTACCATCTTCTCCAGGAAATGTTACGCCAAATTCCAACGGAGAGAACCATAATGCCCGCGTCGTTCTCCAATTCCTAAACGTATGGATGACAAAGCACTCTTACAATAGAACGAAAGGCGCTAGAAACTTGTCGATATTTTTCTGAAATGGAATCCGTAAATCGTGTACACGATCGCCAAAGAAAAGAGCTGCGGTCTGCGGAACAGCGTCCACAGAAATAATTTCCAATAATACATCCTTTCCTTGCCGACAACTCCCAATTTTACCATGGATTTTACCAGCGCAAGAATGTAGTTCGGATTAAGATGAAAAACTTTCTTCTTCGGCTTGAAATCTTTCAGGAAACGCGTCGCTCGTCCATAAAAATATTTAGGCGAATAGATGGTGTTTAAGATCGCCTTATAGCCTTTCAGAAGCTCTTCGGGGTCCATCTGCGGAACGAAATTCATGGAAAAATCAGTATTGTTTCCTGTGAAATCGCTTAACAGCCTCCCTTCGGTGAGAAGCCGTGTATGAAGTTTTGTTCCTCTTGGCGCATTTAATAATCCAACCATCGCTGTGACGATGCCGCTTTCCTGAATGAAGTTTGTAAGCGTATTGAAGATTGCAGGAGGGTCATTGTCGAACCCGACAATGAATCCTCCCTGAACTTCTAAACCGGCGTGTTGAATTTTTTTCACGCTTGCGATGAGGTCGCGGTTTCTATTCTGCACCTTATTGCATTCGATCAGACTTTCTTCGTTCGGAGATTCAATGCCGATGAACACGGCTTCAAATTCTGCTTCCACCATGAGCTGCATCAGCATCTCATCATCGGCAAGATTGATTGATACTTCCGTGCTGAAGTAAAAAGGTGTTTTCCGTTTCTTATTCCACTCAATAATTGCGGGGATAATGTCTCTTTTCAGTTTCCCCTTATTCCCGATAAAATTGTCATCAACAAAAAAAACCGGACCTCTCCAGCCGCTAAAATATAATGCATCCAATTCGGCGATCACCTGCTGCCGCGTCTTGGTTCTCGGTATTCTTCCGTAGAGGACCGTAATGTCGCAGAAGTCGCAATCGAAGGGGCAGCCGCGTGAATACTGCACATTCATTGAAGAATATTCATTCGTCGAAATAAGATCCCAGAGGGGAAGCGGCGTGGTGGTAATATCTGCCCAGTTGTCCGTTGTGTAGAGATGCTTCGTTGTTCCTTCGCTCAGGTCGCGTAAAAACTGCGGGAGAGTGATTTCGGCTTCATCAAGGACGAGGTGATCGACGTGGTGATAGTATTCATGACTGCTCGAAAAAAGGGGCCCGCCGGCAACAATTGTTGCGTTTAATTTCTTGCACCGTTCAATGATTTGATTCGCCGATTCGCTTTGAATTGACATGGCGCTGATAAAAACATAATCCGCCCAAAGGATATTTTCATCGGAGAGTTCTCGTACGTTCGTATCGATGATTTTCTTGTTCCATTCCTTTGGCAGCATCGCAGCGACAGTCAACAATCCGAGGGGCGGGAAGCTTGCTTTCTTCGATACAAATTTCAAAGCATGTTTAAAGCTCCAGAACGTATCGGGATACTTTGGATAGACCATTAAGATGTTCATTGACGGGACCTCTCGGACACTTTTCAAAAATCGGCTCCGTGACACGAGCAGAATTATTGCACACTGTCTCTGTGCAGTGCTATCAGCCTTTGTGGATGATGGAAGGCTGCAGCAGTAAATATAAACTCAGGTGACTTCGTGCAGGGAAGGGTCTTGAGAGAATGAAAAAGCCGGCACGACGGGCACATCGTGGAAGGGAAGACAGGAAAGGGAATAGAACCCCTTGCGCGTGGGTCTGCGATAATGTAAACGCTTATCACATTAAAAGCAAATTCGATGACGGGAAATCGCGGAAGCACTTTCTCTGCGGAAAACTTGCCAAGCAACCAATGCGATGGCAACAGAATGGCAATCACACGGGAGAAGTTGTCACTCTGCCGCATGGGTAAATCTTGACAGAGCCGCAGAAGTGAAATGAAGTGGAGAAAAAAATGGCGACCTCAAGGAGGCTGCCATTGATCGATGCCGGAATAGAAGGCACAGGGTTTGACCTAATCCGCCTTCCGGCGGGGTCAGCATGATATTTACAAATACATTCTAGATCAGACCTCTATTGAGATAGCTTCTAGTAACGTCGCCGGGTCGGAGGTTCACGTAGATTTACTTCGACAGCCGAATCTTCGTCTCTTCGTTATGTTTTGAATGAGAAGTTTGCTGCGGCGGGCGTGCATGAACATCCTGAGAGTGGAAATCCATCTGCGCACATGAACTCATGTATCTTCGCAGGGCTCTCAAAGGCAGACACTCCCTGTTGTGTTGACAAATGGAGTTCACGACCTTATCTTGAAGTTGAAGTGGAGATTTTTCATCTGGAAACAACCGTTCACCTTACGGACAAACGGAGCTTTTGCATTTCTAACTCTGCAATCAGGCCGTGGGGAAGCGGATGTTTCGCCGTCCCGGACGTTGGCCGAACTACAAAATTGAATTATGTCTAGATCTGTAAGCCCGGTAATCGTAGCCGCACACGAAGTCTCCATTCGCTTCGGAGAGCAAGTGGTGCTGACCAAAGCGACGCTCAACGTCCACCAGAGCGACCGGATCGGACTCATTGGAAACAACGGCTCGGGGAAATCGACGCTTCTTAAAATTATCGCAGGGATCATGCCTCCGGATTCCGGCACTGTGTCGCGCGGAAAGGAAGCGGTCACCGGATACCTTCCGCAGGATTTTCAGCTTGATACCTCAAAATCGGTGTATGACAACATCGTCGAGGGGGCCCATGACGTCATCGATTCTCTCAGAGAATATGAAGCACTGCCGTACACATCGCCGAGACGGCACCTGCTGGAGCAGCATATCCATCACCGGGATGGCTGGAACCTCGAAAACAGAATTGAGACCGCAATGCACTCGCTGAACGTGCCCGGGAAGCTCCGCGACGTGACGACGCTTTCCGGCGGAGAGAAGCGGCGCGTGGCGATCTGCAGGGCGATCATCTCGCGCCCGGATCTCCTTATCCTCGACGAGCCGACGAATCACCTCGACACGCAATCCATTGAATGGATGGAAGAATTTCTGGCGGGCTATTCCGGGGCGTGCCTGTTCGTGACACACGACAGATATTTTCTCGATTCAATCGCAACACGCATTGTGGAGCTCGCGGACGGCGTTTGTCATGCCCACTCCGGCAATTACAATGATTTCCTGCTCGACAAGGCAGTGCGCGAAGCGCAGCTGGAGAGCGAGGAGAAAAAGCGGAACAGTTTTTTACGCAGGGAACTGGAATGGGTGCGCAGGGGACCCAGAGCGCGAAGGACCAAATCGAAAAGCAGGCTCGATAATTTCTTTGAAACGGCCGCTCAGGAGGGATACGAAACGGAAGCCGACGTCGATCTGGTGATTCCCCCCGCGACACCTCTGGGATCGAAAATCCTCAATCTGACAGATCTCGGCATTGAACTGGGTGGAACGAGATTGTTCAAAGGAGTCGACCTCAACTTCGACAAGAAGAGAAAACTGGGAATTATCGGGCGCAACGGTCTGGGCAAAACAACGCTGCTGAAGATCATCCTGGGAGAACTTCGTCCCACGGAAGGGCACGCCGACGTCGGTGAAAGAACGGTATTCAACTATGTCGATCAATCGCGCGTGGCGTTGAATGACGAGAACACTGTCCTTCAGGAAATCGGCGACGGGAGAGACTGGATCCTTTTCGGAGAAGAGCGAATGACCGTATGGAAATACCTGCGGCGGTTCCTTTTCACCGACGACAGGATCAACACAAAAGTAGGAAAGCTCTCGGGAGGCGAACGGAGCAGGCTGCTGATCGCGAAGATATTGAAGAATGGCGGAAATTTTTTGATACTCGACGAACCGACGAACGATCTCGATCTATCAACGCTCCGGGTGTTGGAAGAAGCGCTGGTGTCATTCGGCGGCTGTGTCATCGCCGTGAGCCATGATCGCTATTTTTTGAATCGTGTCTGCAACGGAATTCTTGCGTTCGAGGGAGACGGAATCGTCCACTTCAGCGAAGGCGATTACGATTATTATCTTGAAAAGAGAAACGCCAGGCTGGCCGATGCCTCTGCACAGTTGTCCGGCGCTGCCGGCGCGCCGAAAAAGCGTCCGACATTGCCCGCGCAGGGCTCGAAGAAACGGGCGAACAGGCTCACATGGAAGGAGGCGAAGGAACTCGAAACAATAGAAGAAGAGATCGTTCGCGCGGAAACTGAGGTGGCGCGCATCGAGGCAATTTTCGCGGCTCCTGATTTCTACGAAAAGATGGGCAAGGAAACGATTCACCTCACGCAGGAACTGGCTGCTGCAAGAGGAAAAGCAGAACGTCTTTTCGCCCGATGGCAGGAACTTGAAGAATTGTCGTCTGCCAAGATCTAGAAAACTCCCTGCTTTCGTTCAACAGCGGCAATAGGAATACTCTCGATCGGCAGAATCGAAATCCGCATGAAATGCTGCGGCAGACCGCTTAAATCGCCCCCGTCACAGAATCATAATTGGGATAAGTCCCTGTTCTCAATCGGGCAGGGGAATGAGTTCTTGTCACAATTGTTTCAACACATACCGGCTTTGCTTGAGTCCCATCATTTTGTGTCGATCGCTTCACGAACCTTCCGCAGAACCTCGTCCTGCAGATACGGCTTCTGAATGAAATTCGTTAGCCCCGCCTTGAACATCTCGGACTTCGTCCCGGGATCGAAAAGACCGCTGACGAAGATTATTTTTGCCTCCGGGTTGATCGCCCGGATTTTTCTGAAGACCTCGTGACCGCTGAAGATCGGAAGTCCGATGTCGGTAAGAACAACGGCAATTTTCTTTTGATGACTCTTGTACATTTCTACTCCCTGCAAACCGTCCCCTGCGGTCAACACCGTGTAGCCCTTCGAAACAAGAGTGCCTTTCGCAAGTGTCATCAGAACCTCTTCATCCTCGATTAACAGAATTGTCTCTGTCCCGCCCGGTATATCAGCAAGGCTCTTTCCGGCTGCTTGGATTTCTCCTCCTGCCCGCTCCGGTATCGGAAAATACAAATCGAAACTTGTTCCTTCGCCCGGTTCGCTTCGGACATCGATGAAGCCGTTGTGATGGTGTACGATGCCAAACACTACGGCCAGTCCTAAGCCGGTTCCCTTTCCGACTTCCTTTGTCGTAAAAAAGGGCTCAAAGATCCTCTGGCGCGTTGGTTCATCCATACCGGTTCCGGTATCGGCGACTTCGACCAAGGCATAGTGGCGGGCTGCGGCTTTCGGGAATTGTGTCCTGACAACATTCCCCTCAACCATCCTTGTTGTGATTGAAATCATTCCGGTTCCCGGCATCGCGTCACGTGCATTCACAAGAAGATTCAACAGCACTTGATGGATCTGGCTGGAGTCGGCAATGATTGCTGGCAAGTCCTGCTGGAGAGACGTAGCGATGGTGATCGTCTTGGGGAATGTCTCCTTCAGGAGTTTGGTGATTTCTTCGATGATCCTGTTGATCCTGACGGATTCCAGGAGAGCTTCCGTCTTCCGTGCGAAGAGCATGAGCTGTTTGACCAGCGAAGCGCCGCGCTGCGATGCATTCAGTATTGCCGCGACACTCTCCGTGTACATGTGCGGATCCTCCCGCAGACGGTCCAGGAGGCTCGCATGACCCATAATGATGCCGAGAATATTATTGAAATCGTGGGCGATGCCGCTGGCGAGAGTTCCGATGCTTTCAAGTTTTTGAGCTTGAAAGAGCTGTGATTCCAAAGAGAGTTCTGAAGTAATGTCGCGCTTGACTCCGACGTAATTGATGATCTCCCCCTTTTCATTTACGACGGGAGAGATGGATGTCTCATCCGTGAACAATGTCCCATCCTTCTTTTGGTTGATGAATCTCCCGGTCCATTTTTTCCCCAGGGAAATTGTCTTCCAAAGCTTCTCATAAAATTCGGTATTCTGTCGACCGCTTTTCAAGATGCTTGGATTTCCGCCAATCACCTCCGCGCGCCGGTGGCCGGTGATCTGTTCGAATGCGGGGTTGACGTATTGAATGATGCCTCGGGGATCGGTGACAACAATGGCTTCCGCAGTCTGTTCGATTGCAATGATCAGGCGATTCCGTTCTTCTTCAGTGCGCTTCCGCTCGGTGACATCCTGGTTGGCGCCATAAATCTTGTTGGTGTGTCCCGAGATGTCCTTCGACACCTTGAACATCACATTGACAGTCGCAACGGATCCGTCTTCGCGATAGACCCGTGCCTCCTGCTCGCCGGAATAATTCGGATCTGCAGACTCCATTCCTTGCCGCAAAGCCTCGCCCACGAGAAATGAATCGTCGGGATAGACGAGTCTTCTCGTGAATTCTTCGGCGCTCATAGAATTTCCCCCCTGTTTTTCCGAAGAGGAGGCATGGATGAGCCTGAAATACTGGTCGCTGAAAATGAAATTCCCCGAAGCGACATCATATTCCCAATACCCGAGTTTTGCCATTTCCGCCGCGGCCGATAAATTTCTTTCCAATTTTTTTAGCTCGGAGATATTGCGTCCAATGGTCGATGCGGCGATGATCGTGCCCTCTTGGCTCCAGATGGGAGAGATTGTAATCGACATTTGGATTTCTTGACCATCCTTTCTGCGCCGCACTGTTTCAAACTGTTCGGAGCTTTTGCCCGATCGAAGTCTTTCAAGAATCGCTGCGGCCTCGTCTTCACTTCCGAGCGGACTTAAGAGTGAAATGGATTTACCGACGACTTCGGTTTCGGTAAACCCATAGATCTTTTCCGCGCCTTTATTCCAACTTGTAATGATTCCTTCCATCGTTTCCCCAATGATGGCATCTTCTGACGATCGGACGATAGCGGCAAGCCGGGTTGACTCTTCTTCCGCCCGCCTGCGCTCGGTGATATCGCGATCGATGCTGATGGAGTGCAACTTTCCCCTCCAAATGATCGGCATGCCTGTGTACTCTATAATATTGTCCTTGCCATCAGGCCGGATCCATGAGAAGGAACCCATGTATCCCGAGCCCGGTGTGCGGGACTCAAAATTCTTGTCATGTGCCTTGTCTGTGATCGTTCTCTGGAGTCCCAGCGTATTTCCCAACGTGAGCAGTTCTTCGCGGGTCCGGCCGGCCATGGCAGCGTACTGATTATTACACTCGACCAGTCTTCGCTTTGAGGGGTCAGGGTCTTCGATGTAAATACTGATGCCGTCAAAGATATTCTCAAATACCATCCGAAATCTTTCTTCGGACTCCCGAACTGCCTCATCTGCCCGCCTGCGCTCGGTAATATCCTCCATGATGATATGCACCAGTGTCACCTGATTGTGATCGTCAAGTATAGGGACATACCGCAAATGCATATTAATCGTCTTTTCCCATTTGGAGGTATACGAATACTCGCCGAAGCCGGCCTGACCCGTTTCAATGCAGGACTTGAGCGCAGCCGAGACTCCGGACTTGATGAGCGGTGGAAATGTCAACAGGTTTATTTTCTTTGTCTCCTCGACAGATGGGGAACCAAGAATTTGGAGGGCTGCGGGGTTCACCTCGAGGATTTGTCCTGATCGATTCGCAAGGATAATCCCAAGCGGCGCATATTCGTAGAGCAATTTGAAGCGCTCCTCGCTTTGGCTCAGTGCCTTTTCCACCCGCTTGCGCTCGGTGATGTCTCTCGCTATCGACTGGATCGCTACAGCAATTCCATTGGATATGATGGCTGACCCTTTAGACTCCACGAATACTTCTTTGCCATTCTTGCCTTGGAGCCTAAATTCCACCAGAGCCTTATGGCTACCGGTCTCTCTGATCTCTTCTATGACTTTGAACGCAAGCGGCAACTGGTCCTCGCTCAGCAGTGAAGCAAAATTGAGAGACCGAATGTCTTCTCTCTTGTACCCAAGCAAATCTAATGCAGGATTGTTTGCATCGATGAAGTTCCCTTCGAAATCACAGGCATAAATAAGATCGAGTGAACGCTCAAAAAGGGCATTATACCGCTCCTTGCTCTCCTTCAACGCTGCTTCTGTTTGTCGTCGCGCCTCTTTTTCTTTTGCTTCCTCCAGTGCCCGATGAATTGCTGAAGGAAGTTTTGCCAATCTGTCCTTTAAGACATAATCGACCGCTCCCTGTTTCAGAAGTTCGACGGCAGTTTCTTCGCCGATGATACCGGAGACACAGATAAAAGGTACCTTGGGGCAAATTTCCGTGCTCCATCGCAATGCGGCGAATCCGTCGAATCCGGGTAATTTGAAATCCGCGAGAATAATGTCGTACGTGCGGCTGCGGAGCAACGAGATGAATTCCTTTTCCAATGCCGTGCAGTCCATGTCCAAGTCAAAACCCGCGTCGATCAACAACTCGCGGATGATCTCAACATCTTGCGGCGAATCTTCAAGTAAAAGTGCTCGTAGCATTGCAACCCCCTTAACGTTTGGTTTCTTTCGATAACATACTTTCCGGCGGCAATTCATTAATGATGGCCCAGAAGACGCCGATCTCTTTCACTGCCCGGATAAAATCTTTGAAATCGACCGGCTTGACTACATAGGCATTGACTCCTAACTCGTAGCTCTTTATTAAATCCTGCTCCTCGCGGGAAGACGTCAGAATAACAATGGGCAATAACCTCAGAGCCGGATCGCCGCGAACAGCTCGAAGTACTTCAATGCCATCCATCCGCGGCATTTTTATATCCAACAGCAGTACTGCCGGAAGACCCGGTTTCCGCAGTTTGTACTTTCCTTCGTACCGCAAATATTCCAGTGTTTCCACGCCGTCTCTCACGACGGTGACATTATTGGCAAGGTGATGTTCACTGAGTGCCTCGAGAGTCAATTCGACATCTTTCGGATTGTCTTCAGCCAGAAGTATTGTCCGTAGTTCTCCCATGATTTGTGCTCCTCAATTATGTGGTATCGAAAAATAGAATGTTGCTCCCGTATCGAGTTCAGCCTCAGCCCATGTGCGTCCTCCATGACGCGTAACGATCCGGCGCACATTTGCCAGTCCAACGCCCGTCCCTTCAAATTCTTCAGTGGAATGGAGACGTTGGAAAACTCCGAAAAGCTTTTGCGCATATTTCATTTCAAACCCGACGCCGTTGTCTTTCACAAAATATATTACTTCTTTCGTTCCGGTTTTGGCTCCGATTTCAATCACGGCTTTTGCCCTTGTCCGTGTGAATTTGGCAGCATTGCTCAGAAGATTGATCCAGACGAGCCGGAGTGTTGCCTCATCGCCGGAAACAGGAGGCAATTTTCCTGCAACCCATTCGATCGCGCGATCCGGACTATCTTTGCGCACAGATTCTATTGCTTCGAGAACGATTCCGTTCATATCCAATTGCGACATGTGCATCTCCGCCCGTCCGGTTCTTGAGAATTGCAGCAGATCGTCAATAAGTTTTCCCATCTGATGAGCGGAATCTGCGATGGAATCCAGATAGTGCAAACCTTTCTCGGATAATTCTGATTGAAAATGCTTGGCAAGCAATTCCACGTAGCCGCTGACATGCCGCAGCGGCGCTCTGAGGTCGTGTGATACCGAATAAGAGAAAGCTTCAAGCTCTTTGTTCGAGGCCTCCAGTTGCGACGTGCGCTCGGCCACGCGGGTCTCCAGTGTAGCGTTCACCTCTTGGACTTCTTTTTCCGCCAGTTTGCGCCCGGTGATGTCCCAGAAGACGCCCAGCACGCCCTCGATCTCACCCTTCGCACCTCTGACCGGTGTCTTGATTGTGTTGATCCAGGTTTCTTTCCCTGCTGCCATATACTTCTCTTCTAAGTCCTCGGTCTTCCCGGTCTCCATAATCCTGACGTCGTCGGCATGGTACTTGGCGGCGAGTTCCGGCGCAAACAGGTCGGCGTCCATCTTGCCCACCACTTCTTCGGGCCGGAGACCGAAGTCGCGGGCGAGGTTCTTGTTCACCGAGACCCACTTGTAATTCCGGTCCTTCATAAAGATCTTTTGCGGAATATTCTCGACGAGTGTCCGGAACTTGGCTTCGCTCTCTCGCAACGTATCCTCAGCCCGCTTGCGCTCGGTGATGTCCGAAATCGAGCCTATCATCTTGTACGGTTCGCCCCGGTTATTTCTGAGGGCGGTGCCGCGCGCAGACCACCATCGCCACTCGCCATCCTTTCGCCCGACGCGGTATTGAACGGCGTAGGGTTCCGCGTTTTTAAGATGACAATCCAAGGCCGCCAAAACTCTATCCTTGTCTTCCGGATGGATTGTCGCTGCCCAGCCCCCGATCGTTCTGGGAAATCCCCCCGGCGGATAGCCGGTAATACTGTCTATGTCGCCATACCAGTCGACCTTCTCTTTGATATCCCAATCGTAGACCACATCCGTGAGGCTTTCAGAGGCGGTGCGGAAAAGTTCCGCGCTGGTTTTGAGTGCTTCTTCCGCGTACTTGCGTTCGGTGATATCATGACCTTGTGCGATTGTCGCGATTGGCGTCCTTCCATCCGGAGAGAAAATTGTCGCTGAGTTCCAGAGCACTGTTCGTATCGATCCCTCGACGCGGAGAATTTCAATTTCCACCGCATTCCACCGTTCGCCTTTGAGTGTCTTCCTGATAAGATTCATCGAGCTTTCTAACCGATCCGGCGGGAAGAGGATCCCAAGAGATTTTCCAATGACGTCGGATGCTCTTCTTCCGGTCAACATTTCGAAGGCATTGTTGAATCGCGTGATGTGAAACTGAGTATCCCATACGATGATCGGCGCGTTTGCATAATTGAAAAGACTTTCCAGGTAGTCATTCGTTTCCCGCAGTTTCTCTTCCGCTCGCTTGCGCTCGGTAATGTCGCGCGCCACCTTTGAGATACCAACGAGATTGCCGGAAGTATCCTTGATCGGTGAGGACGTTACCGAAACATCAATGAGCCGTCCTTCTTTTGCCACCCGGACGGTCTCGAAGTGCTGGACGCCTTCGTTGCGTCTGATATGGGCTAATACTTGCTCTTCCTCATTCAAGCGGTCGTCCGGAACAATTTGGTTTATTGAGCGCCCCACCGACTCAAGCGCGGAATATCCAAAGAGCTTTTCCGCGCCAGCGTTCCAACTGGTGATGATGCCGTTCAGGTCTTTTCCGATGATTGCATCATCCGATGACTCGACTATTGCTGCGAGGCGGGCGAAGGATTCTTCCGCGCGCTTGCGCTCTTTGTTTTGAAAGACAAGTTCTTTATTGGCAATGATTAGTTCTGCAGCACGTTTTTCTTTCTCTTCGTTTTGAAAGACAAGTTCTTTATTGGCAATGATTAGTTCTGCAGCACGTTTTTCTTTCTCTTCGTTTTGAAAGACAAGTTCTTTATTGGCAATGATTAATTCTGCAGCACGTTTTTCTTTCTCTTCGTTTTGAAAGACAAGTTCTTTATTGGCAATGATTAATTCTGCAGCACGTCTTTCTTTCTCTTCGTTTTGAAAGACAAGCTCTTTGTTGGCAATGATTAATTCTGCAGCACGTTTTTCTTTCTCTTCGTTTTGAAAGACAAGCTCTTTGTTGGCAATGACGAGTTCTGCAGCACGTTTTTCTTTCTCTTCGTCTTGAAAGACAAGCTCTTTGTTGGCAATGACGAGTTCTGCTGCTCGTTTTTCTTTCTCTTCGTCTTGAAAGACAAGCTCTCTGCTGGCAATGACGAGTTCTGCTGCTCGTTTTTCCTTCTCTTCGTTTTGAATGACAAGCTCTTGGTTAGCAATGATTAATTCCCCTTTCGCCCGCCTGCGGTCGGTGACGTCGCGGATGTTGCACTGTATCACTTTCGTCTGGTCAACCAGGTAGACGTTGCTGACGAACTCAACATCGATCCGTCGTCCGTCAGACGCTTCCAGAGGCAAATCTTCGTACCGTATGAATTTTTTCTCCTGCAATTCCCTTAAATTCAATTTGCTTGCAGCAGTATCTTTGAAGAACCCAAGCTCCCAAATCCTTTTTCCGATGAATTGTTCGAGCGAATAGCCTAACAATTCGATCAAGAAGGCATTCACATCGACAACCACTCCCGTTTCCGCATCCAGTATCAGTATGCCGTCTTTTGCCGCCTCAAAGAGCCGGCGATATCGTGACTCTGAAGCAATCAGCGCTTGCGCTCCCTCATACTGCTGCCGGTAAAAGCGAGCGTGCTCGCGGCGCCAGACCAATCCCGCGCCCAGCCCCGAACAAACAAGAAGTGCGGTGATAAGATAAATCATCATCGACATTCTCTCTTGTATCGGGGCGAACGCTTCTGAGATATCAACGCGAGCGACAAGAAACCAGGGGGAATTCGGTACGGAGCGTACTTCGGCGATCACCGGCATTCCGCGATAGTCAACTCCTTCGATGATACCTTCCCTGCCTAACACCGCTTCGACTGCGGGCGTATTGGTGTGCGTTAAGGGAATTCGCAAATTGAGCGCGGTGTTCGTTTGGAACTTCAGCTCATTGAGGAACACTGCATCGCTTCCTTCTTTTCGAACAATCAAAGTTTCCGATGTGCGGCTTGGTATGGGCCATTGTTGAATGAGAGGATAGAGATACTCTTCGGGATCGATCCGCAGCGCGAGAATACCGAGAAGCGATTTCGGAGCATGAATATCCCTGATCGGAACCAGGACGTTTAAATAGACGCGTTGATCCTGGTCATTACGGTAAAAATCCTGAAAAACAATCTTCCCGGATCGCAATGTCTCGGAAATCTGTTCGTCAAGACTCATATGCGCCGCTTCCTTGCCTTCCGGAACCACCAAGCGGGCATCTAAATTCGCATCCACCAGCATCGCGAAGTCGTACCTGTTTGCCTCCTGTGCCTCTCCCATCCATGTCACTATTCTTGTTCTTGCGTCGCGGTCGTTCCGGTTTTTGAAGTAACGCTTCACAAGAATAGAAAAAACTTCATTGTTGTAGAATAGCTCCGCATCAGCAATACGTTCCTTCCGCCATTGGACTAATTCGCCGACCTTGAGTTCGGCTATTGCTGAAAGCTGTCGTTCCACCACCGTGCGGTACTTATGTTCGTAGTCAACATAATAGAACCAGCCCGCCGTAAGGATTCCGGCAGACAGGAGGACAAATATCAGAATTGAGAGCTTTGAATTCCGATGTGTTTTTGCGTCGTAGGTTTTCATTTTTGTAATCCCTCTTTACTTCCCGAATACATGCGGAGCAGACCCGGGCTTCCCATCCCTCAAAGTCAAGGAGCGATGATTGCTGTATGGCTTCTCGTTATTATCCACATAGGTTACAACTCCAGCACGATGAAGAAAAAGAGATGTTCGCGGATGTTCATAATCTCCAGCCGGATGTGCAATCTTTGCCGATATAAAAATATTGCGGCCAATACCGCGAACAATTCGATGTCTCTAAAAATAGTTCGAGAGAGCGAAGATCCTTTGGTCCAACTAGAAGCCGTCTCAAAAATAGTGTCGATGTAGATTGCATTTACGGCTGCTTTCTGCATGGAGACCATTTTCAAGATAGCTTCCATATTCTCGAACAATGGTGCGAGAATACGTATTCGGACTAATTCGTAAATGGAATGGTGCTCACAAAATTGTGATCGATCACGATAGGCTCATCGTGGAAGGGAAAACGAGGGAAGGAATAAAACCCCTTGACGCGTGGGTCGAAGGCAATATAGGATGCTGCGGCATTAAATGCAAATCCACTCTATATTAAAGACAGCATCCTAATTTGGATGAACTCATCAAGGTGCCGAAACCGTGTCATTCAGGGCGAGTCCGAGGCGCCAGGATGAGGTGGAATGCAGAACGTATCCGTTCGGCGTTCATTCCGCCCGGCACGCCAAGACAATACATTGTTACAATCGCTTTGCCCACATCAGGACACCACCCTGTCAAAGTATGCTTGACGCGTCGATTAGAGAGATGGACCTCAAAACGAAAAATCCCCGCAGTCTCTCAACAGCAGGTTTTCTACATTAGACATTGCAGCTAGGAGCCCGACACAAATCGCCGGGGGGGGCCAAAAAGCGACGGCACTTGGGGACGCCAATGACGTCCGTCAGCTAGAATTCAGTTCAATCTGGGTCTACAACACAAAACGCCCGACCTTTCGGTCAGGCGTTTTGTTCTAGTAGCGGGGACAGGACTTGAACCTGTAACCTTCGGGTTATGAGCCCGACGAGCTACCAATTGCTCCACCCCGCGGTGTTTCATAATATAGACAAATGTTATTGGTAAGTCAAGGACGTGTGGGCGCGCGGCGATGAACCGAAGTTCTTCGGAAGCCAGCAAAGTTCTTGATAGAAAAACCATCTTTGACTATATTCAAATGGAAAAATTTAGCACTTAATCTGGTCGATGAAGAAATTGTTGATCCTTATTTCAAACGACGATGGAATTCACGCCCCCGGCATCAATGCTTTAGCGGAGGAAATCAAGAAGATCGGCGACGTTGTGATCGTTGCGCCCGATAAACAGCAAAGTGCCGTCGGACATGCGATAACGATGAACTCGCCCCTGCGGGTCCAGAAGGTCGAGAAGCGGGGTGAGTTCTTCGGGTATGCGGTCACGGGCACTCCCGCCGATGCGGTGAAACTCGCTGTGCGATCATTGCTTCCGCATCCGCCGGACCTTGTTATTTCCGGCATTAACCACGGTTCGAATACCGCGATCAGCGTGATCTATTCCGGGACAGTCTCAGCCGCGACAGAGGGAACGATACTCGGAATTCCTTCTTTCGCAATTTCTTTGACGACGTACGACGAAGCAGACTTTTCGTATGCTGCGTCGTTTGCCCGCAAGCTCGCATTAAAAATTGTTGAACAGGGACTGCCGAAAGGGACACTTTTGAATGTGAACGTTCCGCCGGTTGCGGCATCGGAGATCAAAGGTATAGTCATCACCAAACAGGGAAAATCAGTCTGGAACGACGAGTTCGAATCCCGAAGGGATCCGAGCGACAGAGAATATTTTTGGCTCAAGGGAGATCTGCTTGAACTCGACCACGACGACGACATCGACCAGAGGGCAGTTCTCAACAACAAAGTTTCAATCACACCTATCCACTACGATCTCACTGACTATGCAACACTCGAAGCGATGAAAAAGTGGGACATTAACTCTCTCAATAACTGAAAACGTACAGGAGCATACTATGCGAATCGGAATACTAACGGGGGGCGGCGATGTGCCGGGATTGAATCCATGTATCAAGGCAGTTGTCTACCGGGCGGCTGATGCCGGCCATGATGTGGTCGGCTTTCGGCGCGGCTGGGGCGGCCTGCTGAATTTCAATATCGATGACAAAGAGAATCATCAGAAATGGGCGATGCCGCTCACGAAACAGAGCACGCGCACCATCGACCGTTCGGGCGGAACGTTCATTCACACGTCGCGCACGAATCCCGGAAAAGTAAAATGGTCGGAGATTCCAAAATTTCTGCAGGACCCTAAACGACCCCCGAAAGAGGGCGATGCTCCTTCAGATTTCACGCCTCACGTTTTGCGCAACCTTGCGTACCTCAAGGTCGACGTTCTGATCGCCATCGGCGGCGACGATACGCAGAGCTATGCTGTACGGTTGCACGACGAAGGATTCCCCGTGGTGTCGATCCCCAAAACAATGGACAACGACGTTTACGGCACCGACTATTGTATCGGATTTTCAACGGCCGTTACGCGAAGCGTGGAGTTCATTACCAACCTGCGGACATCTGCCGGCTCGCACGAACGTATCGCCGTCATTGAATTGTTCGGAAGAAATTCCGGCGAGACGTCGCTTATTTCGGCGTACCTCGCAGGAGTTGACCGTGCACTTATTTCTGAAGTACACTTTGATCCGGAGCGGCTGGCGAAGTTTCTTATGGACGACAAGAAAAATAATCCGAGCAACTACGCGATCATGACAATTTCCGAAGGCGCGCAGATGGTCGGAGGGAAGATCGTCGAGTACGGCCAGGTCGATGCGTACGGCCACAAAAAGCTCGGCGGCATCGGACAGATCACCGGCGAGGCGATTCAAAAAATAACCGGGTCACACATTATTTATCAGCAGGTTGCATACCTGATGCGAAGCGGAGAACCCGACGCGTTGGACAGAATGGTTGCGATCAGCTATGCAAACCTTGCGACCGACCTGGTTTTAAAGAAACAGACCGGCCAAATGGTTGCCCTGCGCGAAGGAAAATACACGACAGTTCCGATCAACACGCTTACCCAGGGAGTTAAGAGGGTAGATGTGGCCGAACTTTACGATGAGCAGAATTATCTCCCACGAGTTGCCGTCGTACTGGGAAAGCCGATGTTTTTGTATTGAGAATCGGAGGGACCTTGTCAAGGTTATAAACCTTGACAAGGTCCGGTTATGCCCATAGAAAGAAACCTTCACCAGGCTTATGGTTCGGAATCCCTAATAAATCTTTAAAAAACTATCGAAAATATTCAAAAGTATCTTGACATCTGGAATATTTGTTTGTATATTAAAAGCCCGTTCAGAAACGGGCTTTTGATTCTACAAGAAATTGTTCTTTGAAAAATAGTGTGCACAGCTTCTAAGTCAATTACAATCAAGGTTTTAACCTTGGCTAATTAATAAGCCAAATCAATCATACTCGAAGTTGATAACTCAAGATATCGAAT
>Ga0265338_10001857_pt1 | contig 33176 bp, 31 predicted proteins | sample 42126metaG_FD_193579 | JGI IMG/M metagenome (GOLD analysis project Ga0265338, IMG submission 193579) | Rhizosphere microbial communities from Carex aquatilis grown in University of Washington, Seatle, WA, United States - 4-21-26 metaG | ecosystem: Host-associated > Plants > Roots > Rhizosphere...
ACGGTTTTAGCCAGAGTATAGGAAGGTACCTGGGAGCCGTAGAGATTAAGCTGGATTGGCACCGCCCGCGATATGATAACCTGTTCGCCAATAATGTTCTGCGATATGTTGCCCTGCGCAAAATTCGCGATGTCTTCGGCGTTGAGCTTTAGGCCGGCGTCAATCGCCACTTGGCGGGCGCTTTTTTGGGCGGTTAGAGTAACGGTTTTGCTACTGCCGTCTACGACCGTCACCGGCCGCGCCCGATAAATATTAATCCGGAAATTATCGTCAAAAATTGGTGTATCGCGGCTAGGCTCCACCACGTCCTGCGGTATCAGATGCAGCGGTAATTTATTAACCAAATCGCCAACGGTCGCGGCCTTGGTATCCAAAGTTTCCCGCCGACCCTCATCGAACAAAAACACCACGTGCGAGCTATCCGGCCGCAGCAGGACCTGGCTATTATTAGTTAGCAGCGCCGCGGCCACGATAATTCCACCCAGCAGCAGGCCAAAAATTGGAATTATGTAGGGCCGGCTACGCAAATGGCGTCTGCCGGTTCGCTGGACGCTTTGATATTGCTGGTTAATTTTTTTACGGAAAAGTTTCATTGAAGCTTATTCGACTTTGGTTAGTGGCGCGAAGCCAATATCAAGTTTTTTAGTGCCTTTGCCTTTGAAGTAAACGGTGGCGATGTCGCCCTCCATGTCCAGCACCGTGCCAAGGCCAAAAACCTGGTGTTTAACACCGTCGCCCTCATTTAAGTCTGGGACGTAGCGCGGCTCCTCTGGTTGCGAGCTGGAAAATGGTTCTTGCTGCCGACTAACAGGCTGGCTCTCGATATCGGCCAGGAAGCGGCTGGGTGGATTGTGCTGGCGGCCGCCATAAAGCGTACGCTCGGTCGCGTACAGCAGATTGAGCTCTTCACGGGCGCGGGTCATTCCTACGTACATCAAGCGACGTTCTTCCTCCATTTCGGTGGCGTCATAAAGCGCCCGGCTGTGCGGGAATAAGCTTTCTTCCAATCCGGTTATAAAGACTACCGGGAACTCCAGACCTTTGGCGGAATGCAGGGTCATTAAAGTAACTACATCGCTGCCGAAATCGGCGTTGTCTAAGTCCGAGACCAGGGCGATTTCTTCCAGAAAAGCGGATAGGCCGGCGTCTTGGTACTGCGCGGCTACACTCGCCAGTTCTTTGACGTTTTCTATCCGGGCATCGCCCTGGGGCGTGCCGTCCTGCAGAAAGCGCACGTAATCTAGGCGCCGCATAAGGCTGTCTATCAAGCCGCCTGGAGTTAGTGAGTCCATCTGCGCCTGGAAGCTGGTAATAATATTTGCCAGCTCGGTAAAGCCGGCCCGGGCTTTGGGGCTGAGGTCGGGGTTAGCGCCCACGGTCTTTAGGCCGTCATACAGCCCCAGGCCTTGGGCGCTTCGCCAGTCATTAAAAGTCGCCAAAGACTTTGCTCCCAAAGCCCGGGCCGGTACATTAACTATTCGTGAAAAACTGGCCTCATCATTAGGCTGATAAATTAAGCGCAGATAGGCCAATATGTCTTTGACTTCTTTGCGTTCGTAAAAACGCACGCCGCCAACAATCCGGTAAGGTAGGTTATGATGCACGAAAACTTCTTCCAACGCCCGGCTTTGAGCGTTTGTGCGGTATAGTACAGCAAAATCACGATACCGGCGGCTGCCAGAGTCTACACCCGCACGCATGCGCCTAACTATCGACTCCGCTTCGGCGCGTTCACTACCAACGGATAAAATTTGCACTGGCAGTCCAGCGGCGGCCGCCGTCCAGAGTTTTTTGTCACTGCGTTGATGATTTTGGCTAATTACGCCGTGCGCCGCGTCCAGAATATTCTTGGTACTGCGATAATTTTGCTCTAGTTTGATAACCGTGACTTTGGGATAATCTTTCTCGAAGTTCAAGATATTGCGAAAGTTAGCGCCACGCCAACTATAAATACTCTGCCAGTCATCGCCGACCACGGCAATGTTGTGGTGCGAGCCCGTTAAGAGCTTAACTAACTGATACTGCGCGGCGTTGGTATCCTGGTATTCGTCCACCATTACGTACTTAAATTGCTGCTGCCATTTTTCCCTAACTGCCTTGTCGGCTGACAACATCTGAACTGTTCGGCTAATTAAATCATCGAAGTCCAAGGCTCCGGCATCACGCAGAGCCTTTTCATAAACCGGGAAGATCTTGGCCGCTGCGTGAAGCGCTGGGCCGTTGGCCATAGCGGCATATTCGGCCGAGCTTATCATTTCATTCTTGGCGCCGCTAATCATTGAGCTCAACATCCGGGCCGGATAAGTCTTTTCGTTTACTCCTAGCTGCTTGCTGATTTGTTTAACTGCTGCCGTGCGGTCGCCTTCATCCCAAATTACAAAATTACGCGGCACGTCCGCGGTTTCGCCGTCTTGGCGCAGCAGCCGGACGCAAATGCCGTGGAAAGTCCCCATAAAAGGCATGAATCCGCGGTTATCGGGATTTTGGCCAACCAACTGGGAAATACGCTGGCGCATCTCGCCGGCGGCCTTGTTGGTAAAAGTCACCGCCAAAATATTAAACGGCGTGGCTTTTTTACTGGCCAATATATAAGCAATACGATGAGTCAGGGTCTTGGTTTTACCGCTGCCGGCGCCGGCCAAAATTAATAGCGGACCTTCGGTGCTTTGCACCGCCCGTTTTTGCTCGTCATTAAGCCCCTCTAAGAGTTTGTCCAAAACCTCATTCGCCATGCATTAATTGTAACAGTCCCAGAGGTGTTTTGTCCGCTTAGTAGTGCATGGATTGGAGCATCAGCTTGGCGTCGATATAGTTGCTATCGGCCTTAACAAAAGACTGCGATTTAGCCAGCACCGACTTCCCGTCCGAGCCCAGGTAATACATACTGATTTTGATGCTGCTGCCGGAAATATTCTTAGTGGCCATGAACTTGGTAGGGTCGGTATTGCTAGTAGAAACATTGGTGAAAGATATTGTGCTGGTATTCTGCGAGCCAGTTTGGCAAAGATCCATATAAGCTTGCTGACTCAGAAAAGCGATGGGATCGGTTGAATCAACCGTAGCGCCGCCCGCCGGTAGGCTGTAGTCTTCTAAGCCGGTGTCAACCGTTAGCTGAAAGCCGTTTGTCCCGCGAATAACGATGCTGTCACCCTTATCGTTAACTTTCGCGGTGTTATCGGTAATGGTCCAGGCGCCCGGGTACTGAAAGGACAGACCCTCATTTGAAAGTTTGAAAGTTTTCCAATTAGCGTAAGGGTCGGTAGTCACTGGTGTTTTGGTCGCCGTAGATGCAGAAGCTGGCGTATTCACGGTTTGAACCGTAACCGGAGCGGGTTGCTTGAAAACATGGAACGGCAGTTTAATGGAAGTTTTTATTAGGCGCGCGTCAAGGACTAAATAGCTAGCCACTACCAGAAGTAATAGCAGCAATAGTACCCACAGGCCCTTTTTACTACTCTTATCTTTAGTCTGATGGCGCAGTTGTGGTTCGGTTACTTGATGAGTTGGCTGGTGACTGCTGTGATGTAAATTGGCATGGTGCGGGTGGCCGATTAAGTCGTCCACCGGCGTGAGATGCAGTTCGCCGGGTGGCAGCGCCTGCGCAGCCTGCTCAGCTATGGGAGCCGCCGCCGCGGTTGCTGCTATACTCTCCGGGTGTTCCGACGCCACCTTTGGCGCCGGTGGCGCAGAGTTAGTGACAGGCACTTCGGAAGCCGAATCGTCGTCCGGCGCATTGATGGTTATGGTCTTGTGCTCCGAGGGTCGCGGCAGTTGCGCAGAGTCATCCTTATCATCCTTGACCATTGGGTCGCTCATCATTGGCTGATGACCAACAATTATTGGCCGCGACGTCGGATTTGGCGCGCTGCGATTAGGTTTGCTAACATCAAAAACTTGACCTTCATCATCCTTGGGCATCGTCGTCTATGCCTCCAGTATCGCGCTGCCAGCGCCGCGCAGCTTCAACAATGCCGGCGAACTGGTGGTAGTTTAGACTGGCGCCACCCACCAAAAAACCATCGACACCGGATTCATTCAAAAATCCGCCAACTACGTCTGGTACTACACTGCCGCCATATAGCAGCCGAATATTTTTAGCGGCTTTGGGGCCAAAAATGTCGTTTACATAACTGCGGACGTAACCGATAGCTTCTGTTACCTGATTCGGTTTAGCTATATCGCCTGTGCCGATAGCCCAAACCGGTTCGTAAGCTACAACCATCTGCCCGACTTCAACGGCAGTTAGCTCGGATAGACCAGTCATCAATTGGTCGTGTAGAACCTGCTTGGTTTCGCCTTCTTTGCGTTCAGTTTCGGTCTCACCTATACACAGCAGAGGGGTTATTTCATTGCGCACCGAAGCCGCTACTTTATCCCTTATCATGTCTAAGTCTTCATGGAAAATATGCCGGCGTTCACTGTGACCAATAATTACGTAGTGCACCAGCTCGCGCAGCATGGTGAAGCTTACTTCGCCGGTAAAGGCGCCTTCGTCACGAAAATAGGCATTTTGGGCAGCCAAACGGAATTTACGCCGATCAATCTGCACGCTCATCGGCTGCAGCGTAAGCATGCTGGGAGCCAGAACTACCTCTATATTTTGGTAGATTTTGACGCGCTCTTGCAGCCGGTGCACCAGTAAACTGGCCTGCGAGGCATTCAAATGCATTTTCCAATTACCGACAATCAGAACCCGGCGCATTGCCCACCTTTCTTAGGTTTTATAACGTAAGCGTTATAGGGCTTATTGTACCTGTATTAGGCCTCTTTATTCAACAGTGCTTCCACACCGGGCAAAGCCTTGCCGCTCATCAGCTCCAGGCTGGCACTGCCACCGGTTGAGACATGATTGAAATCTTCTACCAGGTTTTCGGATTCAACATAGGCCACCGTGTCGCCGCCGCCCACCAAGCTAAAGGGTTTATTGGTATGGTTGTTAGTGCTGCCAATCATTGCATCAACGACAATCTTGGTGCCGTGAGCAAATGGGGCTTCGGCGCCGGATAGCCCCTTAGTCTCAGTGACGCCACACGGTCCGGCCCAAATGACTGTTTTACAAGTCTTAATAGCGCCGGCGATATAAGCGGCGCTGATGGGGCCGATATCTAGGACCATCTCTTCAGCCGCCACCGCCGAAGCTTCCGGCGGCGGTACTTTAGGATAAGCCTGGATATCGGCCAAGGTGTTACTAGACAAGTCCACTACGCGAGTTGGCGCTTTGCCATCCGTGCTAGTTGATACCACCGCGTCCACCGGTACCAAGAAATTAAACTCACGCCGGCTCTCGGCCTGCCGAGCCTGCTCCAATACATCTTTGGCAGTGTCTAATGCTTCCGGCTCAATCAAGCTCTTGCCCACCTTGTGACCTTGGGCCAACAAAAAGTTATTTGCCAGCGCGCCAACTACGGCTACGCAATCAGCTATCTCTATCAGTTTATTAAGCACGTCGATTTTATCGCTGATTTTGGCGCCGCCGACCACCGCGACCAATGGCCGGGCTGGGTCTTGCATGGTTTTGGTTATAGTATCCACTTCCCTCTCCAGCAACAGACCGGCCACGGCTGGAAGCAGCTTGGTAATAGCCTCGGTACTGGCATGCGCTCGGTGAACAACGCCAAAGCCGTCCTGAACGAAGATTTCCGCGCCGCTGGCCTCAACCAGCTGTTGGGCAAATTCTGGGTCGTTTTTTTCTTCTTCCGGATGGAATCGCAGGTTCTCTAAAAGCAAAACTCCGCCTTGTTGCAATGCCGAAGCGGCATTCTTGGCTTCATCGCCTATGCAGTCAGCGGCAAATGCCACTTCTTTTTCTAATAACTCGCCCAGCCTTTTAGCAACTGGCGCCAGGCTCATCTCTGGATCGACCTTGCCGTCCGGCCGACCCAAGTGCGAGATTATCACCAAACTGGTGTCTTCCTGATCCAGAATATATTTAACAGTTTCCAGCGACTGCTTAATCCGGTAATCATCACTAATCTGCCCATCTTTTAGCGGCACATTATAATCAGCCCGCAACAACACCCGCTTGCCTTTTAGGTCGATTTCCCTGACGGTCCTTTTGCTGAACATGCCCCACCCTTTTCTTTTATGCTTAGTCTAGTGATAAGTATAGCCCATGAAAAAAGACCATCCAAAAGATGGTCTTTTTTCATTGGTGACCCCGAGGGGAATCGAACCCCTGTTGCCAGGATGAAAACCTGGTGTCCTAACCGTTAGACGACGGGGCCAGAACAGAGGTATTTTAGCAAAATTACCTCTGCTTGGGTACCAAAAATCCCCCGTGCTGTCTCCACCACAGCAAACGAGGGATTAAATGGTGTTTCTTAGATTTTTATTTTGGAGAGCGGTCAGTCACGATTACTCTTTTGTCCTAAGAACTAGGCTAGCATGTTTTCCGTGATTTCGCAAATGCTTATCCACAGGAAACGGTGACTTTTGCGCTATCCTTAAAGACCGCGGCGGCCGCGGCGGAACAGGTAGTGACCAATTCCACCAAAGGCGGACGTACCGACGAACAATCCGGCTACATCGCCAGGACCGGTGTTGGGCAAAGAAGGCGGAACCGTAGTGGTTACTGTAGCACCGGTAGTACATTTTGCCTTAGCGGCGGCGCTGGCACTGGCCTGAGCGTTAGCTTGGGCGTTGGCCTGAGCTTGGGCGTTGGCCTGAGCTTGGGCGTTGGCCTGAGCTTGGGCGTTGGCATCAGCCTGAGAGACCGTAGAGGTCGCGGAAGCTGTGGCGCTGGCAGAAGCCGAAGCCGTAGCGCTGGCACTTGCAGTAGAGTTCGCAGAACCCTTATTGCAGGTAGCAGCAGCGTTGGCTGTAGCAGATGCCGTAGCTGTAGCAGTAGCGGTAGCAGTGAAAGTGGCGGGAGCTGGGCAGCTAACTTGAGCCTTGAAGTTTACGAACTCAGTAGTGGAACCACTGACAGTGCCAATATTGACATTGCCGGAAGTAATTCCATCAGACAGAGTCCGAATTAGGTGACCGCTACCATCGTAAAGATTGGTAGAACCATTTTCGTAACTAATGGTATTCCCTGAGGCTAAATTAACGGTGGCGGAGTCAGAAGTACCACTTGCGCCACCAAGGTCGGTAGTAGCAGTGAAAGTACTCGTTCCGCCATTGCTTGGCAGTGTGGCGTTGACTTTTACGTTTGTAAGATCGCCAAACTCGACGTTACTCAGCATCATGCTGTATTGAACTTCGTCACCACAAGCAGCACTTATAGAACTGGCGTAAGAACCGCTTTGAGTCAGGTTTTTAGCCAGGTAAAGACCTGTGCCACCAGCAAGCTGGCCCGGACTAGCGGCTAAAACCGGAGACATGCTGAGAGCTGCTACGGCAATAAGGCCGGTAGCAACAGCAGCTATTTTAGAAAGACTTTTCATAGTCGATCTCCTTTCGAATGAGCGCACTTAATTGATTAATTAATATTGATACAAACTAGATAGTTATTGGACTTTAAAGTGATGAGTGGCTGGTCCGCGCGCAGGCGCGGACCAGCCGATGAATCGACTACCTCATCATTTCGTGCTTGCTCGCTATGGGCGAGTGGAGTGCGAGATCGCCACGGTCTCCGTGAACTTGTCGATCGCCGAGGTTCCGGGGATCGTTACGGTCACGGTGATTGTCGTGGAAGTCGCACTCGGGTCGCTCGGTCCGACGAACGTCAGGCAGAACGGCACATTCGTACCAGCCGACTGGCTGAAGTTCAGAACCGCAGCCTGTGGCGTCTGGCTGCACTGGGCGACCTTGGCGATGCCCGGATCCACCGTCACCTGGAAGGCATCCGTTGAGGTCACCGTGAAGTTCTGGTTCGGCGCCGTCGGCGTCGTTCCAGGCACAGTGGCCGGGATGTCGTTCAGGGTGGTACTCGAGCTGATCGCGATTGCGTGACTCGGCGCCGGAGTGTTGATCGTCACGGAAGTCGAGCACGAGCTCGACTGGACTCCACTCGGCGTGCCGAAACGCAGGGTGGCCGTGATGGTCCGAGTTCCCGCCGACCCGTAGGTGTGCGACGCGGTGGTCGACGCCTGAGTTCCGGTGGTGTTGCCGTCGCCCCAGTTGAACGATGCGTCCTGGAAGGTCGCAGTCCCGCTGAGGCTGTAGTTCGCCGTCACTGACGCCGTATTGCCGCTGAGTGACGGCGACGTCAGGCCGGTGCAGACGCCCGATCCCGTCGGAGACGGGTTCGGGTACTGGCACGGAAGCGCGCCGCCGTAGTTCGTGGCGGAGTGATCGGTGCAGGTCGGAGCCACAGGCGGCGGAGCCTGGCACGAAGCCGAAGCACTCGCCGTCATCTTGTAGCTCGCCGTTGCGGTGACCGTTGCCCGCAGGTTGTTGGCCTGCGTGCTGTTGATCGCCGCCTGATGGGCCATGTTCGTGGCCTGCATCAGGGTCCTGCCCGTTCCGGTGCCGCTCACGACGATCGACTCGCTGTCGGTACCAGTTGCGGTACCAGAAGCGGAGGCGCCGTTCGTGGCGTCACCCACCGTGCAGCGCGCGGACGCGCTGACGGTGCCGTGAAGCGTCAGCTTGAGGCTGAGCGTCACGGTGTAGTTGAAGTTCTGGACGATCTTGTACCTGCCGTAGTAGATGTTCTTCGGCTGGGGTGCGGTCTTCGGCCAGAAGACGTTACCGCAGTCCTCCCAGGTCGGAGGGCCGCCTGCCTTGCGCCAGCCCGAGGGGCTGGATGCACTCGGGCAGATGTAGGCCTTCTTCCCGGCCCACGGGATCGGAATCGTCTTGCCTGCCGAGTTGACGTAGGAGTTCGTACCCCCTACGACCCAGTGGCAGCTCTTCTGCTCTCCGACGGTCGGCTTCCAGCCGGCGGGGAAAGCCCAGCGGAGCTGCATGACGCCGCCGGAGTTGACCTTGAGGGTTGCGACCTTGCGGTCGCTCTCGCTCGAGGTCATCTGGGCGACCTGGTTGCAGTAGGTGACGCCGTTGGCGGCGGTCGTACAGGTCTGTCCCGCCGAGGGCGGCGGGATCTTCTTGCAGCTTGCGCTCGGCTTGTCGAAGCTGTAACCCTTCGGGCAAGTCGGAGCCGGGCTGTTGTCGTTCGTGTTCTTGGTGCTCGCGAACGCGGTGCTCGCGACGACCATCAGAAGCGCCCCGACCACGCTGGCCAGGACGAGGAGCTTACGCATGCGACGCATGGTGCGCTCACCGTACCTTTCTTGTGATCGAGGACAAGGAAACACAGCACAGGCTTGATCATTTCCCGTGCTGTGTGTTTGCCCGATGATGCTGGACAGAACAACACAGCGGCGAAATCTTCACCGCCAAATTGTTCTGTCCAACGAAGGACAACTTAAGCACCGGATAATCATTGAATGAATTGGTAGTCGATTATTGGTCTAAAACCGCGAGCAAAAAATGCTCAAGCGGGTTTAAAGACCCATAACTATCTAGTTTGCTTTTTTTCAAAAACAAACTTTTCTAATTTTTAAGTAACACCTCACCTGCTACCGCTTCCAGAGCAACTTTCCTATCTGTTGTACCCCTGTAAGAGATTTCCACCTCTTCGCTGTGAAGCGAGGATGTCCATACTCTACCACAAGAAGTCAACTATGTCAACATGCTTAAGTATAATTATGCGAAAAACACAAGCTTCATAAAATTGTCAAATGCCCTTAAAAAGAAAGCGCCCGCTCAAGACTTGCTGGAGCGGGGGTTCGCACACCTTTTTCAGGGTGCGTAAATTTGTAGCTTGGTTCAATACGCTTAACGCGGAACTGGAATTACCATAAACAGGGGCCGACCCCGCCGTGATGCCGTCAGTCCAGACGGGGTCGGCCCTGTGGGGGTTGTTGGTTCACTGTCACGGGGGCGTGACAGCTCTTGCGCGGCTCAAACTTCTGAACCGCAAACGTCGGACCATCCTCTTTCACCACGCGCCGGGCGGCTATCCGTCTCTTCTGTGCAGACGTCGGAAGCGCTCGTACTTTGTGGATTCAGAACCATGGATGGTCCTTCGGCGACAGCAACCACGCTGTCGCGGACCTGCGGGGGACCCAAAAACACGCTTGAATCACGATATTCAGGACCGTGATCACTGTTGGTGTGGCGCGTGCCAAGGTACTTCGTCCCCCGAGGGTGGGCTAAGGCTGAGTACCCTGCCCACACTGGACGGTTCTACAGACAAGGTCTTCTTGCAGTAACCTTGCCCTACCGTCCAAGTTAAAAACGTCGGTAATTCCTCAAACTACGTGGGAGCTGGCTCTTGGTTTTCCCAAAAAAGCGCTCACCAGGCCCATTATTATAACCTATTAAATGAACTACATCAAGGACGTTGGGCAGCCTTGGGGGTTTCACCGGCTTTCACTTCTTTAGGTTTACGCGGAAAACTGAAACCAAAGGTACTGCCCTTCCCCTCGCTACTCTTAAAGATAATCGCCCCGCCTTCGGCTACTACCACCTTCTTGGCCATAAACAGGCCTAACCCCGTACCATCTGGCCGCATCTTCCTAGCATTCTCAGCCCGATAAAACTTGCTGAACAAACGGTGTTGAACCTCCTTAGGAACACCTACGCCGTTGTCTGTCACCGTGTAACTGATAGTGCTATCTGTTGCTTCCAGCGCGGCCACCACCTTACCACCCTTAGGGGTGTAATAGAGAGCATTGTCCAGAAAGTTCATGACTACCTGGCGAATCTTGGTTTCGTCCAGATTGAGTGCCGGAAAGCCCTCTGGCTTCTGATAGATTAGCTCTATCTGGCGGGCGGCGGCCTGTTCTTTCAGCTGCAATACTTCCCCGGCCACAACTTCAGTTAACTCCGTCGGCTTATCATCGATGACAAATTTACCGCTTTGCAGCCGCGAAACATTCAACAAATCGGCAATTAGATAGACCATCCGGTTGGCGCCGTCAAAAGCATTTTGCATCAGTTCTTTCTGGTCTTTTTTAACCGGGCCAACGTCACCATCCAAAATCATACTCAGATAGCCCTTAACGGTAGTTAGCGGTGTGCGTAACTGGTGGCTAGCCATACTAATAAACTCATCTTTGGTTTTATCCAATTCACGCAGCTTCAAGTTTGCCTTACGCAATTTTCCTGTGGCTTCTTCCACTCGCTGCTGCAGGGTGATATTAAATTTCTTAATTTCCTCAAAGCGGAGAGCATTCTGTATAGCGACGGCTAGTTCATTAACAGCTATGGTCAGCAGTTTTGTATCCTGTTGGCTATAGCTGTTGCCCGATTGCTTGTCGCCAAACAAAATATATCCAACTTTTTGGTGTTGGGTTTGTAGCCGCAGGCTAATAGCAACCCTTTCTAGATTTAGTAACTCATATAGTTCACTCTTGGGATTTAGTTCTTCCCTGGCCAAAACATCCTCTCGAGCAGTACGCAGATGCGTGACCAAATTAGTTAGGTCAGTTTGCAGGTCTTTGTTGCTGGTTGCCTCTAGGGTTGGGATGCCATCCTCAAAAAGTACAAATTCCATAAACGAGCACTTAACAGCCCCCGATAAGATGTTTTTGCTAGCCAACAGAATCTTATGTAAATCAATTTCAGCCACCAAGAGATTCCCCAATTCATCCAATACAACTTGGGTGTCATATCTGTCCCGATAAAATATCTTGCTAGTTAAACGGTCAAACATGCTCTTTACATAAGGAAAGCTGAGGACCAGCGGCAGAATAAATATTATGGACAAAAATTGCCGCAAAGCATCGTGTTTGGACCCAGGAAGAAATACATCGATAATGCCAAATAGGCACGCCGTATAAACACCAGCTATCCAAACAAGCAGCAGAACGTAGGCTATAGACCGGGCTACTACAACCCTTATGTCGAGCAGGCGATGGCGAATAATGGCTAATGAAGTAAAGAGTGAGATTGCTACAACTGAGACAGACCCGTAAGCCGAGGCTTGGCTGGAACCCAAGGCCGGCAGAACGACATTAGTTATAAGCGCCGGAATGACGGTTAGGATGACGCCAGCGAATATGTACTGGAGTTGAGATTTTTCCGTAGATGAGGCTTGTTTATAAGACTTAGCGAGTACATAGATACCATATGAGTAGTAGCTTATTAATACTATGATTAATAACAGATAGAGTGGACCTACTTTTACGTCCATTCCGTGGCTTTCAGCACTAATAATATTCCAGGACGTGGGCGAGGAGAGGATGATAAGCAAGGGTGCAGTCGAAAGGCTTATTAAGTAACGGCGTGTTAATTTATGAGAATGAACATAGGTAGTTACAAAGATTAAGAATGTCAATGCGCTAAGAGAGCCGCCTATTATGGTCGCCCGCGTAAAGCCCAGTGAGGCTGAGTCTGTAGTAGAGATGTTTGCCAGCAAGTTTGCCAGCACCCACAACAGACCGCTGAACAAGAAGGCTGTTAACGCCCGATTAACTGGTTTTCGAGGGTTACTTAGAAATACACCCAGGCAGAGCACCAAAAGGAGTAAACAACTTATGACCAATACGATATTGCCACTCATAAACTTAAACTAATAATAGCTTAAGCGTTAATAAATATGGAGTGTTCCGGAAGAGATTAGATAGCTTCTTTTACGAACCACTGATAGTACTCAGGCCGTTGCTCGCGCATATAGGTATGGACATCGGCGAAATTCATCACATGAGCGGCACAATCGCCCCCCTGGTAATCTACAGTTGGGCCGACCTGCTCAAAAGGAAAGCCGTAGCGTTTTCTCATGATGCGCACGCGATTGGGCTCCATAATGATACCCCAGGCCTTGATACCTCTCGCGTCAGCATCACGCCAGGCCTTGCGCCAAAGTTCAGTATTAATTTTAATCAGCGGCGCGTTTTTATCTATGGCTGCTACGCCCAGTTCTTCAACCGTTCCATCTCTACAACCCTCTAAGAGATCAGCCTTAAGCTGGGGATCATCAATAGACATTTCTTCGATAAATGGCGGCAACTCAGGAAAGCCATCAAATAGACGAGTCACCCCCACGCATTCGCCATTAACATCAAAGGCCGCGAAGACCCGTGACTGCTGCTTATATTTTTTATAGTCCTCTAGGCTACCGTAAGATTTTTCATCCCATCTTTTTTGTTCAAGTTTAGCTGCTCGTTGCAACTCTTCGGCGTTGGCCTTATCTATAAGCCGAATGTCAAAATCATCTGTAATTTGATTGGTTTCGCCGTTATTCTCTAGTTTTGGTTTTTGGCGCGACTTTTTGATCCGACTAGATACAAACTGATGAACCAACATTAGGCCAGCTACTCCGTACCAAAGGTAGATATTGCTTGCGTCATCTTGGATGCGTAGCGCGAGCTGCGGATCAGTGTCGGCAAGCTTTACGATAGCCTCCCCGACGCCAAATACCACCCCCCCGATTGCTGCGCCGCCATCAATACTTGCGTTTAGATTAAGTCGGTGAGTATCCGACCTGCGTCTACCAGTAATTGCCGCCATGCTTACATAGGCGGTAGTACCGATTCCAGATACTGTGAAACCACGCTTAAGATGAGTTATTGCGCTATGGCCAAGCCGGCGCGATAAGCCACCTCCCTCTGAATCTCTATTAAAGCCTGGCAAGGAATCCTCAAAAACATCGGAAACTGCTGGAAAACTATTTTCGAATTCCGCTACGGCGCGAGGGTATTGGTTCAGGGCTTCTGTGGTGGTAGCTCCTACCGCTGCGCACCAACCAGCAAAAGTCGCGCCCGCGGCCAAGGCAGCCTGTGCTGGGCTATGAGTGTCCTTAAGTACGTCAACCGCAACTACAGGAACAAAGACCACGGAAGCTCTTGCTCGGTCTAGGCCTTGCATAGCAATAACTCCTAAGCCGCTAAGAAGTTTCAGCGATCTGCTATCGCCGTCTTGATAATCTTCCTTTGCTGATCTAAGGATATTTAAAATGCGGGTCCGAAAGCTAGGTAGCTCAGCAGTAGGCTCAACATCAAGCATCTGCCCAACAGTCTCTCGGGACTCGGGCACAGTGTTTTCCGACTCACTCATTACGTTTATTATACCATATAAGTTGATATCTACAAAATAAGCGTAGGTGATCTAGCTCTTAGACGAGTTCCACTTCCCTGCTTGAAAAACTGCTATTACTAGCGCGCAGACCGGGTCGTGCGTACAGGTTCGGCCAATAATCTGCATCTGTATTTCGCCAAAATCTACTTTTCTAATTCCCTGCAACGCTTCCAGGCTGGCTTTTATATCGCGCCTTACGGTATGCTCGTTTGCTCCTTCATGTTCTACAAACAAGCCCTTACCGGTCTTCTTATCTTGGACCCAGCCAATGCCCGCCCAAGCCTCTTCATTAGGCGTATCAACCCGTGTCTCAGCCATAACAACATATAGTCTGTCTCCCCACTTACCGGGCTGTTTATTAATGGGCGTAGCGACAGTAATCTTGGAGCGTGGCGGAATAATGGAACTCAGCTTTATAAGGTTGTAGTTAGCAACGCCTGCACCACTAAGAGCAGCATCAAAAGCGGCAAGTTTTGTGTGGCCCTTACCCGACCCAGCAGCAATTTGTATATTCATTTTTCTTTTCTAGAGTTACCCCACTAATGATATCAACTCTGTGGGCTATGACAATATACTAAGTTCCATAGTCTCAGCTAGACTGGGGTTAGCTGAGGTGTTAATATTTAAAGTGAATATGCCTAAAATTGCGATTGTTGAGGATGACTTAGCTATAGCCCAGATGTACCGGCTCAAGTTCGAAGCCGAGGGCTATAAGGTAGAGCTAGCCGAGAATGGCAAACTGGGCTTGATGCTGTGTGAAGAGATGAAGCCTGATATCTTGCTATTGGACCTGATGATGCCAGAGATGAACGGCGATGAAATGCTGGAAAAAATGCGCAAGACTGACTGGGGTAAAGACACCAAGGTCATAATCCTGACTAATGTCGGTGAGCAGGAAGCGCCGGACAATATCAAAAAGCTCAATATTGAAGATTACGTGGTCAAGGCCGAAATGACCCCGCGGCAGGTAGCTGATTTGGTCAAATCCAAACTCGAAGGCTAAAATTTAATTATGAGAATCGCCATTGTCGGCTGGGGTGTGGAAGGCCAGAGCGCTTATCGCTATTTCGGTTCAGATAATGAGTATTTGATAGTTAACGAAGAGCCACGCGAAGACTTCCCGCCAGAGTCTGATCGGATTAAGGTGCAGTATATTAAAACTGAACGGGCGCCCGGCTTAACCGGCAACGTTACAGATACCAGCTATCTGGACGGCATCCAGGATTGTGACAAAATCGTCTACTCACCAACCGCGCGGAAAGTCTTGGAGAAAGTCTTTCCGGATGATAATCCAATCTGGCAAAAGGCAACTACTGACCGCCATATATTCTTCGAAAACGTTCAAACTAAAAATATTATCGGGATAACCGGCAGTAAGGGTAAAGGAACCACTTCTACGCTTGTTGCTAAGCTGCTAGAGGCCCAGGGTAAAAAAGTGTTTTTGGGCGGCAACATCGGCAAATCGGTACTGGATTTCATGCACGAGGTCCGAGCGGAAGATTGGGTAGTATTGGAGCTGGCCAACTTCCAGCTTTACAAATTCCCTTACAGCCCGCACGTCGCCGTCTGTTTGATGATAACTGAGGAGCATTTGGACTGGCATCCGGATATGGAGGATTATATCCAAGCCAAAGCCAACCTGTTCCGCCACCAAAAAGCTGACGACATCGCCATATACTTTGCCAAGAATGAAAATTCTAAACGGATTGCCGGATACTCTGCCGGCAAGAAAGTCCCTTACTATGAGCAGCCAGGGGCACTGGTGCGCGATGATGGCATGGTCGTCATCGGTGAAACTGAAGTTATATCCAAAAATGAGGTCAAATTACTGGGTGAACATAACCTGCAAAACATCTGCGCGGCTCTTACTACAGTTTTTGAGGCTACTGGAAGTGTCGATGAGGCGGAAGCTGTATTGTCTAGCTTCAGTGGTTTAGAACACCGCTTGGAGTTTGTGCGCGAGCTTGAGGGCGTAAAGTACTATGATGATTCGTTCGCCACCACGCCTGAGGCAGCAGTAGTGGCGCTAAAGGCTTTTTTACAGCCAAAGATTGTGATCCTAGGCGGTCATGACAAAGGCCTGGATTTCACGCCGCTGGCAGACGAAGTGGTTAAATCCAATGTTAAGCAGGTGCTGGCTATCGGCCAGACTGCCGGTAAGATTACTGAGTTATTAAATGAACGCGGTTTTACGGATATTACCGGCGGTCTGGCCGGCATGCCGGAAATCGTCGCGGCCGCCAGTGAACATGCCAAAGCCGGCGATGTAGTTTTACTAAGTACCGGTTGCGCCAGTTTTGGCATGTTCAAAGACTACAAAGAACGCGGCGACCTCTTTAAACAGACTGTTCAAGAACTCTCTTAAGCTGTTTGATTACCGGCTCTTCCGGTTGGATTACCTTTGCCCGGCCATCGGCGCAAGTCTTAATGAGTTCTTCAATCCAGTGATAATGGGTGCAGCCGAGCACAATCACATCGGCGTCAGTTTCGCAGACTTCATTGATAGTATTTGCGACTTTTTCGCGGTCTACGCTGTTATTTTCAATCATCATAGCCCACTCGTTGCAGTCTGGCTCTAATACTTTCACGCCCTTGGCATACTGGTCTTTAAGCCAGCTATAGCGACTGCTAGACAAGGTCCTGGGTGTAGCACACACGGCAATTACCCCCGTCTTTGTCAGCTCGGCGGCCGGTTTTACCGCCGGCTCCATACCAACCATTGGTACAGCGAATTCCTCTCTGAGCTGGCTAATCAAATTGGTGGTTACCGTATTGCAAGCAACTACAATGACCTTGCAGTCTTCGTCTATAAATTGCTGGAAGATGGGCCTTACAAAGCTGTGAATTTGTTCGATTGAGCGATTACCGTATGGCACGTGGAGTTTGTCGTCTTTATAGACAATTTCTAAATCCGGGAGCTGCTTGCGAATAGCCTCGATTACCGGCACAGCCCCGACGCCGCTATCAAAAACCCCGATTTTAGTCCTAGGCATTACTGTTTTTGGGGTACGGCGTATCGGCTATAGTCGGCCCTTCGGGTCCATTGTATTTTGAGTCGCCAAAGGCGATTATCAACAGACCGATACCAAAGATGAGCTCTAGAATAGTCATTCCAACTCCGTAGCCGAAAGCTTTAGCCAGCTTATAGGCCAAAATTATGGCCATGACGATGCTCACCAGCGGCACCAAAAACAGCAGCGCGTACCAACCCGACATACCGACGATATTCAGAGCAGTTACAATATTATAAATCGGGATAATACTTTTCCAGCCTGCTTCTCCGGCTTTAGTGAATATTTTCCAGTAAGCAACTATGTATATGACAATGAAGACCGCATAGACGACCCAAAGGATGGCTGGGAAGCCACCGGAAGCCGTGTTAGCTGGTGTACTATAACTATATTGAGCTAAGTTCCACATAAAAACTCCTTATTACTTAAGCCCAATTGTAGGTTTCGGCTCAGCTAAATACAATCTTTTTAATTAATCCTGATTTTGGGCTGCACGAATAACGTTCTCGAAAAGGGCACAGACGGTTAGCGGCCCGACACCGCCTTTTTGCGGCGTAATGGTCAAATCGTCGCGGCTGTAGACTTCGGAGTCTAGGTCGCCAACGGTCTTGCCTTCTTCGCTGGCTACGCCGGCATCAACGACCACCGCATTTTCTTTAATCATATCCGGATGCAAAATCGCCGGGCTGCCGGTAGCGGTAACGATAATGTCTGCTTGCCGAGTAAAGCTCGCCAGGTCTTTGGTCTCACGCTCCACTACAGAAACATCGTACCCCGACGCCTGAAGGATTTTCTCGAGCGGCGCTCCAACCAATTTGCCGCGACCAATCAGCAGGATTTTTTTGCCAGCCAGTTCGACATTATAGCCATGAAGTAGCCAAAGTATTGCCATTGGCGTGGCCGGATCGAATTTGGCGTTTTTGCCTAGCGCGTCGACGTCTTTTTCCGGCGCCACAAGGTTAATGATTTCATCGGTTCGTGTACGGTCTTCCAAGGGGAGTTGGACGATAATTCCATGCACTGTGGAATCGGCGTTCAGGCTTTTGATTGTGGCCTGAGCATCCGCCTGGTTGATGCGGTGAATATCGACGTCAATCAATATGTCCGCGCCGTAAGCCTTCTTCTTTTTTACGTAGACATTTATCGCCGGATGATCAATAGTAACGATAATCGCCAGTTTGGGCTGGACGTGTTTGGCCTGGCGCAAAGCTCGCACCTGCTTGGCTTGGCGCTCCTTAATAAATTCGGCCAGTTCCTGGCCATTGAGTATTTTGGTCATATGTTATGGATGTTATGGAGGGCCAGGAGGGACTTGAACCCTCGACATTCTGCTTAAGAGGCAGACGCTCTAACCAGCTGAGCTACTGGCCCTCGTCGAAACCGACTCCGAGCTTACGCAAACATATAAATCTGCCTGCTGTCGCTCTGCGTCGCTTCCCCCTCTCAATTTTGCAAACATCTGGCTTATGCACGATTTTGCAAAATTGGAGAAAAAAAGAACCCCTGAATATTAGCACATCCACCTCTGTTATTCAACTGTGGTACCCCGGGCAGGATTCGAACCTGCGACCTTGAGCTTAGAAGTCTCCTGCTCTATCCAACTGAGCTACCGGGGCTGGTGCGGGATACCAGAGTCGAACTGGTCTCCTCAGTTTGGAAAACTGATATATTAGCCGATATACGAATCCCGCGTAACAGAGGTGATTATATCATCGCCGAAGTTAACTTAGCCAGCTCTTTATACTTCGTGTATGACTTCTATCTGGGCGCCTAGCGAATTCAACCGGGCCGCCAAGTCTTCATAGCCACGGTTGATGGTATAGACGTTACGCAAAACGCTTACGCCATGAGCAGCCAACATGCCAATCAGCAGTAGGCTGGCTGGCCTTAATGCCGGCGGCGAAACTACATCGGCTCTGCGAAAACTCGTCGGTCCGTCGATGTAGATGCGGTGGGGATCCGCCAATTCAACGCTCATACCGATCTTGGTCATCTCTGTAAAATAGATTGCCCGATTTTCATACATCCAGTCATTTATAACTGTCCGTCCCTGACAGACCGCGGCAATCGGCACAAAATAAGGAATGTTATCCGGATTGATGCCTGGCCATAGGTTGGGATGGAGTTTCTCGTCGAGGGCCACGAGCTTACCGTTGTGTTTATGGATTTTTAGGTCAGCTAAGTCGATTATTCCGTTAGCCGCTTTGTAGATTGGGCCAGTATCCATTTTTAAGCCCATTTTGCGCAACTTCAGAAGCTCTAAACCAATCCAGTAAAGCGGCACTCTCTGGATCGTAAGCTGTGAGTTGGTAGCTACGGCCGCCGAGATGAATAACATGGCTTCTATGGGATCTTCGGTCGGTGCGTAGGTAACGTTCTTTTTTATTGAATGCAGGCCCTCGACGGTAAGCACCGGTGAGCCGATTCCTTCAATCTTGACCCCCAACTTAGTCAGAAAGTAGCACAAATCCTGCACCATATAGTCAGCGCTGGCTGATTGTATAACGGTTTTTCCCGGCGTAAGGGCTGCCGCCATCAGCACATTGTTGGTGACGGTGTTTCCTTGCTCATAGAGCACTACGCGTTCGCTGGGAACCTTTTTACGAACAGTGACGTTATAGTGCCCGGTCTTAGCAACTACATTCATGCCAAATTGCTCCAAAGCAAAAAGGTGGGGCGCGACAGTTCGAGCACCCAGTTTGCAGCCGCCGGCATAAGGAATCTTAAAATTAGAGTGGCGATGCATCAACGAACCAAGCAACATTAACACGCTACGGGTCTTTCGGGCGGAGTCTTTATTCATGGCTTCTAAATCCAGTTTTTGGGGAACATGGATTTCCAAGTCATTACCTTCCAGCCATTTAACGCGTACGCCGATGCTTTCCAGAACTTCAATTATCCGGAAGACTTCTTCAATCTTGGGAAAGGATTTGAAGCGGGTAACACCTTGGTTGAGCAAGCTGGCGCACAATAAAGCGACGGCGGCATTTTTGCTGGTCTTAAGGCTAATTTCGCCTTTAAGTTCGTGCCCACCATCTATGCGCAGGTTTATGCCGCCCTCCCCCAAACTGATTATTTGTTTATTGAGGACATCACTGATTCGGCCTAAAGTATCGAGGCTGAGGTTTTGTTTTCCGTGTTCAATACGGTTGACGGCAGACTGGCTGGTGCCGAGTTTTTTGGCGAAGGCCGACTGAGTCAGACCGCGCTCCTGGCGTATTTGATAAATTAAACGGCCAATTTTCTGATTAGTTTCTTGCATAAAGCTATAAAACCATATCACGAGTGATATAAACAGTCTAGCTCAAAATTACAACTTACTTTTTGGTGTGGCACTGCTACAATTAGACTATGGTTTAATTACTCTCTCTTCTTTTGCGATTTAATAAATTAAAGAGGGGGTTTTGTGATGAAAGATAAAGCTGTAGAGAAATTGATTGTCGCTGAAGCACGGCGGCAAGCCGATGGGCTGGAGATGATTCCCAGCGAGAATCATACGTCAGGCGACGTACTTAAAGCCTTGGGGTCACGTTTAACGGATAAATACTCCGAGGGCTATCCCGGCATGCGCTATTACGGTGGCTGCGAAGTGGTTGATAAGGTTGAGAATCTGGCCCGCGAGCGGGCGAAAGAATTGTTTAAAGTCGACCATGCTAACGTTCAAGGCTATTCTGGCTCACCGGCTAACCAGGCAATTTATTTTGCCTTGGTGGATCCAGGCGATACGGTTATGGGTTTGCACCTGTATTTCGGCGGTCACATGACTCATGGACTAAAAGTTAACTTTTCAGGTGTCTATTACAACTCCGTCCAGTACCACACCGGCAAGGACGGCTACTTGGATTACGACGAAATGGCCAAAATGGCCACTGCCGAAAAACCAAAACTCCTAATGGTCGGCGCTACGGCCTATCCCCGGATTTTTGACTGGCAAAAACTGCGGGAAATTGCCGACCTTGCGGGCGCCTGGTTAGTGGCAGACATCTCTCATATCAGCGGCTTGGTGGTCGCCGGGGCTCATCCATCGCCGGTGGGAATTGCCGACGTAGTCATGACTACCACACACAAAACCTTGCGTGGTCCGCGTGGTGCCCTGATTCTTTGCAATGGCAATCCGTCTAACCCACTGAAGAAAGTCGAGCGCTCGTCGGAAAACCTGCCGACCCTAATCGACCGGGCTATCATCCCCGGGCTACAGGGCGGGCCGCATAATCACCAGACGGCGGCAATTGCCGTAGCCTTGCGTGAAGCTGCCCAACCGGAATTTAAAACCTACGGCCAGCAAATCGTAAAAAACGCTAAACATCTGGCTAAAGAGCTTACTGATAAAGGCTACGAGCTAGTGACCGGCGGGACGGACAATCACCTGCTGTTAATCGACTTAACCAATAAAGGCATCAGCGGCAAAGACGGAGAGCGCTCCTTGGGCAAAGCCGGCATTACTGTCAACAAAAATACTGTCCCGTTTGATCCGCGCTCGCCGTTCGACCCTTCGGGTATCCGTTTAGGCACGCCGGCTTTAACCACTCGGGGAATGAAAGAAAAAGAGATGACCCAAGTAGCCGCTTGGATTGATGAAGCCTTAAGAAATCACAGCGACGAAAAAATACTTAACAAGTTAAGTATCGAGGTTAAGCAATTCGCCAGCCGATTCCCCCTTCCCAGCGATGAGTAGCAATGGCCGTCTAAAAGTAGTTCCGTCCGTTTTCACAGTTATTGAGAAAGACGGTAAGTATCTGTTACTCAGGAGGTTCTCCACCGGTTACATGGACGGCTGGTACGATTTACCGGCTGGGCATCTTGAAAATCAAGAAAAATTCAAGGACGGTGCGGTTCGGGAGCTCAAAGAGGAAGTTAATATTGAAGCTGACCCTGAAGCTTTGGAACTCATCCACATTCACCAAAACCATACCGGAGATCCGCCTCATTACGGCTATATCTTCTTTGCTAAAAAGTGGGGCGGCGAACCAAAAATAATGGAGCCCGACAAGTGCGATGACATGGGCTGGTTTAGTCTAGACAATCTGCCCGAAAAACTTTTGCCTTATACCAGGCTAGCCTTAGAAAATCTGGCGAACTTCAAGCAACCGTCACTCTCTTATCACGAGCCAGGTTCGATAAAAAACGATTAGAACTCACCCAGGAAGCGGACCTCGGGTACAAGCTCAATGCCAAGTTTGTCTTTAACGGTACTAACAATCTCTTGCACAACGTCGTAGATCTCCTGGGCTGAAGCCCCGAACATATTTTCCACCTTCAGTATGTGCTCCGGATCCAAACGTACATGCCCCCAGCTTTGGCCGCGCTTAAAGCCAGCCGCCAGCAGTACATGGCTGGCCGAGACCCTGGCCCTATCTTGGCCGTGGATTTGGTTCTGACGCAGAATTTGCTCCTTTGTCTTCCCGGCCTGCTCTTCGTAGGCAATAATTACTTCGACTTGTTTTTGGTCAATCAGCGGATTCCTAAAAAATGATCCGGCTGTCCATGGTCCCTGCCTGTTATCCTTACTGAATAAAGCATCGGCGCGGCGGCGGGTTTCCATAATGATTTGGCGGCGTTTAACCAGTGTGTCTGGTGTCAGATTTAACTCTTCCGCTAATTTGAGAGCCGAGGCGTACTCTAGCTCTGACATTGGATTTTCGGATAGTTCAAAGCTAGCATCCATTACAATCTTATCCTTATTTTCCGGGAGCTGTAAGGCGCTACTGCGATAATCAAAGTTCAACCGGGCTTTATCCCAGGTCTCTACCGAGCCATCACTAGCATCAAGAATGGTGGCCTCCGTAAAGCAATCCGCGACCTTGTGGCCATAGGCGGCAATGTTACCAACCACGGCTGCGCCGACGCCACCGGGTATGCCGCTGGTGAGCTCCAGACCCCATAAGTTTTCGGCGATTAGCCTTTGAATAAAGTCGTCCCAGCTAACACCGCTGCCAGCTTTGAACTTAGTTGGGCCAAGCTTTTGGATGTCGCCGGAGTGATTCAGAATCACCGTTCCGGGCAGGCCTTTGTCGGAAATCAAGCAGTTAGTACCATCGCCCAATACCCAAATCGGCCCTTGTGAGCGATACTGGGAAATAATCATGGCCAGATCATCATGCTGTTCAGCCTGAATCAGTCGTTCGGCCCGGCCGCCTACCCGCAATGAGGTGTAATCTTTGAGTTCGGCATTTTCTTGGATATGCACAGCCTTATTATACGGCGGCTTGCAGTTAGGACGTTAATCTCAGTACAATAAATGTATATGAATGAACCCCAGCTTCGGCCTTTCCGCCCACTTGGCCAACGCCTAAAGACCTTACGCGACCAAGCCAACGAAAGTCTGGCGGAGGCTTCCGGAGCGGTGGAAATAGATGTTAAACTGCTGGCCAGTTTCGAACTGGGCCAAACCCGGCCCAGCGAAGACGTATTACTGCTTTTGATAAGCCACTTTGGCGCCAAAGATGACGAGGCCGTGCGAATGTGGGAAATGGCCGGTTATGGCGTTAGCCAACTGCCCGTCGCACACCTTAATAGCGAAGATAATCAGACTCTCCAAAGTGATGAACAACCTGTCTTGTTTACCGACATTGTAGATATCGTGGTCAATAATTACGGGGTGGTTATGCACTTTATGCAAAATTCCGGTCCAAATGCTAAGCCTAAAGCCGTGGCTCGCGTAGGCATGAGCCGTGAGCACGCCAAAAGCGTTCTGCAAATCCTACAAGTTACTCTGGACCAAACCGAAAAAAATCAGTCATACTCGCCTAAAAAACTCATCACCCCGGATAACTCCAAGCCTGACGACCGCCTCAATAACTGATACAATCTGTCCGTTAAGCTCCGTTAGTTCAATGGATAGAATGCTAGCTTCCGAAGCTAGTGATGTAGGTTCGAGTCCTGCACGGGGCACCATTTGATAGAATGAGAACTACGCGCCCGTAGCTCAGTGGATAGAGTACTTGGCTTCGAACCAAGGGGTCGCAAGTTCGAATCTTGCCGGGCGTACCAAAATCTTATGCTAGAATAAGCTCGTAAAGCACGGCTTCTGTTTTAAGTAAAACGAGCCCTAAAACAAATATCATGCCGCCAGCCAACCTGCCGGAACAACCAATAAAGACATTTAGTGACTCAAGTCGCCGGTATATTGGTCACATGGCACTTAATGCACCTAGGAATCCACTCCAGCCGGTTAGTTATAACACTGCCATGGCCACCGGAAGTAAAGGCCTTTTGCGAAACATTAACAGCCTAGCTTTAGTCATATTTGCTGGTATCTTATTAATTTCAGTATTAGGCGGAGCGGCTTTTGCGCTGTTTCACGCTAAGCAACCGGCATCTGTCACTCCAGTGGTAAGAAAGACCAGTGTCGCCACAACCGCCCAAACCAAAACCCCTGCCGCCAGCCAAGCTAAGCCAACCCAACAACCGACTACTCAACCAACACAAACCGTGCAAAAGCCAGCTACCCAAGCGCAAATTAATGCCCCAGCAAATAACCTACCGACCGTTCAAAATGTTCCTCCTGGCTACACCGGAACGCTGCCAAATTCTGTAGTGGTCTATGTCAGCGGCGGCAATAACTACTATTATGCCGGCGATCGGCAGTTCGTAACCGCTACTGGCGTTTCCGCGACCCTAAGCCAGGCCGAACCAGCTGTCGGCCAATCACCGGGGACGGAAAATCATTCTTTGATTGAGTTGGCTGTGGAATCAAGCGACGGTACCCAAGCCATTGAAATAGGCTGGATTGTCGACCAGGTCCTGAACGGCGACTCATTGCCCCACTTATTTGTCTACCACTGGGTGAATGGAGGGACTTCTTGTTATAACACTTGCGGCTTTATGCAAATCGGTGGCGTCGCGCCCGGAAGCGCATTAACCATTAATACCACTGGCATTTTTGCGATTAGCTATTTTTCCGGTGCCTGGAATCTATCTTATAACGGTAGTCCAATTGGCTACTTCCCCGAGTCTCTATGGTCCGGGAATTTCACCCAGATCGGCTTTATACAAGTATTCGGCGAGGTTGAGATAAGTCCCAGTTCAACGACCCAGTGTATACAAATGGGGAATGGCATCGCTGGCAATACCAGTGGCTCGGCGACTATAAGCAATCTTACCTTAACTGGATCAAGCTCAGCGGCCGCATTCAGCCCTTACGCGACTGTTCCCTCAACTTACAGCTATGGCAGCGCTTCGGCAAATGGCGTAAGTATCGGCGGGCCAGGTTCCTGCTAAAAGCGAATCCCTCACGAAGTATCAGTTTCCACAACTTAAGTTGGTCATTTGACAACGCATTTTATTTCAGACTTATGTCGCTTGTACTTTATACTTCAAGCTAAGATGGCCAGTGAACGCAGAACAAGTATTATAGTTGGAGAAGCTGGCGCAGACTTCGAGGAGCACCGGGCGGAAATGATTCGGCGAATTAGAGCCGAAGAAGAACTGCGCAGCGCTGAGACCAGAGCCCAACGCGTGGCGGTAGAGCTGGGAAGATCAGGGATTGTGCCGCAAATCGGCGAAAGCCTACTAGCAGAGTAGTCTAGTCAACTGAGAAGTGTTATAATCACCCCTGTTACGGCGAATGTAGCTCAGTTGGTTAGAGCGCCGGGTTGTGGTCCCGGAGGTCGTGGGTTCAATCCCCATCATTCGCCCCATGATTTTTATGCCTAACCAGAATCGAGACGTTTTTATTTTGCAAACCGTCCAGCCAGGGTTGGCCGGTTTAATGGACGGTTCAGTTTCTACGCTGGCGCCGATTTTCGCGGTGGCTTTTGCTACCCATAAACCGCACTATGCATTTGTGGTCGGTTTGGCTGCGGCTGTGGGCGCCGGTGTTTCTATGGCCTTTGCCGAAGCGCTTAGCGACGACGGTACTAAAACTGGTCGCGGTCACCCCTTCCGGCGCGGTGTAATTATTGGGGCGATGACTTTTATCGGCGGGATTTTCCATACGCTGCCATTTCTTATCAGTAATTTCCACGTCGCGCTTATTACCGCCTCAATCGTTGTCGGCCTAGAATTAATAGCAATTAGCTATATACGCTACCGTTATTTCAATACTCCGCTCTGGCGGTCACTCTTTATGGTGATGCTAGGCGGCGCTATAGTCTTCGTGGCCGGAATTCTAATTGGCGAGGGTTAGCCCAGCTGCGCCGAGCGTAAAGCTACAATCACCACTACCGGAATTAATAAATCATCCAATCCCATGATTGAGATGTTCTCCAGAAGCGTTAAAACCGGCGGCAGAACTACCACTAAAAGTACATAGCCATTAAAGCCGATTAGATCGTGTGCGAACAACAAGCCAGTGCCCATAATGTAAATTGACACTAGCCAAAAAACCATCGTCCCAATCACTGTTTTGGTGTGATGATAGATTTTATAGCGCCAGTGCTTGCCGAAGTTTTGGCCAATAATCGCAGCTACACCGTCAGCAAGAGCAAGATTTAGTATTGCTAGGGCAAAGAAGATTTTGACATCGGTCAATAGAGCACTAGCGATTATTGCCAGGGCGAAGAATATATCGCCGTAACTATCGCGCTTACTAATTTTATTAAAACGCCATAAATGCGGGTTCTGGTGTCGCGACAAGAGAACAACCAGCAACATCGCTAAGCCGATAAACTGAATCGCTTCCCAGCTAATCAACCATGGCCAGAATGCTACAAAGGTTCCGACGCTAATGTGTACAAATTTACGCTGGTTTTCGCCCTTAAGAATTTTATGCTTGCCCAGATACTCGGCAACAGCCAGTAACGCGGCGACTCCCACCAGACAAAAAATAACCGCAAGCATTTTTAATATTGTAGCGCAATTTAGTATAAAAATCTGAGAATGGTCGGAGTGGGCGGACTTGAACCGCCGACCTCAGCGTCCCGAACGCTGCGCGCTACCAACTGCGCCACACTCCGTAACAGGGGTAATTATATAGCTTCGTGCCAGGAAAGGCTATGTTCTATCAAAGATTGGCCTTCCTTGGGCCCATCATATAATTCTTACTGATCGCGCGAATTATAGCAGAAAAGCTAGTGGATTTGCCCATATTGTAAGGAGCTGGTATAAACCAATCATGCCTTCGAACAAGAATAATAAAAAATCGTCCGGCGTGATCCGTAATTGCGGATTAGTTATCAAGGACAGTCTTAGAACCGCCCATAGTCATCCGCAAATTTTTCTTTATCCCTATATTGCCCTAATTTTTATTTCCTCTACTTATTCTTTTATAAGCAGCACCTTGCTGGCTCACTGGTATAGCCGGATTTTTGACGCCGCGGATTACGTCGCTCCGCATAAGGTGGCGGCTATTTTTGGCGTTGTTGGTTTTTCGGTTTTTTATACCTTTCTGGTAACTGCTTACTTCACTACGGCGACCTCAGCCAGCGTGCTGGCAATGTTAGATAACCGCCCATCTGCGTCTTTGTACGGCTTAAAATTGGTTTGGCATAATTTGGGCCGGGTTACCAAGTTTGCCTTACTGGCGGTCTTCTTTTTTCCCATCGGCATTATAGCCCAGCGGCGGAAGCTGCCAACCGGTTGGTTTGGCGTGCTAGGTAGTTCACTAACCCTTCATATGCCGCAAGTGGCACCGGCAATTCTAAGCACTAAGAAGGACTTTGAAGATACCCTAAATGATTCTATCGACACCATGGGCAAGGCTTGGCATGAAGGTTTGGTCATAAAAATTGGCATGTACCTAACGATCTTTATTGTCATTGTTGTGCCAAAACTTATCCAGCACCAGTGGTTCAAGAGCCAGACCGCTAGCAATATCGGCTGGCTAGTAAGTATCGAGTTGGCTGCCTCCGGCTATGTGGTCTTCAAAGTAATTGGTAGTATTTTTACCACGGTGCTTTATCACAAAGCCAAAACCAAGCAAATCGAATAACTGGCCGTCACCTCTGTTTTTTGCTATAATTCACCGATGTTCGGGGTGTAGCGCAGTTGGCTAGCGCACCGCGTTTGGGACGCGGGGGTCGGAGGTTCGAGTCCTCTCACCCCGACCAGAAAAACACTTAACTAATTTAAGTGTTTTTTATTTGGCGAATTCTATAGCTCGAGTTTCGCGAATGACGTTGACTTTGATGGTGCCCGGATACTGCATAGTTGACTCAATCTTGTTGGCAATGTCACGAGCCAGCTTAATAGCCTGCAGATCATCAATCGCTTTCGGTGTCACGAATACCCGGACTTCACGGCCGGCGCTAATGGCATAGGCTTTTTCAATGCCGCTAAAGCCCAGCGCGGTATTTTCCAGGTCTTTCATACGCTCAGAAAAGTTTTCGGCACTAATATTCCGTGCTCCCGGACGGGCGGCGCTGACCGCGTCAACTACCCGGAGAATGACCGCCTCAACGGAGGTTGTTTCCATGTCGTCGTGATGCTGCTCGGCAGCCTGGGCGACTTCTTCCGGAGCACCATATTTTCGCAGCATCTCGCCGCTGATATGGTGGTGCTTACCTTCAACTTTATGGCTTAGGGCCTTACCAATATCGTGAACCAAAGTGGCGTATTTCGTAGTCTTAACGTCGGCGCCTAGTTCGTCCGCCAGTACTCCCGCTAGTTGTGCCATTTCAGTGCTGTGCTTAAGGACGTTCTGACCATAGCTGGTACGGTACTTCAGCTCACCAAGCATTTGCAGAATCTCTTTGGGGATACCAATCACCCCGACTTCGCGCGCGGCGTCTTCACCGGCCCGCACAACATCCTTTTGGACTTGCTTTTGGGCCTTCTCGACAACTTCTTCAATCCGGCCCGGGTGTACCCGGCCATCTTTGAGCAACATTTCCATGGCTTGGCGGGCTACTTCGCGGCGCACCGGATCAAAACTAGACAACACTATCATGCCTGGCGTTTCGTCTACTAAAATATCCACACCAGTCGCCCGTTGCAGAGCCTGGATATTCCGACCCTCCTTGCCAATGATACGGCCCTTCATTTCTTCGTCTTCCAGCCGCACAGCGCTAACTGTACGCTCGGCGGTGACTTCGGACGCCATACGTTCCATAGCAGTCGTCAGAACAACCGCAGCCTGTTCTTCGGCGTCTTCCTGGGCGTCTTTTTGTAGCTTAGACACAAGCCCCAGCAAATCATTGCGTATGTCGCGCTCGGTCATTTCCATTAGCTTCTGGGCGGCATCGGTTTTGCTCAGTTTAGCTATCTTCTCCAATTTATCCTGTTGTTTGACTCGGATTTCGCGGATTTCGTTTTTTAGGCCCTCAACGTCATCTTCGGACTTGCGCAAACTTTCCGAACGCTTATCCAGTTCGTCGAGTTTTTTGTCCAAGGTCTCCTGGCGCGCCAAAGAGCGTTGCTCCAGTTCTTTAAGATCGTTCCGGCGTTTTTGCTCGTCTTTACGTGATTCTTCAACCCGTCTGTCAGCTTCTTCGCGGGCACTTTTGATTGTCTCGTCGGCTTCTTTTTTGGCTTTTTGTAATTCTTTCTTGGCTTTATCAGCTGAGTCTTTATTTAATTTTTTATTGGCTGCCGTTGCGCCACCCGCGCCCACGGCAAGGCCGGCAATAGCCAGCACTATCGCTACTATAAACATAATTTACCCCTTTCTAAGGGCAACCAGATCGACTGCAACTTAAGAAATCACTATCACTTCTTTATCTTGAAGTTGGCCGGTCAGAATGCTATCAGATATATGTTGATGATTCGAAATCGGACTCTCCCAAAAACAGAAAATCCTACTCATTAATATAGAACTATGGCTGGGCTTTGGCAATCTTTGGCTTTATTTTTTAGGCAGGGTAGTAGCCGCCGGCCGGTCATATTCAGGCAGTGCGATTCGGGTGTTTTGTCGGGCTATTAATTGCTTTATTCCAGTCTCAAGCCAGTCTTTTCCGTCCGTAGCGACTATTGGGATGCTGTGGGCATAAGCCAAGGCGTTGGCTACACTCAGGCCGATGCGCAAGCCGGTAAAGCTGCCGGGGCCTCTGTAGCAGACTATGCCTTGGGGCTGGTGGGCAGAAATACTTGACTTGTTAAGTATTTTTTCAATCTGCCTATTGATGGTTTTGGATAATTCCAGGTGGGCTTGCCATTTAATATAGTCCAGTTGGGTCTCGTTATCGTATAGGCCAAGTTCAGCTTCGGGCTTATCCGTCCTTAGCGTTAAGATAATCATGGCTCCGGCTCCGCCAAAACGGTTTCTAGTTTTTCAATTATCGGTCGGCTTGATTCAGGGTAGCTGATTTCTATGGTTCTTTCGTCCGGATTATCTCCGACTGGTTCGAACTCAATGATTAAGCGCTCGGCGGGCAATACGCCCCGAACAATATCGCTCCATTCGACTACCGTAATAACTCGGGGATTTTGCAGCGATTCTTGCAGTTGGTCCGCGACAACTCCGGGCTCACTCAATCGATAAAAATCAAAGTGGTGAATTTCCAGATGAGGGGCTTTATAAATTCGGCTGAGCGTAAAGGTCGGGCTGGAAACTTTATCTTTACTGCCGGCACCGCGGACCAGACCGCGCGCAAAGGTGGTTTTACCGCCGCCCAGATCAGACCGTAGTTCGACTAACGTCGGCGGCTTCAGTAACTTGCCCAACTCCACGCCGAGCCGCTCGGTATCGGCGGAAGCGGTAGAGCGTGTTTGCCAAATCATGACGGTACTCATACAGGGCATATAGTACGGCGGCGCTGCCTATTCCGGCAAGTATTAAGGGGTGAACCGGGCTGACTTGAGTAGTGGGCGAGCCGCCGCTTGAACCACTATTGCCGCCAGCGCTTGAAGTTTTAGCGGCCAGGACTTTAGCATTTGAGTTTTGGCTGTCAGAGGATTTGGATTCTGGCGGTGAAGTAATGATATTTTTAGCGCCGGGCGTGGCGGTTGTAGTCCACTGCCACTGGTTTTTCTCATAAACCCAAGCAAAGCCATCTTTGGCCGAACCATAAACATCAGACTGCTCGAGCACACTGCCCGAAGGATCCAGCAACTTGACTTGCCCGCTGGTGTTGCTGAGACTGAGGTCGGTCTCCGATGAATAAAAAGCCGCGAATTGTTGGGGCAGTAGACTGGTACCGGCCGGGAAAGTGTACTTATGGGCAGTGGTTACGCCAACCTGCAGAACAAAACCACTTAGGTCAAAGGCTTGGTTGTTGGGGTTGTAAAGTTCGACAAATTCATCGTCGGCGTCGGTTTGCGGCGGCGCCGGATTGGGCAAAATCTCTGATAGTTTTGGCACGACCAAGCCGTTATCGGCTTCCGGGATACTGCTGGCTGCCCCAGCGTTAGTCGATGGTACGGCTGCCGAACTCTGCGCCAGCTGAACATAACTACTCCCAGACCCGGCCGAAACCGCAGCCGGTAGGCTGCAAATACCGCCGCTAAGGTCGCTCTGCTGCCAAGAACTGTCTGATAAATTACGGTACCAGACGGCCAGTGAATCAGTAGTATTTGATGGGACTCTAAGTAAATCCGCGCCGCTGGCAGCGGAGGTCCAGCTAACGTGGTCTTGTGGCGTATAAAGCAGAGAAATGCCATCGGTCTGCGGAATAACCTTAGTAACTCGTAAATAGCCGCTGGTATCACTCAAGCTAAAACCCAAGTTGGACGCAATTGAAGCGCCGCAAGTTGGCGCGCTATCGCCGCTTAATAAAATCGTTTGACCCGTCGCCAGAGCAAAATCAGGCAGTTGCTGGGAATTACTCGGCACACCCGGTAAGACGGGATTATTCTTATTGAAATACTCCAGCCAATAATTTTTCAAACTTAGCACGCCAGAGCTGGTGTTTTGCAGTACAACCGACTCCGAGCCAGTCATTTTAAATTCAAGTATCGTCAGGTCGCTTGAGCTCGCAGCCAAAGCCGGCGCGGGGAGACAGATATCGGACAAACACATAAGACCCAGCCCAAAAAGCATAAGAAATATTATTATGTAATATTTCCGCATACGTACTAATTTATCAGCGAATTCTCAGCTAATGCAAGCAGTAGCGTGATGATTAATTGGCGGCTATACTAGTTGGTATGTTGAGGTTGAGCGCCAGTTTGTTAAATCAGCCGGTACTAAGCTTGCGGCTGGGCGGTCCGATTGGCACGGCTATTGAACCAATCATTAATCCGCATAACCTGAAAATAATTGGTTGGTGGTGCAGAACTCCCGGCAATGGCCGCGAAGTGCTGCTGACTGACAATGTCCGTGAGTTTACGCCAGGCGGGATGGCAGTCAATGACGAGGAAGCCCTCAGTACACCAGATGATTTAGTTCGCTTCCAAGAGGTTCTAGAAGCTGGCTTTCAGTTAATTGATAAGTTGGTCAAAACCAAGCGGCACAAATTGGGTAAAGTTAGTGATTACAGTTATAACGAAGGCTTATTCGTCCAAAAGCTATACGTTAGCCGCAGCCTAACAAAAGTCTTTACTAATGAGGGCACGCTGGTTATAGATCGCTCGCAAATTCTAGAGGTTACCGACCAGTATATTTTGGTGCTTGATACCGAAGTAAAAGTTTCTGAGGAAGAATTGGCCGGCGCGCCAGCGCCGGCCTAGCCTGAAAAATACTTAACACGTTAAGTATTTTTCAGAGCTTCTTTGACTTCCTGCCAGTCAAAGCCTTGACCAACCAGGTATTGAGCTAGTTTTTGCGGGTCTTTTTGGTAGCGGCTGAGCCCGGACTTCTTTTTGATTAATGCCATTAGCCTTTGTTCCTCGTCCCCCTCTTCCGATTCCAGAACTTCGTCTACTAACTCACGGCTGATGCCCTTTTTGAACAGCTCGGCACGGATTTGGCGGTTGCTTTTGTTACGCCGCGCCTGGAGCTCGGCAAACCAGCGGGCAAATTTAGTGTTATCCAGATAGCCTTTTTCTACAAATTCAGCTACCAGACTATCGATTTGCTCGGCCGCGGCCTTTTTCCTATATAAATAATCCCTGAATTCTCGTTCTGAATGCAGCCGGTTAAGTAACCATTCCAGTGACCTCGCTCGCAATTTGCCGTCGGCCGATATTTTTTTGAATTTCTTTACCTCAGCCGCTGAAAGCTCGTCGCCGCCTTTGAGCTTGTACTTAACCAACTCATCCAGGCTCAGCGAGAAACTGTATTTATCATCAACGAATATACTTACCCGCCCCGGATTTTTAATTTGCTGCTTGATAGATGTAATTTTCATGACCTAGGCAGATAAAAAAGACGGTAAAATATCCAGAATGCTAGTGCGCCCACAGTATTAGCGAATAAATCCCACCAAGTGTCGTTGCCGG
>Ga0265338_10001858_pt1 | contig 33162 bp, 30 predicted proteins | sample 42126metaG_FD_193579 | JGI IMG/M metagenome (GOLD analysis project Ga0265338, IMG submission 193579) | Rhizosphere microbial communities from Carex aquatilis grown in University of Washington, Seatle, WA, United States - 4-21-26 metaG | ecosystem: Host-associated > Plants > Roots > Rhizosphere...
CCGTTTTACGCCGAGTATGCGGAATTGTTCAGCCAGCCTGATTCATTCGACGACGTCGCGAAGCAGATTCGTCTGGCGGACGAGCACACTTACAGTCCCAAAACCGGATTGTTTTATCATGGCTGGGATGAAAGCAAATCGCAGCCGTGGGCGGACAGAATCACCGGCACGTCGTCCAATTTCTGGGGACGCGCCATGGGCTGGTATGCCATGGCGATGGTGGACGTGCTCGACACTTTCCCGACGAACCACCCGGCGCGGCCTGAAATCATCGCCACGTTCCAGAAATTATGCGCGGGCGTGGTGAAATATCAGGATCCCAAGACCGGTCTTTGGTGGCAGGTCATTGACCAGGGTGACCGGAAGGGCAATTACCTCGAAGCGACGGCTTCGAGCATGTTTGTTTATGCAATGGCCAAAGGCATCCATCGCGGTTATCTCCCGCGCGATTACGAACCGGCGGTTTTGAAAGGTTATCGCGGTATCATTGAGAACCTCGTCAAAAACGATGGCGAGGGAAAATGGTCGTTGACCCACTGTTGTTCGGTGGCCGGGCTGGGCTACGGTCGCGACGGTTCGTTCGCGTACTATGTCAATGAACCGGTGGTGGACAATGATCTTAAAGGCGTTGGCCCCTTCATCCTGGCCGGCATTGAAGTGCAACCACTAACCGGCACGCCGACCGCCGCGACCCAACAAATTCCCTGACGCCAACCCAAATGTCTGTTAACCAAATCCATGGCGTATGAAAACCATTCCTGCTCACGGGATTTTTAATCACCGGGCCGGCTTCGTTGTTGTGCTGGCCTGGCTGATTTCAACTTTGCCACTCTGTGCACAGTCCAGCACATCTACTGCCGTACCCGGTGGTCCCCAGCCTCCCCCAAGCACGTTGACGACGAGACTTTCCACGGCGGTAAAACCTTATCCAGTGCTCGCGGCAATGCAACGCGTAGCAGACTGGCAACTGGCGCATTCCGACACGAACCGGCCCACCGGCTGGGTTCAGGCCGTTGGCGACGTGGGCATGATGGCCCTGGCCGGCATTTCCAGCGACCCGAAATACCGCGAAGCCATGCTAGTAAAAGGCAGCACCAATGACTGGGAACTGGCGGATTATCAGGGGCGAAAATATCACGCCGACGACCAGTGCATCGGGCAAGTCTGGACGGAACTTTATTTTCTTTACCGTGAAAACCAGATGATTGAACCGCTGCGTGAAAGGTTTGATTTCATTCTGGCCCATCCGTCGGACGCGCCGGGCCTTGATTTCACGCAGCCGCATGGGAAAGCACAGGAATTATGGTCCTGGTGCGATTCGCTGTTCATGGCGCCGCCAACCTGGCTGCGGCTTTACGCCGCGACCGGTGATGAGCGGTATCTGAATTTTGCCGTCACCAACTGGTGGCGCACCACGGATTTCCTGTATGACAAGGATGAACATCTCCTTTTCCGCGACAGCACCTACTTCAACCAGCGTGAGGCCAACGGCCAAAAAATCTTCTGGAATCGCGGCAACGGCTGGGTCATGGCAGGACTCGTCCGCATGCTTCAATACCTGCCGACCAATCATCCCGACCGCCCGCGCTTCGAGCAATTGTTCAAGGACATGGCCGGCAAAATTTTAACCTGTCAGCAATCTGACGGTCTTTGGCGTACCGGTTTGCTGGATCCTGACCATTATCCGGAAAAAGAAACCAGCGGTTCTGCCCTGTTCACTTATGCCCTGGCTTGGGGTGTGAATCAGGGTTTGCTCGACCGCGGGACCTTTGAGCCGGCGGTCCGCAAGGCTTGGACGGCACTGGTGGATTGCGTGGATGCCAACGGCAAGCTCACGCACATTCAACCGCCGGGCGGCCAGCCGGAAAAGTTTGCGGAAGACTCTACCCAACCTTACGGCGCCGGCGCCTTTTTGCTCGCCGGCAGCGAGATTTACCGGATGGCGGCATTGAACGAAACACGATTGCCCAAATTGGAGCGCGTAACTGTTCCACCGCAACTTAAACGACATATTGTAAAAGTGACCAATCCAGCGGACTTCCGGCGCGATTGCGAAACCGTTGAGATTGATTTTAGCCAAATGTCACAACAATTTGCCGTCATGGACGGTATTTCTTCACGAATTCTTGATTCGCAGTCTTATCGTTTCGAAACTAATCAGCCGCCCGGTAGCCTACTTTTCCAAGTTGACCTTGCGCCGCATGAAACGAGGACGTTTTATATTCTGGATGCCTCGGCTCTAGCCGCCGTGCCGCCACCGATCGTGAAGACCTTCGCGCGGTATGTGCCGGAGCGATATGACGATTTCGCGTGGGAAAGCGACCGCATCGCGCATCGCGCGTATGGCCAGGCGCTCATCAAAGCCGAGGGCACCATCAGCAGTGGCCCGGATGTGTGGGTCAAGACGTGGCGCAATCTCATGGTCAACGAAATGTATGCGAGCGGCCACTATCACATGGACAACGGCGATGAAATGGACGATTACCGCGTCGGCAAAAGCCGTGGCTGCGGCGGCCTCGGCATCTGGGACGGCAAGAAGCTTTACACGTCCAGCAATTACCGTGACTGGAAGCTCATTACCACGGGGCCAATCCGGTCGGAATTTGAGCTGACCTACGACGCCTGGGACGCGGGCAACGGACGCAAAGTTTCCGAGACGAAGCGGTACACGATTGATGCCGGATCGTGGCTGACCAAGGCACAAAGCACGTTCAGCAGTGACACCAATTCGCCGTTGACCATCGGCGTCGGCCTGGCCGAACGCGCGTGCCCCACCAACCGCGTAGAATTCATCGCCGACGACCAAACCGAAGGCTGGATGAGCTACTGGCAGCCAGAGGACAAACCGAAGGGCATCATCGGCGTCGCGATCGTGTTACCCAAGGACAGTGTGGAAGCGTTCACGAACGACGCGCCGGGCATGCCGGACGCCGTTCTCCACGCTGCGGTGCCGCAGCCGACACATGAAGGTTATCCTCCCATTCGTAATTTGCTGGCCATCTCGAAAGCCGAAGTCGGCCGACCGTTCACGTATTACTTCGGCGCGTGCTGGGACCGCAGCGGTGATTTCACCAACAACGTTCAATGGGAAAATTACGTCAAGCACTTCGCGGAACGCCGTGACCAGCCGTTGCAGGTGACGGTGGGAAATTAGAAAATTGCCCTCACCCCAGCCCTCTCCCATCAGATGGGAGAGGGTGGCCGGAGGCCGGGTGAGGGCGAACTAATCATACCTTCGTCTGCGCAACCACCTTCAATGCCTCGGCGGTCAGCGCGGTGATTTTGGCCCAAGCCTTTTCGGCGACGAGCTTCTTTTCGGCCATCCAAGAACCGCCGACGGCGGCCACCTGCGGCAGCGCCAGATAATTCGCCAGGGCCGCGGCGCTAATGCTGCCGGTGGGGATGAATTTCACGCCGGTGTGCGCGAAGGGCGCGGCCAGCGCCTTGAGCATGGTCACGCCACCGGCGGGTTCCGCCGGAAAAAATTTCAAATGTTTCCAGCCCAGATTTAGCGCGCGGTCCACTTCGGTCGGCGTCATGACCCCGGGGAAAAACGGCATCTGGTTTTTATTCGCCGCCGCCAAAACCGTTTCGTTCAAGCCCGGCGAGACGCCGAATTGGGCGCCGACATCCACCGCGCGTTGCACCTGTTCCGGCGACAGCAGCGTGCCGGCGCCGATGCTCATCTGCGGCAGATGCTGGCGGATGCGTTGGATGGATTCGGCGGCCGCGGCGGTGCGAAAGGTGATTTCCATCACCGTCAATCCACCGGCGAGCAGCGCTTCGGCCAGTGGCACGGCGTCCTCCACCCGATCAACCGACGTGATGCAGAGCAACCGTTGTTTGAGAAAAGATTCAGCGTTCACAAAGTTCCGGTCATCCTATGAAAAAAACTCCTGCGTGTGAATGGAAATTCGGATGAAGTTAACTGCGTCACTGCTTAAACAAATGATCGGGCAAAGATCAGGTTTGACTTGTCTAACCCGTTTAACTCATTTAACGAATCGACGGTCTAACTGACTATGAATTTCTCTATCGAACACCTGGCCATACCCGCCGCCAATCCGACCGGGTTGAAAAACTGGTATGAACGCGTGCTGGGCGCGCGCGAACTTTTTGACAACGGCCAGAATCCGCCAACGTTTCTGATTGCCCTGCCCCGAGGCGGGTGGTTTGAAATCTATGCGGCCGAAGCCACCCTGGCCGAACGCGGCAACAACAAACTGGCCGGTTTTCGTCATGTCGCTTTGCGGGTGGAATCGATTGAGGCGGCCAGGGCCGAACTGGAAAAACGCGGCGTCTCCTTTGCGGAAGAAATCCGACCAGCCGCCGGCGGTGGACGCGTGTTGTTTTTTGAAGACCCCGAAGGCAATCTGTTGCATCTGGTCGAGCGTCCGGCGGATTCGCAACTCGACAAGCGGTGATGAACGCGTGCGCTATTTTTTCCGTACCCGCACCACGAGAATTGGAATTGAGGTTTTGTGGCGGACCTCAGTGATGGTGCTGCCGTGTAAAAGGTCGCCAAACAGGCGGTGGCCGTGGCCGGCCATGGCAATCAAATCACAATGTTCACTTTCAGCGACTTTGAGGATTTCCTGCGGCGGATCACCCAGCGCCAGCATCGTTTGAACTGAAAACCCATCGCCGCGAAGCTTGACGGCGACTTTTTCCAGATATTCGCGGTCGATTTTCATTTCCTCGGACTCGGCCAGTTTGAGTTGATTGAAATTTCGCGCAACCCAGCCATCGGCCACGTGCAGCAGCAACACCTTCGCTTGGGTCATTCGGACCAGCGGCGTGACATGGTCCAGTATGACCTGGTCGGTCGCGCTGTTTTCGAGCGGAACAAGGATGTGTTGATACATGATTCGTTATGGCGGAACGGGCAGACCGAGAGGCCCGTAAACAACCTTCAGGACGGCAGCCGGCATAAAGGTGTCAAAAAGCAGTTTCCCGTTCAGGATGATGATGACGGCGGTCGTCGTCCAGCCGAGAATTTTCAGCCAGGTTTGATTCGCAAATTCGCCCATCTTCGCCTTTTCACCGGTGAACCGCATCAAAGGCCAGACGGCGAACCCCAACTGCATGCTCAAGACAACCTGGCTGGCGATGAGCAGCCCGGTGGTTTTGCTTTCGCCGAAAAATCCGATGACACAAACGGCGGGAACAATCGCAATCAACCGCGTGATGAGCCGCCGCAGCCACGGGCGCAGCCGGATATTCACGAAACCTTCCATCACGACCTGCCCCGCCAGCGTGCCGGTGAGGGTGGAGTTTTGTCCCGAAGCCAGCAGCGCCACGGCGAATAAAAGGCCGGCCCCGCCGACGCCGAGCAGCGGACTCAACAATTTGTAGGCGTCCTGGATTTGCGCCACATTTTGATGGCCGGACCAGTGAAACGCCGCGGCCGCGAGCGCGAGGATGGCGCCGTTGACGAGCAGCGCGAACATGAGTGCCACGGTCGAGTCGATGGTCGCGAATTTGATGGCTTCACGCTTGCCGGTGGCGTCCTGCTCAAATTTGCGCGTCTGGACGATGGAGGAGTGCAGGTAAAGATTGTGCGGCATGACGGTCGCCCCGATGATGCCGATGGCGATGTAGAGCATTTTCTGATTTGTCAAAATGTCCGGGCTGGGAATGAAGCCCAGGAGCATGGGTGCGACGTGAGGTTTGGAAAAAAACAGTTCCGCGGCAAAACAACTGGCGATGGTCGCAATGAGCGTGATGACCAGCGCTTCGATGTACCGGAACCCTTTGGTTTGCAGAAACAGCACGGCAATCACGTCCGCCGCCGTGATGACGCAACCCCAAACCAGCGGAATGCCGAAGAGCAGTTGGAGCGCGATGGCCGAGCCGACGACTTCGGCCAGATCACACGCAGCAATAGCGATTTCGCAAAGTATCCAGAGAAACCAGACGGTCGGCGTCGAGTAATGGTCACGACAGGCCTGCGCCAGATCGCGTCCCGTGGCAACGCCGAGTTTGATGGACAGGTGCTGGAGCAGAATCGCCATGAGATTGGAAACCATGACGATGGAGAGCAGGGTGTAGCCAAATTGCGCGCCGCCGGACAAGTCCGTCGCCCAATTGCCCGGATCCATGTAGCCGACGGCGATGAGGAAGCCGGGACCGGAAAAGGCCAGCAATTTTCTCCAAAACGGGGCCGTGACCGGAACCACAATACTGCGGTGGACTTCCGGCAGCGAGACCTGCCCGGCCGTCCTGCGCCACCCCGGTTTGGCCGCGGCGTCATCCGTTGATTCGGAATCCCTGGTTTTCACACCCTGGTTATCATGAACACAATATGCCACACAAGATACAAACGAAATTCCGGTTGTCAAAGAAAATGTAGCATAAGATACAAAATTAAACCTGGACTTGGAGAGCGGGTTGGGCTTCACTTTGAATCATGCCGCGTTCCAACCGGAAAAGGCCCGCCGCAGCGCGCGCTTCCAGCATGCGTTTGCTGGCGCAACAGGCCGAGACCTTCCGCCGTTCACGCCGTGATCGCGCCACGGAAGTAGCTCAGGATTACGTCGAGGCCATCGCTGATTTATCGGCTGCCATGGGCGAGGCGCGCGTGGTGGATCTGGCGCGCCGGCTGGGCGTGACACATGTGACCGTCAATCGAACCGTCTCCCGGTTGCAACAGGCCGGGTACGTAAATACCAGGCCTTACCGATCCATTTTTCTAACCAAAGCCGGACACCGATTGGCGGCGGAATGCAAACGGCGGCATGAAACGGTGGTGGCCTTTTTGCGTTCGCTTGGCATCTCGGAGAAGGCGTCCGAAATGGACGCCGAGGGGATTGAACACCATGTCAGCCCGGAAACCCTGGCCGCCTTTGAGCGGCGTTTGAAAAAACGCTGATGCGACCATTGGATATCCAGCAAATTGGCGATGAACTGGCCATCCGATGGGACGACGGTGGCGAGAGTTTTATTCCCCTCAAAGTGTTGCGGCGATGTTGCCCCTGCGCCGACTGCAAAGGCGAGACGGACGTTTTGGGGAACGTCTATAAAAATCCTGGCCAGCCATTGACGCCGTCGGCCTTTCAATTGGTTCGGGTTTCCAGCGTGGGCGGTTATGCCATTCAGCCGGTTTGGGCGGACGGGCATACCACGGGGATTTATTCCTTTGATTACTTGAAAAGAGTGGCGATTCTTTGAAAAAAAATGGCGCGCTCAGGTGAGCGCGCCGTTGAAGGTCATTTCCCTTTTAAGGATTAATCGTGTGGCACCGTTGAAGCCCCACCCACTTTGTTAGTCGTCGTTTGCCAGTCAGTGGAAGGTTGGTTGGCCACGTCGTAATAGGGGTCCGTATTTTTGGGGTTGCTCCAGTCGTAGGGTTTGCCGCTGCTCCATGGACTTTTAGGATTCATGGGCGACTTTGGCCCCAAAGAACTGGACTGCAGGAAAGAGGTTGATGTCGGCTGGAAATCATTGTCTCTGACCACAGTGGGGGTGATGAAAATCAACAGATTATCTTTTTCAATGCCTTTACTTTCAGACCGAAAAGCAAATCCAAAAACCGGAATGTCGCCCAAGAGCGGCACCTTCGTGTAAATGTTTTTCGTGTTGTCCTTGATAAAGCCGCCCATGACGAGGGTGTTCGCATTGGGTATCAAAACCTGAGTTTTAACCTTGCGCACATCATATTCGTCCGCCTGGTTTTCCACACCGGCAACGATTTTTGTAACGGTGTCAAACACACTGGAAACCTCCGGCTCAACGGTAAGCCAGATATAATCGTTGGCAGAAATGCGCGGGGTAACATCCAGGATGGTTCCCAGGTTGGTATAGGCCACTTGCGAACCGCCGGGTGAACCTTGAGTGCCAGCCGTGGTGGCGAAGATCGGAACGGCCCGGGTGACTTCTATGTGCGCCGTCTGATTGTCCAGCGTTACAACGCGGGGGGTGGCGATGGTTTGCGCATCAGAATCCTTGTTCAGGAAAGAAAGCACGGCTTTGACGCCATCGGCGTTCAGAAAGAATGTGCTGGGATTTAACCCATTTGCCGTATTAGCAAGTAATCCGGGATTGTTAAGAATTCCGCCGAGTGTGCCCTGAGTTGCTGGAACTATAGTCGAACCACCACCAGGTGTTGGGGTAGTCTGTGCAGGCTGTGGCGCTAAACTCGGCAAAGCATCATTTCCAAACGTAACATTTTGTGCGCTCAGCGTACCCGACCAATCAATGCCTTTGCTGGTGCTGGGCGAGCTGGAGACTTCCATCAAGCGGGTTTCGATCAAGACCTGACGGGTGGGTTTGTCAAGTTGCTCAACCAGCGTATCCACGGCATCCTGCTCGCTGTCGGTAGCCACGACAACCAATTGACTGGTACGCGAGTCCGGCACCACCCGGCTTCGTTTGTCGATGAGTGCGCTTTGCACGGCTGCTTCCATATTGGAAACACTGGCGTATTTGAGTTGAATAACCCGGGTAACCAGCGGCGCCGGTGCGTTGGGATTTTTAATAGTGACGCGGGCAATTTTGGTCCTCGAGTCCTCAACGAGTTGGAGGCCATAATTATCCAGCACCGCCAACAGCGCCTGACGGGCGGAAATATTTTCCCAGCGGACGGAAATTGTCGGTTCCGGTTTGACCTGTCCATTTTGATCGGGTTGGCCGTAGCCGATCTTCGGGTCGAGCAGGTAATTGATACCCGCCAGACGGGCCAAATTTTCGATGGCGGTGGTTATCGGAACATCCTGGAATTGAATGGGCAACACCACCACGGCTGGTGCATTAGTAGCGGCACTGGCGATTTCATTGGTGCTGGTTGCACTGGAAGCCGTGTCGGTGCCGACAGTGGGCATCGTTGCCGTGTTGGTGGCAACGGTAGCCGTGGTATCGGTGGTGGCGGCGGCCGCCGGCTGGGCGGCGGGAGCAGCCTCACTCATCGCGGGTGCGTTCGTCGCGACACTGTTGGTATCAGTTTGAGACATAGCCCACCATTGCGAGACAAGTCCCACACACAGCGTGGCAATTAGCGTTTTCAATTTCATATTATTTTGTTTTAATTGGTTTCTAGTCCAATAGGGCAATTGCCCAGCAGATACCGAGCCAACCCTATAGGAGTCCAAACTTTTTGTTTCACGGGAATTACCTGATCGCCTGCCATTTCAACCGGAAAACGAAGCCTTGCTCCGGGCAGACTCGCACCGAAAAATAATCGTTCGTACCGGCAACCTTGGAATGAAAACTCGTTCATGCTTTTTAAGATTTGGATGAGCTATTTCGAATCTCAAGGCTTGTTCAAATTAAACAGTTCACGACGCTGGCCACCGACCTCAATTACCACGGAATTGGTTTTGATTTCGATACAGCTTAGATGAATGCGGCCGAGGGGAGTAATAACGTCACCTTCATCGCCGGTGGCAAAAGTGTGGTTGTTGATAATTACCAATCGTTGACCCATCGACCCGGAAAAGCCCCTTAAAACAAGCGCGGTTATGTCGGTGGCCCGGGGATTGGCGACGGCAACAGTTTCATATGGCCGAGTGGAGTCGGGAAAAAATGGATCGCGGCCTTCCTTGGAAGTTGAAGGAAGGGCAAATGCAGAACGAGGCGTTCCGGTTTCGTCGGACCTGGTTGTCGGCGCCGCGTTAACCGCCAGCACCGCTGCACACCCAATCGAGAGCAAAACTGCCAACTCCTTCACGCGAAAATTCTTTATGGGCCGCTTCATTTGGTTTCTGTTCATGGGGAAGTGGAGGATTTCACCAAAGCAATTACATCTATTTTGAATGAAAGCTTTTCATTGCTGCCGGTGTTTTGGTTGGGTTGGATTTGCAAATTGACCACCCGGATGTGAGGAAAAGTGTTTTCAAAATTGGCAATGAATTTCCCGAAATCGTGGTAATAAGCCGTGCCCGTAATGGTGAATTTAACTTGCTTGAACGGATAAGACGGCAACAAATTCACCGTTTCGACTTCAGGGGGGCCGATCTGGGGAATATCGACTTGATACGTTGTTTTGAAAAGCCGAATGGTGTCATAGATCCAGGAATAAAGATCGCCTGAGGCCATGTCGTTTTCAGCATTTGAAAGGGTTTGTGTCACATCGGCCAGATCGGTGGTGATGGTGTTGGCGCGTTTAATGGCACTTTGAATATCTTCAAGTTTTTGCCCGGCGGCTTTTTGGCTCGTGGCTGCTTGAGAAAGCGCCGTATAACGGGGGCGAATCAGGTCGAACCACATTAATGCCACCACTGCCATCGTGCAGAAGATGACAAGGATGAGCTGATTGCGTTTGTCTTTGGACAGTTTCATCGGGTTTTATCGGCGTAAGTACACTGCAGGGTAAACAGAACGGATGGTTTACCGTCCGGGCCGACCTGCGGCGGAGACAGGTTTGTCAGTCGAACACCGTTCGTTTTGTCCAGTTGGGCTTGAAAGTACGGCTCTTGACTGATGGCATCTTTGAATTTGTTGACTTGACCACCGAGGCTGCTGCTGAAATCCCGCGCATCGAGCGACACGTTAATTTTTTCTGTAACGGTGCCGGGACGACCCCGCTTAATAGAAGTGTCGCTGGTTTGTGGTGTGGTTGCGTCAGTCGCAAGATAGGTTTGGTCCACCCGCAACCCCATCAGTTGCACACCGGGCACCATCACATGTTGCAGGGCATCCAACAAATTACCCTGAAGAAAGCGGCTGCGGGTCAGGGTTTGCAACGCCGCCAGATTTTCCTTTGTTTCAGTAATCTTTTTCTGACTGATCAACACAACTTGAAATGCGTTGGTGTGCGATTGGATTTGCGCCTGGACCTGGGACAAGTCCTTATTGGCCACCATAACCCTGAGTTGGAGCCAACTCCACCATGCCAGCATCAAGGCCACGACCAACATCCCGCCAAAGATCATGCGTTTGATCGGATCCCGCCGCTGCAAATCTTCGGCGGCTTGGGCTTCAACCAGTAGATTGATGCGTATGGGCATAGCTTTAAAAGGCAGCCATCGCGGCACCGATGGCCACAGTTAGTTGCGGCGCGACATGTTCAATTTCGACAGTCTGCTGTCCCGGCAATGCCAGCTGAAGGAAAACCGTCGGATTCCACGATTTACAATCCACGACCAGTTCACTGTGTAGCATTTGCAGGATGAGTTCCGATCGGGCGGAACCGCCACTGACATAAACCTGCGACACGGGCCGGTCCTGTTGATGTTCAAAGAAATCCAGCGATGCCCGCAACTCGCGGCCCAGCGGCAACACCAATGTTTCCAGTGTGGGCTGAATTTCCGGGGCCATTCCTATTTTGATGCCTTCCGCTTCGGCATAACTGATATTCATGGTTTCGGCCAACCCAGCCGTCAATTTATCGCCGCCAATGCCGACAACCCGGCTCAATACCAGTTCACCCTGTTGCAGAATGCAAATCGAAGAATTTTTGAAACCGATATCCACCAGGGCGACGGTGTCGTTTGCGAACGCTTCCGGCATTGCCATTTCAAAAGCGTTGACCGGGCCAATCAAACCCGGTACGATATGGTCAGCCACAAGTCCGGCGTCCCTGATTGCGGTTTGGAAATCGTCCATCAATTCCTTTTTGGCACCGGCGACCAACACCTTCAGTTTAGGGATGGCAGGAGTTTTGCCGGCGTCAGCAGGATTGGGTAACGATTTTGGCGGAATAATGTAGAAATCAAAAACGCGATTTGGCAAATCCTGTTGCAAATAACCGCGTGTGTTGTTTTTCAACACCTGCCGCATCTCGTTCATCGGTATTTGTGGCAGTTCCACCGACCGCACGATTGCGTCATTTACGCCGATGGACAGTGTGATAAATTTGGTTTTGGCCTCCAATGCTGCGCAAACGGCTTTCAGATGCTCCGTCAGCAACTCCGGGGAAAGCGTTTTTTCAAAAATCGGCGCATCCAGCAACGCATAACGGGATAAAGCGAAAATCTCTCCACGCCGCTCCAAGAGAACGGCTTTGGTCGTGCGGCCCCCCAAATCAACCGATATCATCTGGTTCCGCTTTTTCCCCGCGACACCATTCAGAAATGGCAAGCCTATTTGCATTTTTAGTCGTCCAGTTTCAATTATACGCAACTTTTAAACAGATTCTCTGCAAGTTCAGCAATCGCCGCGCCAGATTCCGATGCGTGGAAAAATTGCTCCAAACAAACTCTGGTTTGTCTCGACACAGGGCGCGCTGTCTTGGAAATAGCCTTGGATTGCCCACCGTCGGCTGCGATGTACAAAAATCCCCAACGGAAGATGTTCCCAGACTTTACAGTGATTGAGGTCCCGGCAACGAATCATCCTGCCCTACTGCAAGGCGCAAACCCGATGGCGGTCGCATATTCTCGAAAACGGGAGCTTCCAGCTGTGACGGGTTGGCTTGACCGCCGTGGCAATAAAAGCACTCACCGCCCGGTTGGCGATTTGCCAGTGCCAACTTTGGGCATCGGACTGTGGACTGTGGACTTCGCGAATCACGCCGGCAATTCCAGGGCCGGAAAGCTGCAGGCCGCACGATCATTCTGGCGTGATAACCACGTTTGAAAACCTTCAAGTCGGTGTCGCAGGTGAGCGCCGCCTCAACCTGGACGCGGACTTCACCGGGTTTCAGCGGTGGCGGCGTGATGTTCTCGATCTGAACCGGTTCCCGGCGTAAAGAATGGCGGCTTTCACGCTGATTGAATTTACGATGGGTAATTGACGATGGCCTCGTCAATTTGGACTCGGCACGTAAATTGAGAATCAATAAGTACTCCACCCCTGGCGAACCAGGGCCTTGACCTGCGGGGTCATCGGCGGGAGTTGATTTTGATTCTGGAAATTGACATCAAACCCCCAGTTACGGGTCGGGGGGTTGTAGTAATTACCGGGTTGCTGCCAGAAGTTCGTGGCATAGCGGCTGTCGAACATGACGACGATGGAACCGTTGTAGGTCAATGCATAAGAAGAAGACCAATTCTCCATCAGGCGGAGGAAATTTTCCACGCCACCGCTGTAATGTTTTGTGCCACCGACCGTGGTTGATTCCACAATGCCTTCCATGGTTGCGGCGTTAACCGTGGTGGCGGCGGGGGTTCGCGAATTGAGTGAGGTGGTCGCGTTATTAGTATCTTTCCAGTTTGAGGAGAGGATGGTAATGGAATCTCCCAAAAAAGCGGCCGGTGCGGTATCGGCAACGTTTGTTTTGCCAAGGTCCGAAGCACTGGCGTTGTAGTTGCCCAGTATGTAGATGGGAAACGGCGTGCCGACCGTAAGGCCTTGACTGGGTAAAGTGGCTCCGTTGGATACTCGCACGGCAGGAAGGTTTGTGCTGTTAAACGGAGCGCCGTTGTAAACATAAACGGAGTTGACGGTGTGTCCCTTGCTGGTGCTGCCGCTGTTGTTTTGGTTGTTGAAAGTGGCTCCTTTACCCGAGAGCCAGGTGTTGAATTTGCCCACGTCAAGCTGGACCGCCTTGACCGTGTCGGATTCGCGATAATCGTAGAAAGAAACATTGGTGACGAATGAATAATTGGTGATGTGGCTGACGGTATTGGTCACGTCATAGGGAATGAAGGTCAGTGCGTTCACATTATTGCTATTTTGATAAAAGGCGGAAATTTTGCCGCTGGCGGAGTTGGAGATGATAATATCAGCCTGGTTATAAAGATATGCCTGTCCCGCGACCGAATAGGGGGTTACGTTCGTCGGTGGCAGATCAAGAATGGCGGCCACGCTGGATGCACTGTTGGTGGCCACACTGTTGGTGCTGTCCATCGAGAAGCTGTTGGTTCCCACCGGTAGAACCAGTGCCGGGGCGCTGAGCACCGGCGAATTCGTGTCGGTATAAACGACGCTGGGATTGGGTGTACTGCTTTGCTGATCATTGGGGTTGCGAGTGTAAAAAATGTTGGTCGCCGTTGTTTCCATCCTGCCCCCAAAGGTCAAGGTATTGGGGGAGCCGGGATCCGCCCACACGCTTCCGTTGACGTGAGTCTTGCCGTTGACGGTCATGTTCGCTCCCGGGCAGATTTCCATGTTCATGTTGTAAAAGATGGCGAATTGAAAGAGGGGAATGGACGCCAGTTGAAATTGTTCCTGGACGGTGGCCGGGACGCTGTAGGGCTGGTTTTGGGCGGTAGCGGTGGAGATTACGGTGCATTGTGCAACCGCCGCCCAAAGACCGGCAAATTGATTGCCCAGTACTGTCCAGTTTGACGACCAGTTTTGGGGATTTATAGTTACGCTGGTTTTATTCGCTGTCCCTCCCGGGCCGGCAGTGAATGAATATGTGACTGGCCACTTCCAGTTGGACTGGTCGGAAGCCGCGGGATAATAGGAGGTATAATTGGTCGCAGTTTGAAAAGTCTGGCTGTAAAAATCGCGCGTCATCTGTGCCACGACACGTTCGGTCGCAGCTTCGGCTGCGGCCGTGCTCATGCCGTACAAATTATTTCTTTCAGTTTGTCGGGCGCTGCTGTTGCTCCAATTCATCACGCTGCCCAGCAACAATAACGCGATGCCGATGAATATCACCGTGATGAGCAGGGCGTAGCCCGCGTTTTTTCGTTGCGATGATTTGTGTGTCTGTTTCATAACTGCCTCCGACTTTCCAATTTTAACTGCCGGTTAATTATTGTCGAATTGCGCGCGCGGGGTGGCACGGGATTCCATGCGATAAGTGTCGTAGTTTGTACTCGGCATCGCATAAAGCCAGTTGCTGTACAGCAACGTTATCTTGATGGTATAATGCCCCGAGGCTCCCACCAGGATGTTGTTGCCTTTGTAGTCCTCGGCCTGAAAGGGCTGGGGATTATAGACGGCAGAAGCGAGGGGAACGGGCGTGCTGTTGGTATTCCTCCTGTAAAGAATGTGTGTGGTGGTATTCAAATAAAAAGTGGTGTAGTTGCTTGGATTATTGTAAATTTGCAGCGCGTTACCAATGGCCGTGCTGTTTATCGCAATGGCGGTAAAGTTGGTGGTGCTGGTACTGACGTTCCCGATCAGCGCCGTGTTGGTGGCTCCCAGGACCAGATTCCCGATCTGGTTCAGGACTTTCAGACTGGAAGCCGTGGAGCGCATTTTGTTTGAGGTAAGCGCGTTTAGCTTGAATCCAAAAATTTGCAGCGAAACCATGGCGATCACGACCAGGGCAAAGACCGCCATGGTGACCATCAATTCCGTCAAGGTAAAACCGCAAACAGTTGCCCCCCCGGATAATGGCCGGCGCGATGAACAATGTGGCTTTGGTTTCATTCGTTTATTCATCGGGTGCACGCCAGGTTACCACGGTATTTGAAAACAAGGTTCCATTGGCTTTGGGTGGGAATCGCCACCAGCACGTCGCGCGGATTTGTCGCACCGGTGGATTGTCGAGAATATTTACGATGTCGACCATACTGGTGACCGTAACCGATCCGCCGGTCGATCCGCCGGTTGAAGGGATAAGCATGGTGTTCGTCCGGAAGTAGGTTTGCGGCGGAATGAGTGGATCGGACGACACGACGTGGACATCCCACTGTGCTGCCCTTGCCTGTTCCACTGCTTGATCGGCCAGAGATTGAGCCGCCAGTGACATGGAACTCCACTCCGCCCGGTGATTGGTCAGGACATAACCGTAAATCATCCCCGCCATCACCATGGCCAAAATAACGATGGACACTACCACTTCCACCAGGGTAAATGCCGCGCCTGCCTTTGACCTGGCGGTTTGTTTACAACGAGTCACCATATACAGTCTAGTTTAGGAATAAGGCCAATTGCCTGTAATCAGCCAAAATACAGCAAGCGTTATACCACTATCATACAGCAAGCGTTATACCGCTATTCAGCCATTCCAGAACGGGTAATGGACTTGCCAAGCGCAGAATTGATTAGTTTTCAGGCCCTGGCATGATTCGTCTCTTTCATACACCTCGATTGGCGAGAAATCATCTCTCCTCAAGAAGGCATCAGGAGATTTTTCGGTACACTTGTGATTGGATTATTGCTCCAAGGACCCTCCACCAAAAGCGGCAGCTTTCGCGGATGCCCGGCGCGTTAAAGGCCCGCGCGGGAAAACCGTGAAAGGGATGCCGAGCAAAACGGAGAAGCAACTTTTTGGCTGAACTATTTGGGGGCGGCGGGCGCAGGTGTAGAATTGGTGCGGTTCGGATTCCCCGGCGGGTGCGCAAAGCCTGGATCCCATTCGCGCTCGAGTTGATATTGTAAAAGCGCGTCTTTGGTCCGCCCCATTTTGGAAAAATAAATCCCAAGATTGCCGTGGGCGATGTAATTATCGGGATCAATTTCCAATGCGCGCTCCATCAAGGTTTGCGTGTTGTTCCAACAGGCAAGTTGGTGGCGGGATAGCCCCGCGCACGCCGACAGAACGGTGGCGGCCCCGACCATCAGCAAAACCCGGCGTAGCGGCCGGGAGCAGAGCCCATCACACAGCCCCGCCATCCCCCAGGTGCACATCAGGAAAAAGCCGATGGCAGGCAGATAGGTGTAACGGTCGGCAATAGATTGGAGACCAAAGGGAATCAATCCGCTCACGGGCAACAACATTCCCAAAAACCAAATCCAGCCCACCGCCAGATAAGGCCGGCGGCGAAGATTGACCGCTGCGAGAATGGAGATGCCGATCAAAATCAGCGCCGCGAGCAGAAGTGACTCGACATTGACCTGATCGGAGCGCAGATATAGACAGGTGAGGTTTTGCGGCCAGAATATTTTTTCCAGATAGCTCAGATATCCAATGATGACGTCTCCCGTTCGCGAAAAAAATCCCAAGGGGGGAGCGGAGGAAGTGGCGCCCCCCGCCCGCTGCGCTAGAAACGTGATGATGCCGATGACAATCGTAATCAGAAAAAACGGCAGTTTTTCCACCAGCAAATGTTTGACGATTTTCACTCCGGAAGGATTTCGACTGAAAGCGGCGAACCGATTCAAAGGCCAGAAATCAATCAATAACAAAACGAGTGGCAGGGTCACCAGCATGGGTTTTGAAAGAAGCCCCAAGACGAAAAAAAACAGCGCGAGTCTGAAAAAAATCAAATGGCGGGGCGCCGGTGAACGTTTTGGCGGCACGGCTTCATCCTGGTTCACCGCCAATGGAACAATTTCCTTTTTAACATGCAGCACGTACATCCAGAGCGTCAGCATGAAGAAAAACCCGCTCAGCACATCCTTGCGCTCTGAAATCCACGCGACCGATTCCACCCGCAACGGATGCCAGGCAAACAACGCCGCGACAAAAGCGCTTCGCCAGAATGCGCCCGTCATGGATTTCAACAACAGCAGCAGCAACACCGCATTGGCGCAGTGGAACAGCACATTGACCATGTGGTGGGCGCCGGCATTCAACCCGAACAGTTGGCAGTCGAGCATGTGGGAGAGCCAGGTCAACGGATGCCAGTTGCTCGCATGTTGATCGACGAAGGACCAAACCAGTCCCCACCAACTCAAGCCCGCGCGCACGGTCGGGTTGTTGAACACATAATCATTATCGTCGTAATCAACAAAACCATAGTGGCGCGCCGGCCAGTAAATCGCCAGGGTACCCAGGGCCAGCGCCAGGCACACCAACCCGGTTCGATAACGACTGGTTCGGAAATCAATCACCCTTCCATACTGCAAGGTAAAGGATGTTTTCCAAGATTTTTCCAGGCATCAGAAGTGGTTTGAAAAAATCACTGTAACTGAACGCCAGAAAACAGCCTGCGTTGGGAGAATCACAAGTCCAGGTTCTCCCCCGTCACCAATCGGCGCGTCGTGGCCTGGACAATCTTGAGAAAGGCATCGAGCAGGGGATTTTTTCCACCCTGCCAGAGGGCGCCAAACTTGACCGGCTCGAAGCCATTGAGGGGCAGTACGCGCACCTGTGGGTGGAGTTTCATTTTGGGTACGCCCACGGTCACGCCGATGCCGTAGCCGTTGGCGACATAGGTTTGCACGATTTCGACGGAGTTGACTTCAATCCGGCTGAACCAGTCGACGCCGAGCTTCGCCAGCCCGGCCTGAAACGCGCGGCTGATGGATTCGTTGCTCGGCACCGTGATGAGCGATTCCCCGATCGGATCGCGTTCCCAGAGTTCCTGGGCGGATTTTAGTTTGCTCGTTTTCGGAACGAGCAGCACCAGTGGCAGTTTGAACAAGGACAAGGCGTTCACGCCGGCGGGCGGCTTGCTGCCAACCAGCCCGAGCGACACGTCAATTTCCCGCGCTTGCAACCAGGTGACGACCTCCGGGTGATAGCCTTCACGCAACGTCACTTTCAATTTCGGAAACGGCCGCCGCAGTTCCTGCAGCATCGCGGGCAGATGTTCACGCAGCACTGTTTCGGACGCGGCGATGCGCAGGTGCTGGGAAATGCCGCCGCGGATTTTCTCGGCCACCGAATCCAGGTTGTCAAAAAACGGCCTGACGTAATCGTAAAGCGCCTGGCCCGCCGGCGTCAGCGCGAACGGCCGGCGATGAAATAATGTCGCACCGAGGAATTCTTCAAGTTGGGCAATCTGGGAACTGACCGCCGGTTGCTGGATGCCGTAGGGGATGTTGTGCACCGCCGGCATGATGCCGCCGTGACGGGCAACGTAATAGAACAACTCCAGGTGATGGATGTTCATTGGTTTTAGCGATGATGCCACCAGTTTTATCAATTAACACCCGCAAGGCAAGTGGAGTTACAAGTAGGCAGAAACATCAAGTGTCAGACAAAACCATGAACCTGACCGAAAACTCAAACCACCGAACCTATGCAAACAACCCGGATGATAATCATCGCCGGGGCGGTCGCATTCGCCCTCGCAAACACGGTATCGTGCCTTCACGCACAACAATCATGGCCATATTACTACGACACAGCTTACTACGGCACGATGCGTGGCCGTTATGATTTGCCGCCGCCGAGCGGCAAAGTGTATCCAAGCTTCGACATTGGCGCCGCCTTTCAGCAGGACATCACCTTGAGCGACCCCATGGGTGACAGTGAGCAGGTGACGTTTGATCCGGGAGCAAGACTCGATTTCGATTTCGGATACAACTTTACCACAAATTGGACGGCGGAATTGGAAATCGGCCTCATCGTCAGCCAAGTCAAAAATTCGAGCATCCTCGGGACTGATTTTATGGAAGTGGATTGGGTCGAGCTTCCCATGATGATAAACGTGATCTATACACAACCACTGGGCCATCACTTCTCGGCTTATGTCGGCGGCGGCGTGGGCGGGGCCTTCAGCGATTATAGCAATGAATTCGGAGGGACAACGGCGAGCGATACGACGTTTGCTTTCCAAGGCCTGGCGGGTCTTAAATATACGATTAACGACCGATGGGATCTCGGTTTGGCCTACAAATTCCTCGGCACAACCGAACACGATGTCGGGCCCGGGCCTCGACTCCAATGGAAACGCAACAGAATTCAAATCAGACGGCACCATGACGCACTCATTTTTGGTGGCCCTGACCTGCAAGTTCTAACCACGAGGTCGCCGGCAAACAAGCGGCGTTTATTAGAACCGTTATGAACAGTTTAATGGTATCGGTTTTGAAACAATCTCGTCAGGCGGATGGGCTACTGATGTTGGCTGGGCTGGCCGCCGACGGTCGCGCCGCTATTGATTCCTCTTTTCAAAAACCAATAGCACTCGGCCATCAAAATAAAAAATATCGCATCCGCCACGCCAAACAGTGCGGCGAAGGCAACCTGCGGCAGGTTGCCCACCGACCAGTAGTAAAACGCCGTTGCCGCGTAGGCCAGTTTGTAGAACGTGCCGACGAGGATCAAATCGGCGTTCCGGCGCAGGTCACCGCGCGCGATCAGGAAATAGGCAGCGCCAATCACCAGTACAAACGCGCCGAGCAGCGTGATGTAACCACCGAACGCCGGGAGCTTGTCGCTGATGCCCAGCACGGCGAAGGCTCGTGTCGGAAAGAAGGTGAACGTAATACCGAGGAGAACGTCGTAAATGCCGGCGATGGCGAACAGACTCCGATAATACCTTTCTTTGGCGGGGTTCATGCCATAAGCTTGCAGCAACGAACTTGAAATAATCAAATGAAATCTAATCCAAATCTTTTTCTCGCCTGGCTCTGGATTTTGCTCGGGTTTGTGACCGGCATGGTGCTGGGCCTGTTCTTCCACCACGAAAACTGGCTCGGCGGTTACGGCAGTTTCAAACGCCGGATGTATCGGCTCGGTCACATTTCGTTCTTCGGCCTCGGCGCGGTGAATCTGCTCTTCTTTTTCACGGCGCAAAATGAATTGCCAGCCGGCCCGCTCACCGTCTTTGCGTCCTGGGGTTTCATCATCGGCGCGATTGCGATGCCCATTTGCTGTGTGGTCATGGCGCATTTTCCCAGGGCGCACCTGGTTTTCGCCGTACCGGTGGTCAGTTTGATTCTGGGTGGCGCGCTGACACTCATCCTGCTGTTCGAAAACCACGGGTTGGCCGTCCTCAACCCTCAACTCTCAACCCTCAACTCGGCATGAAACGCATCGGTTTCATCGCCATGAGCGGCGTACGCGCCCACAATGAGGAACTGACCAGGCTCGGCCTGACTTTGCCCGGCTTTGTGGACCGGAACAAAATCATCGCTTCGCTGCCCAGCCTCGGTCTGCTCACCCTCGCCGGATTGACGCCCAACAAATTTGAAATCGCCTACCACGAAATCGCCGACCTTAAAAAATTGCCGGAATTGCCGACCGATTTCGACCTCGTCGCCATCAGCACGTTCACGGCGCAACTCAACGAGGCATACGACGTCGCGGATTTTTATCGCGCTCGAGGAATTCCAGTTGTGATGGGCGGCATCACCGTCAGCTCACTGCCGGAGGAAGCCGGCAAACATTGTAACAGCGTGGTCGTCGGTGAAGGGGAAATGCTGTGGCCGGAGGTACTGCGCGATTTCGAGAGGGGTTCGTTAAAACTTCAGTATGCGCAGCCATCCTCCCGACAGTTTGACTTGCGCGACGCGCCGTTGCCGCGCTTTGATCTGCTCGATCCGGGCAAATATAACCGGCTCACCATCCAAACCAGCCGTGGCTGTCCACACCGCTGCGAATTTTGCGCGAGTTCCATTTTGCTGACGCCGCGTTACAAAGTGAAGCCGGTGGAAAAAGTCATCGCCGAAATCCATGAGATTAAAAAAATCTGGCCGCGCCCGTTTATCGAGTTCGCCGACGACAACAGCTTCGTCCACCGCGAACATTACAAGAAATTACTGCGCGAACTGGCGAAGGAAGGGTTGCGCTGGTTCACCGAAGCGGACGTGAGTGTGGCCGGGGACGGCGAACTGCTCGGCCTCATGCGCGATTCCGGCTGCCAGCAGGTCCTCATCGGCCTCGAAAGCCCGCGCCGCGCCAACCTCAACGGCGTCGAACTCAAAAACAACTGGAAGGCCCGCCAGCACGATCATTACAAATCCGCCATCAGCAAAATCCAATCTTACGGCATCACCGTGAACGGCTGTTTCATCCTGGGTCTCGATGCCGACACCCCGGCAGTTTTCGATGATGTGTTGGATTTCGTGCACGACTCCGGGCTCTACGAGGTGCAGGCGACGTTCATGACCGCGTTTCCCGGCACTCCGCTCTACGCGCGGCTCAAACGCGAAGACCGTGTGCTTCGCGACCGGGCGTGGGAACTTTGCACGCTGTTCGACATCAATTTCCGTCCGAAAAACATGAGCGTTGAACAACTGCAAAGCGGTTTTTTGAAACTGGTGAAACAACTTTATTCCGCCAAGGAAACCCGGGAACGGCGGGCAAATTTCAAACGCAGGCTGAAAACGTCGCCGAATTTTGGCCGGCGCGCGGTGCGGCGGGAGCAAATGCTCGCGGCATAGAACCGCGCAACGTTTTTTCAGGGACGGTTGCATTGTTTCGCGCCCTGAAAGCAAACCAAAGAAAGGCAAATTATGAAAACACGAACCATGAACCAGCCATCAAACCGCAATATTGCCACGGCAGGCGCATTGCTCGCGGTGATGTTGTTTTTCACAAGTTGTGTCGTCACCTCCATCTACCCGTACTACACGGACAAAGATTTGGTCTTTGACCCGGCGATGATCGGCGATTGGGTGGATGCAGACGCGACCAATCAGCCCCCCGAGTATGTGCAAATCGAATCTTCGGGCGGGAAGGGTTATTGGGCGACAGGATTTGGCGCCGACGGAACCAATAGCACAGAAGTGCACCTGTTTCGCCTGAAACAGCAGTTGTTTCTGGATTCGTTCCCCACGAATCGCTCGCTGGACTATGTGCCCACACATCAGGTGTCCAAAGTCACGCACATCGGGCCGGTGCTGGAAACGGTCGACTTGAATTACGACTGGCTCGCCAAACTGCTGAAGAAGAATCCCGAGGCAATCCGGCACATGGTATTGCGCGAAAAACCCGGAGACGACGCGGACGGACGGATTATTTTGACTGCCGACACGAAGGAGTTGCAGCGGTTCATACTCAAATACGTCAGCAACACCAACGCCTGGAAGGAACCAACGCGGTGGAAGCACCGGAGCTGAATCAAGGTCCGATCGCAAACGCCGCTCGAAATTCAAGCGGAGGTTAAAACATCGCTGAATTTCGACCGGCACGCAGTGCGTGAGGCGCAGGTGCTCGCACTTTGAAAATTTGATCGAACACGGAACCCATCAGGTTCAAAACGACAGCACAACCCGGAGAAAAATGAAATACGCCGACATTCAAAAACTGCACGAAGTCGGTCTCATCACCGACGAACAACGTCAAAAAATCGTCAACCACTTCCAACTCAAGGAAGACGGCGGCGGTAAATTTCTCGCCATCATCTCCATGATTGGCGCCGTGCTCATCACGGCGGGGATTATCCTGCTCATTTCCGCGCACTGGAACGAAATTCCGCGCGGTGGAAAAATCGCCGGCGGCCTCGCCCTCATGCTCGGCTTTCACGCGGGCGGCTGGTGGCTGCGCGAGGTTCAAGGGACATATCGCAAGACCGGCGACGCCCTGCACTTGATTGGCTCGTGCCTGTTTCTGGCGAACATCGCGTTGCTCGGCCAGATTTATAACATCGTTTCGCGGCCGCCGAACGCCTTTCTACTCTGGTGGGTTGGCATAGCCGCGCTGCCGTGGTTGTTACGCTCCAGGGCGCAGCACGTCCTGCTGTTGCTGGCGTTTGGCATCTGGTTCGGCCTCGAGGTCAACGAGCGCGGCAGCTGGATTTATTGCGGTGACGATGGGCGGCAGCTTCTACTCTACGCCTTGCTCGGCTTGATTTATCTCGGTGCGGGATATTGTTTGCGACGCGGAACATTTTCTGAATTTGCCGGGGCGACCGAAAAATTCGGTCTGCTCGGGTTTTTGATTTTTTGTTACCCACTGACCTGGAAGAATTTTTTTAGCGGCTGGGAAAATTCCGAAATCCGTCCATGGGTTTTCCCGGCTTTCGGCCTGATCGCGCTCCTGCCGCTCGGGATGGGAATCAAGCACCTCCGGGCGCTGACGGCGCAATGGCGCTGGACCTGGTTCACCGCGTTGTTCGGCATGATCATTTTCATGGTTACGGTCTGGTTCGGTTTGTGGCAACTCGATCACACCCCTGCCCCGCGTTACTATTATTGGGGTGAATCCTGGAGTTACCTCGCCGGCACGCTGGTGCTCTTCGTCTTTTGCCTGCTGCAAATTCAGGTCGGCCTTCAGAAGCGGTCACCCTTTCTGGTCAACCTCGGGGTCGTCTTCATCGCGCTGGACATCATCGCGGCTTACTGTGATTTGCTCGGCTCGATGGCGCGGACGGGCGTGATGTTTTTGATTTCAGGAATTTTCCTGATTGTCTTCGGCGTTTATCTCGAAAAGAAACGCCGCAACTTGATGCGCCAGATTAAATCACCCACACCGCAGGAGGTCCCATGAAACTCAAACTGCTCATCCTCGTCCTCGCGCTGCAAACCGCGTGGCTGCTGGCCACCGTCGCCACGCAGGAATACGCGCTGGCGCACGGCAAAACCATTCTGCTGGAAACCCGCCGCGTGGACCCGCGCGACCTGTTGCGCGGCGATTACCTGATCCTGAATTACAAAATCAGCGATGTGCCCACGAACCTGTTTTCACCGCCGGTGGCAAAAGATTTACCCTACGGCACAAAGATCTTCGTCGCGCTCGCGCCGGGAACGAACTCGTTCTACGAAGTCGTCATCGCCAGCACGAATGAGTTCGCGCCATCGGCGAACGAAGTTTTGCTGGGCGGCAAGAGCGATGGACGTTGGTGGAGCACCAATTCCATTCACGTCGCCTATGGCATTGAAAATTATTACGTCGCCGAAGGCGCGGGCAATCCAACCGGCAAGCTCACCGTACAGGCCGTTGTGCCTGGCTCCGGTCATCCAAAAATCAAGGAAGTCTTCGTGGATGGCAAACCCTACGCCGAAGCGATGAAAAATCAAACGCAGTGAATCTGCCAGATCCTGACAACCAGCCGATGTCACTCTGTTGACGAACTTTCTCAAAGGGTAACTTTTATGTCGGCAAGAACATTGCCGGTCTTCAATGCAGTCGGTTGAGAACCATCCGATTGATTGGCAGCGGAAGCAGAAGGATCCGCCAGCAATTCCTGAATGGCTTGAAGCATGATTGCGGGTGTGCAGGAACCTTTGAGCAGGCGTTTGTTCGCACGCTCCAGCACATATTCCTCCGCCGTGTCTATGATGGAATTGGTGGAGAGGATGATGACGGCAACCGCTTTGAGGCGAGGATTTGAACGGATGAACTTCAGCACATCCACGCCATTGAATTTCGGCAACATCAGGTCGAGTATCACTACGTCAGGTGCCAGCCGGGAAAGGATTTTCATAGCCGCCAGCCCGTCCGGGGCCGGCTCGATGTTAAACCCTTCCCGCTGCAGACGATTCCGATATGCCGCCAGGACAACCGGATTGTCTTCGACGAAAACGATGGTTTTGGCTTTTGCAGTTTGAATGCCGACCGGTTGACAGGCAGGGGAAGCAACCTTTGGGGCGCAAGGGTCGGCCAGCAATTCCCGAATGGCTTGAAGCATTATGGCGGGTGTGCAGGAACTTTTGATGAGGCGCTTGTTCGCGCGCTCCAGCACATATTCCTCCTCCGTATCGATGATGGAATTGGTGGAGAGGGTAATGACTGGAACCGTGTTGTAGCGTGGATCCGTGCAGATAAATTTGAGCACCTCCACGCCGCTGAGCTTCGGCAACACCAAGTCGAGCACCACCAGATCGGGCACAAACCGGGTAAGAATCTTTAAGGCTTCCAACCCGTCCTGGGCCGGCTCAACGTGAAATCCCTCCCGTTGCAGACGATTCCGGTACGCCATCAATACCACCGGATTGTCTTCGACGAAAACAATGGTTTTGCTTTTTGCGGTTTCGACGTTCATTTCTGCCAACGCTTTTACCGGCAAGTACCATTCGCACAAATTTGCATGGCTCTTGCCCGACGCGTAAATCAGCACTGGGTATGCCAATGTAAGAAAAATATATACGGTATTAAGTTTCCACGTTTGCCCCACAACCCGTTCAACTGAAATGACTTTTGTTGGTTTTTTATTCGGGCAGCCTTGGCGCTACAATTGTGAAAAGACCAACTATAGCGAACGCTGCTTCAAGCCATTGATTCATGAAGCGTACGGACAATCCGGCTGGCAAGCGATTGCACCGGTCAGAGGCAATCGTAAGGTATATTCAAGTTCAGGGGGCTTTTTTGGCGCGCCAGGCACGCCAGTAATTTTCGAGTCGTCGACAAAACAAGGAAGGTTTCTCCGCGTATAAACGCGACCCGAGCGCGAACGCGGCGGATCGCAATTCTTTCTGACGCAAATCAATCAGTCCATTCAGCATCTTCACCTCCCCGGCGTGCTGGCGGGCACAGCGGCGGACGACGAATTGCCTCAACATGACCAGATCGTGGTCGTCGCCAAGACATTGGCTCAGCACTTTCATTTCACCGGCCGCCGCGCGCAAACGTACCGGCCGGATCGGACCAAGCAGGCGAAGCTGGTGCCAGAGGTCTTGCACGTGTTTCCGCCATTGGTGAAGATTTTCCGGCGACGTTTTTTTAAGAGCCAAATCGCAGGCCTTCTGCCCGCGGCGGTAACTTTCCTGCAAACCCGATTGAATGGCCCTCCAGCCGCTCGCCTTGACCTTTAGATCCCCGGCCCGCCGGTCAATTTTTCGCAACATGCGCCCCACCGCCGCCACGGATTTGCCCTTTATAAATTCGCGGGCTTCTTCGCAACAGTTTTGGCGCAAAACCTTTTTGATTCCGGCAAACGGTTGGGTGGGAAGCCGGCTTTTGAAATGAACGATCAACCGTTCGAGTGCCTGGGGTCTGACCCGCGCGTCGCGCGGATCCCTCAAACGCCTCCCCGCCTCACGTAAGGTTTTTACGCGTTTGCGATAATCGTTCTCGCCCATTTTTCCATGAACGAGCCCCAGGGTCGCGCGCACTTTTTTGATCTCCTTGCGCACGCTGTGAACGGCCTCCAACCGGTCGCACTTTCGCAAGTGCTCCAGCGCCTTCCCCATCCGCTCGCGGCTCAAGCGCCGCACTGCTTTGGTCGGCGATTCCTTTTTTTTGAAATGAAATGCCATAAACCGCCGGGAATCTTTTAGCGGTGGATTCGCGTTCGAATTAATCCTGCCCGCCCGCGAAAAACGATTCAAGGAATTTCCAGCAGTGTCTTTATCCCAAATGGCGGGTGCGCCGTTGCGGCGGCGCCCGGCGGCACGCAATCCCCGGGTACCCGGACCGGGCACTCCATTGTTATAAGCAATGCCCGGCCAAAGTTTTTCAATTCACACTCTGACACACAAAGGAATAGTCTTGCCGTGTGACTGAAAACCAGATGCCGGACCCCAGCTCCCGGACCCCGGACGCTCCCGGCCGTTTGCGCAGCTTCTGGCTCATGTTCGTCGTCGAATTCCAAAATGCCTTCAGCGACAACGTCCTCCGGTGGCTCGTCTCGTTTTTGATTGTCGGCATGGGATTGTCGCTGGAAAAACGCGATTCGCTGGTGCCGCTGGTGGGCACCGTGTTCGCGCTGCCGTTTGTCCTGTTTTCGATGGCCGGGGGATTTTTCGCCGATCGCTACAGCAAACGCAGCGTCGCCATCGCCGTCAAATGCGCCGAACTCGGCATCATGTCCGCGGCGGCGCTCGGTCTGTGGCTCAACAACATTCCCCTGATGCTGGCAGGCATTTTTTTGATGAGCACGCACAGCGCAATTTTCGGCCCGACGAAATACGGCCTGTTGCCGGAACTGTTGCCGGAAAAGAAATTGTCGTGGGGCAACGGCATTTTCGGCCTCGGCACCTTTTCCGCCGCCATCATCGGGACGATTTTTGCCGGCACGCTCTCCGACGCGTTCGGCAAACGGCAAATCTGGTCCGGGCTCATCCTCCTCGCGCTGGCCCTGATCGGATTGTCACTCTGCCTCGGCATCACGCGCCTGCCCGCCGCCGATCCGCACAAAAAATTCCGCGCGAATTTTCTCGGCGATTTCTTCTCGCAATTTAAAGCAATCCGCCGCGATCGCGTCTTGTTTCTCGGCGTCATCGGTAATGCATTCCTCTGGTTTCTCGCCATGCTGCTGCAATTCACGATCCTTTTTTATGGCAAGGACATTTTTCATTTTGACGATCGGCACAGCGCCTATTTGCAGGGCGGAATGCTCGTCGGCGTCGGCGCCGGCAGCCTGGCGGCCGGATTCCTGTCGGGCGGAAAAATCGAATACGGTTTGATACCCCTGGGCATGGCCGGCTTGACGTTTTTTTCCGCGCTGCTTTCCCACGCCGGGCTTGGCGTCGCCACCTTCGCGTGGAGCCTCGGCTTGCTCGGTTTTTTCGGCGGATTTTATAACGTGCCCGTCAACGCCATCATCCAGTACCGGCCCGACGCCGACAACAAGGGCAAGGTCATCGCCACCGCCACGTTGTTGAGCTGGATTGGCATGCTGCTCGCTTCGGAAGTTTATTCCCTGCTCACGGTAGTGTTGCATCTGAAGGCGCCGCAAATTTTTCTCTTTGGCGCGGTCTTGTCGCTGGCGGGAACCCTTTACTGCATCAAGCTGATGCCGGATTCGCTGCTGCGGTTCGTGCTCTGGCTGCTGACACGGACGCTTTACCGGATTCGTGTGGACGGGCGCGACAACATTCCGGAAAAGGGCGGCGCGCTGTTCGTCTGCAACCACGCTTCGTGGATGGATGCGCTGCTGCTCATCGCCTCGACCGACCGGCAAATCCGTTTCCTCGTGTTCAAGGACATTTATGAAAAGCGGTGGATCCACTGGGGTGCGCGCATCCTCGGCGCCATCCCGATCTCCGCCGAACAGCACCCGCGCGAACTCATCCAGTCACTGCAAAACGCCAGCGACGCCATCCGCAACGGCGAGGTCGTGTGCATTTTTGCCGAGGGGCAGATCACGCGCATCGGGCAGTTGCTGCCGTTCCGGCGCGGCATGGAACGCATCATGAAGGACGTGGAGGCACCGATTGTGCCGGTGGCGCTCGACGGGGTGACGGGCAGCATTTCCAGCTACGAACATCACCGCTTCGTCTGGAAATGGCCGCGCACAATCCCACACCCCGTCACGGTCAGCTTCGGGACGCCGCTGCCGCCGACCGCAACGCCATTCGAGACGCGGCAGGCCCTGCAGGAACTGCTCGCATCCGCCTGGCAGCATCGCCGCGACCGGATGAAGCCGCTGCACCGCCAGTTCGTGCGGACGGCACGGAAATTCCCGTTCCGTTTTGCAATGGCCGACGCGCAGAACAAGAAAGTCACATTCGGCGCGGCATTGGTGAAAACCATTTTTCTTGCGCGCCGGCTGAAAAAAATCTGGAACGGCCAGCCCATGGTTGGAATTTTCCTGCCGCCGTCCGTGCCGGGCGCGCTGGTGAATTACGCCGCGCTGCTTTGCGGCAAGGTGCCGGTGAATCTGAATTATACCCTGTCCGAAGCGACGCTCGCCGCGTGCGCGCGGCAATGCGAACTCAAGACTATCATCACGTCGCGGGGTTTTTTGGAAAAGGTGAAACTGGCACTGCCATGCGAGACGATTTTTCTGGAAGACCTTGTTGGAGCGCCGAGCACCGCCTCGGCTCGAAACGGAAATTCGCCGCAACACGCCGGGACGGTGCCCGGCGCTCCATCCGCGCTGGAAAAGCTCACAGCGTTCCTGATGGCAACCTTTCTGCCCGTGAGCCTGCTCGAACGGGCACTGGGCAATTGTAGGAGACGACGTAAGGAGTCTCATTTTAATACGGACAAACCGCCAGAGACTCCTCACGTCGTCTCCTACAAAGATGAGTTGGATTCGCTGGCCACGGTGATTTTTTCCAGCGGCAGCACCGGCGAACCGAAGGGCGTGATGCTCTCGCATTACAACATCGGCTCGAATATCGATCAGATGGATCAGGTGTTTGATTTGAATCGCCACGACCGGTTCCTGGGTGTTCTGCCGTTCTTTCATTCGTTCGGTTTCACCGGCACGCTCTGGCTGCCGGCCGTCCTCGGCGTCGGTGTCGTTTTTCATCCCAATCCGCTCGATGCCAGGACCATCGGCCCGCTCGTGAAACAGCATGCCGTGACCTATCTGCTGGCGACGCCGACCTTCCTGCAAATCTATCTGCGCGGTTGCCCGCCGGCGGATTTTGGCAGCCTGCGGCTCGTGATGACCGCCGCGGAAAAATTGCCCGACCGGCTTGCCACGGCGTTCGAGGAACATTTCGGCATCCGGCCGATGGAAGGTTACGGCTGCACGGAATGTGCGCCGACGGTGGCGGTCAACACGCCGGACTTCCGTGCCACCGGTGTTCATCAGGTCGGCGGGAAGCACGGAACCATCGGCCATCCGCTGCCCGGCGTTTGCGTACGCGTCGTGGACGCGGAAAATCCCTGGAGCGGAAATCCGCTGCCGCTCGGCCTGGCCGGCCTGCTGCTCGTGCGCGGCCCGAACCTGATGCGCGGCTATCTCGGCCAGCCGGAGAAGACCGCCGAGGTTTTGCGCGACGGCTGGTATTGCACCGGCGACGTGGCGGCGCTGGACGAGGACGGCTTCCTGCAGATCACCGACCGCCTGAACCGTTTCAGCAAAATCGGTGGTGAAATGGTGCCACACATCAAGGTCGAGGAAAAATTGCACGAACTTGCGAATGTGACCGAACAAACGTTCGTTGTCACCGGACTCTCGGACGAAAAGAAGGGCGAGCGGCTAGTCGTGCTGCACCGGTTACCCGACACCGGGCTCGCATCGTGTCTGGAAAAACTCGCGCCATGCGACCTGCCGAATCTCTGGAAGCCGCGAGCCGACCAGTTTTTTCATGTGGACCATTTCCCGTTGCTCGGCGCCGGCAAACTGGACTTGCGTAAGGTGAAGGAGTTGGCGGAAAAATTTGTCACGCCGCAAAGTGGCCGAGTTGATCAACGTTGAATTGTCAGCCCGCCCGGCCCAGTCCGGCAACCAAATCCTCCACCACCCAATTCGTTCGCACGGCTTGCAGCGCATCCGCCGTGCTTCCATGCAACCAGACGGCGAATCGAAGAGTCTTGCCGACATCGGCCTGCAACACCGGTTGCGCGATCAATCCGGCGATGAAACCCGCCAGCACGTCGCCACTGCCGCCTTGCGCCAGATGCGGATTGCCGGATGAATTCACGTAAATTTCGTCGGTGCTCCGGCCCACGAGCGTTTGATGTCCTTTCAGCACAACCCAGCAATCGCCGTAACGGTGCGAAATATCACGCACCGCCTGCAGACGGTTTGCCTGCACTTGTTGCACCGTCTTGCCCAACATGCGTGCCGCTTCACCGGGATGCGGTGTGACAACGCGAATGGTGTTCTTCGCCAGGGCGTGCGGCACGAGCCAGTCGAGCGCGCTGGCATCCACGATCATTGGCAAAAACGAATCACGCGCCAGCCGCCGCCACAATCGCCGTGTCAGCGTTTTCAATTCTTCAACGGGCTCCGCAGCCACCAACCCCGGACCAATCAATACGGCGCTGGCCGATTCCGGCAGTTTTGTTTCCGATTTCCAGACATTGACCATCACCGCCTGCAATTGCGACGCGACAACGTGATAAATGGCGTCCTGCGGAAACAACGTGATGAGCCCGGGCTGCGCGCGTTGCGCACCGCGCGCGGCCAAAACCGCCGCGCCGTGAAAACCGAAACTGCCTGCGATAATCGCCAAATGCCCGAACGAACCTTTGTGGCTGGCAACGCCCCGACGCGGCGGAAAATCGGCGAAATCGCCCGGCAGCGTCCAGTTTAACTCGCCCGGGTGCGGACAAGGAACCAAGCCGACCTCGTCGGCGACTTCCAACCGACCGACAAACGGCCAGGCGCTCTGCTGGAGCATTCCCACTTTGGGGGCGCCAACGGTCAGGGTAACCGCCGCTTCAATCGCCGTCCCTTGCGGCTGGCCCGTGTCCGCGTTCAAGCCGGACGGCACATCCACGGCAAGAACCGGAATTTCTGTTTCGTTGACCGCCGTGAGAATTTTTTTCCAGCCGTCGTCCAGCGGCCGATCCAGACCGATGCCAAACAAGCCGTCAATGATGAGCGCCGGTTGGGTGCGTAAGGCCGCTTCGAGTTTCGCTGAATCATTTTCCGGCGCAGAGGCATCCATCGTTTCAACACGACGGTCGTGCAATAATTCGCACGCGGCACGGGTGTCGTCGCCATTATGACCTTTGCCGGCGAGAATCAAAATAGCGTCACCCGACCGGGTCATTCGCAACGCGAGTTTGGCGATTTTTTCGCCGACCCGGCGCATGACTTCGGCCTCGGTTTGGCCGGTGGCCCAGGTGGCGCGTTCCCATTCGCGCATTTGGTCAATCGTGACGACCGGAACTGACATGGCACGGAGCGTGACAGAATAGCGGCCTGAAAAAAAGCGAATTGATTGTGCCTCAATTCTTTATCGTCATCGTAATTATAACCCGCCTGCCAGCAATTCCGGTTCGCGGTGAAAAATGCGGGATTACGTCACCCAATCGTCACAGGGTTGTCACAGATTTGAAATTGTGTGCCGGCGATGATTTGAGGCATGATGGCCGGCAAAGGTGAAGCCTAAGATACTAGTGGTGGATGACGAACCGGAAGCCGTCGAGCTGGTGGAGTTCAACCTCAAGCAGGCCGGTTACGCGGTGAGCACGGCGGTGGACGGTGCGGAGGCATTGAAAAAAGCTCGTACGCAACCGCCGGATTTGATCGTGCTCGATGTGATGCTGCCGGAAATGGACGGCTTTGAGATTTGCAAAACGCTGCGGCTGGAACCCGTCACCGCGCGCGTGCCCGTCATCATGGTCACGGCAAAGGCGGCGGAAATTGACCGGGTGCTCGGCCTCGAACTGGGTGCGGACGATTATCTGACCAAGCCATTCAGCCCGCGCGAGCTTTTGCTGCGCATCAAAAAAATCCTGTCGCGCGGCCAAAATGGGGAAAAGCCGCGGGACCAGATGCGTTTCGGCGATTTATTGATTGACCTGCCGCGGCACGTGACCAGTTGGAAGGGTAAAACGATCGAGTTGACGGCCACCGAATTCAAGCTCCTCGTCGTGCTCGCGCAACGCGCCGGGCGCGTGCAATCGCGCGACCATCTGCTGCGCGACGTCTGGGAATACGACAGCCTCATTGACACGCGCACGGTGGACACCCACATGCGCCGTCTCCGTGAAAAGCTCGGCCCCGCCGCAAAGCATCTGGACACCGTGCGTGGGGTCGGCTATCGGTTTGTGGAGTGAAGGCAGAATGCAGAACGCAAAATGAAGAAACCGGATTTGCGCTTTTCTTCCGTTCGAAACGAATTTCTGCTTTCTGCCTTCCGCCTTCCGCCTTTCCGCCATGTGGCCGTTCCTGACCATTCTTGCTATTGCCGCCGCCATGGGAATTCATTTCTGGTGGCGGCAAAAATTCCGGCGCCAGCATCAGCAATTGCAGGCCGACATGGAGGATTTCCAGCAGCGGGAGCAGCAGACCTCGGTTGACGCGAAGGCGCAGCAACAAGTCCTCTTCAACAGCATGTTGGAAGGCCTGCTGTTGCTCGACCGCAACCGCCGGATTTACCTCGCCAACCGCGCCTTCAAAAATTTGTTCGGTCTGAAAATCGAGTTGCGCGGCAAGACCATCATGGAAGCGCTGCGCGTGCATGAGCTCGCCGCGCTGGTCGAGCGCGTCGAAAAGGACGGACAGGTTTTCGACTACTAGCTGAAGCTGCCGG
>Ga0265338_10001859_pt1 | contig 33158 bp, 21 predicted proteins | sample 42126metaG_FD_193579 | JGI IMG/M metagenome (GOLD analysis project Ga0265338, IMG submission 193579) | Rhizosphere microbial communities from Carex aquatilis grown in University of Washington, Seatle, WA, United States - 4-21-26 metaG | ecosystem: Host-associated > Plants > Roots > Rhizosphere...
CGTCGCTGGTCACCAGGATAGAGGCCCCGGAGTCCTGGATCCTGGCCGCGAGCGCTTCGGCCGAAAAGCCGCCGAAGACGATGGAGTGGATGGCCCCAATTCTCGCGCAGGCCAGCATGACGGCCGCCGATTCGGGGATCATCGGTAGGTAAAGGCAGGCGCGATCCCCTTTTTTCACCCCGAGGGAAGAGAGGACATTCGCGAATTTACAGGTCTCCCGGTGCAGTTCCCGATAGGTGACCCTTCGGACCTCCTCGTCCTTCTCGCCCTGCCAAAGGATGGCGACCTTGTCGGCCCGCTCGGCCAAGTGGCGGTCCAGGCAATTGACCGAAAGGTTTAGTTCCCCGTCCTCGAACCATGTGTGTTGGACGATTTTGTGGTCCGTATCCCAGGTCCATTTGAGGGAAACGGAGGGTTTTTTGGACCACTGAAGCGTCCCGGCCATCTCCATCCAGAAATTATGGGAATCATGGATCGAGCGGTCGTACATTTTCCGGTAGCTGTCGAAACCGTTAATCCAAGCCCCTTGGGAAAGGACGTCAGGGGGTGGATATTTCCCCGATTGACCCTGAAGTGATGTGATGGATTGGCTCGCATCGTTCATGAAGGACTCCGTAAGTTGAGGGTCGGGAGGGGGGGCCACGGGCCCGGAGTCGATCCAGGGCCGGCCTCTCCCTCAACGAATGGCCTTACGCGCATTGGTTGTGATTTGAAGAGAGTTTATTCATAACGTAATTAGCTGAAACCGGGCCAAAAATCTTTGGTTTGTAAAATAAATTGTCGAGTATTTTTTCCATTTAGGGGGGGTGAACGCATAGAATAATTGTCGAAACAAATTATTATTTAATGCGGCTTTTTCGTTAATTTATGTCAACGGACATGTTTGTTTGCAAAACTGATTTATACAATCACCGTGGCTTTAACCACCTCAAGTTTCAATCCATAAGGAACCCCATGCTCGAATCCCTCTTGACCCCAAAATCAGTCGCCGTGATCGGCGCCTCCAAGACCCCCGGAAAAGTCGGTTACGCCATCGCCGAAGGCCTGCTCAACGGTGGCTTCAAGGGTACCCTGACATTCGTGAATCCCACCACCAAGGTATTATTGGGCCAGCCTTGTTATCCGGACCTGAAACATTTGAAGGACCCGGTGGACCTGGGGATCGTGGTGGTCCCGACGAGCTCCGTCATGGGGGCGGTCGATACGCTTCTCGACGCCGGGGCCAAAGCCTTGGTCGTCATCACGGCCGGCTTCAAGGAAGTGGGCCCCGAGGGGGCGAAACTTGAGAAGGAGGTCGCCGACCGGGTCCGCTCCCGGGGGGCCCGGATGTTGGGTCCCAATTGCCTGGGTTTCATCAACGCCCATTTCAACCTGAACGCCTCATTCGCCAAGCAGATCCCCAAACGCGGGAACATCTCCCTCATCTCCCAGTCCGGCGCCCTGATGTGCGCCATCCTTGACTGGGCGGCCGAACGCAAATTGGGGATGTCCAAACTCTTCTCCATCGGCAACAAGGCGGACCTGTCCGAGAACGACTTCTTCGAGGTCCTTGCCGACGATCCCGAGACGAAGGTCGTCATGACCTACCTGGAATCCATCGCGTCCGGGGAACTGTTCATCCAGGCCGCCGAGAAGGCCGCCTCGGTCAAGCCCGTGGTGGTCCTGAAGGCTGGGGTCACCTCCGCCGGGCAGAAGGCCACCAGTTCCCACACGGGAAGCTTGGCGGGAGCCGACATCGCTTATGGGGCGGCCTTCAGCCGTGCGGGCGTGATCCGGGCCCAGACCTTCGAGGAACTGTCGGATTACTGCACGGCCTTCGCCATGCAGCCGCTTCCGAAGGGAAACCGGGTGGCCATCGTCACCAACGCCGGCGGTCCCGGAGCCATGGCCGCCGACGCGCTCGAACAAAGCGGCCTCGTCGTCGCCAACCTCAACCGGGAAAACGCGGCGGCCCTCAAGAGCAAGCTGCCGGCCGCCGCCAGCGTGGGGAACCCCATCGACGTGCTCGGCGACGCGGATCCCGAACGTTACGCCCTCGCGGTCCAGGCGGCCCAGGATGATCCCTCGGTGGACGCCGTCATCGTCATCCTCACCCCCCAGGCCATGACCCAACCCGCGGAAACCGCGATGACCGTCGCGAAGAACGTGAAGGGGGTCAAGCCCGTCCTCGCGGTCTTCATGGGGGGGACCGACGTCCTTCCGGGCAGGGAAAAACTGGTCGAAAACGGCCTCCCCGACTATCCATCGCCTGACCGCGCCGTCGGCGCCCTCAAGGCCATGGTGGATTACGCGGCTTGGCGCAACCGGCCCGTGCGGGTCGTCACCCGTTTTCCCGTGAACCGGACCAGGGTGGAGCGGGTCCTCCAGCGCAACCTCAAGGAGGGCCGTCGGCAGATCGGGGAGGTGGACGCCAAGGAGATCCTGCGCGCCTACGAATTCAACGTTCCCGAGGGCCAACTGTGCGCCACCTCCCAGGAGGCCGTCGAGGCCGCCGAACGGATCGGGTATCCCGTCGTCATGAAGATATCCTCGCCGGACATCATCCACAAGTCCGACGTGGGGGGGGTCAAGCTCAACCTGTCCAACAAGGATGCCGTGCTCGACGCCTATGACCTGATGATGCTTCGCACCTCCCAGCGCGCCGCCGGGGCGAAACTGGACGGGGTCTACCTGGAGAGGATGGGCAACCGGGGACTGGAAGTCATCCTGGGCATGACCCGCGATCCGCAGTTCGGCCCCATGCTGATGTTCGGGTTGGGGGGGATCTTCGTGGAGGTCATGAAGGACGTCACCTTCCACTTGGCGCCGATCACCGCCGATGAGGCGATGCAGATGCTGACCCGAACCAGGTCTTACGCGCTCCTCAAAGGCGCCCGGGGGCAAGCCGGGGTCAACATCCCCGCCATCGCCCAGGCCCTCCAGCGCATCAGCCAGCTGGTCACCGACTTCCCCCAAATCGTCGAGTTGGACATCAACCCGCTCATCGTCGGGGGGGTGGAAACCCAGCCGGTCGTCGCCGACGGCCGCATGACCCTTTCCGCGGGGGCTTGACCATGAACGGACCAAGCTTCGACCCGAATTGGAAGGAAAAGTACAAGGATCAGTTGACGACCCCCCAGGAAGCCGTGAGCCGGATCCGGCCGGGCCAAAGGGTTTTCATCGGGACGGGTTGCGCCCAACCCCAGGAACTGGTCCGGGCCCTCGTGGGACGTTCCAACGACCTCGAGGATATCGAGATCGTCCACCTTCTCACCACGGGGGACGCGCCTTACGCCCATAAGGAGTTGGCCCACAAGTTCAGGGTCAATTCCTTCTTCATCGGTGAAAACGTACGGGACTTGATCCAAGAGGGGTTGGGGGACTACACCCCCATTTTCCTCTCGGATATCCCCCGGCTCTTCCGCTCGGGCCAGTTGCCCCTGGATGTCGCCCTGATCCAAGTGACGCCCCCCGACGAACGGGGTTTCGTGAGCTTGGGCATCTCGGTGGATATCGTGCTCTCGGCTTCCCAGAACGCCTCCCGGGTCATCGCCCAGGTGAACCCGCGGATGCCCCGGACCCATGGTGAAAACACCATCCATGTCCGCGACCTGGACGCCCTGGTCGCGGTCGAGGAGCCCCTGTTGGAGGCCCAAGTTCCCAAAGCCGACGAGGTGACCCGGGCCATCGGCGAGAATGTGGCGTCCCTGGTCGTCGATGGGGCGACCATCGAGATTGGGATCGGCCAGATCCCCCACGCGACCCTCCAGTTCCTGAAGAACAAGAAGGACCTGGGGATCCACACGGAAATGTTGTCCGACGAGGTCGTGGACCTGGTGGACTCGGGGGTCATCACGGGCGCCCGAAAGACGTTGGACCGGGGGAAGATCGTGGCCAGCTTCTGCCTGGGCACGGAAAAACTCTATCGGCACATCGACAACAACCCGATGTACTCGTTGAGGCCCACGGAATACGTGAACGACCCAACCGTCATCGGACAGCAAAACCAGATGGTGGCCATCAACGTGGCCCTGGAGGTCGATTTGACGGGACAGGTCTGTTCCGACTCCTTGGGAAGCAAGTTCTTCTCGGGCATCGGTGGCCAGGTCGACTTCAACCGGGGCGCGGCCAGGTCCCGGGGCGGCAAGGCCATCATCGCCCTGCCCTCGACGGCCCTCGGCGGCAAGGTCTCCCGGATCGTCAGCCGCCTGTCCCCGGGCGCAGGGGTGGTGACCACGCGGGGTGACGTCCATTACGTGGTGACCGAGCACGGCGTGGCCTACCTGCACGGCAAGAGCGTGGCGGAACGGGCCATGGCCCTCATCTCCATCGCGCACCCGGATTACCGCGCCCAGCTGATCAAGGACGCGGTGGAATACAAGTACCTGCGGGCCGACCTGGTGGGATTGGCCGGACGGATCAACGTGCGTCCTCCCGCCTTCAAGTCGGCCTACGTCCTTCATGACGGCACCCAGGTCAATTTTCGGCACATCAACCCGACCGACGAGGCCCGCATCAAGGACCTTTTTTACGCGCTCAGCCAGGAAACGGTGTATTACCGTTTCCTGTCGCGCATGAAGACCCTTCCGGAGAAGCAGGCCCAGAACTTCACTTACGTCGACCACCGGACCGAGGTGGCCTTGGTGGGCACCCTGACGGAGGCCCAAGGGGAGGTCATCATCGCCGTCGGCCGGTATTACCTGGATCCGAAGACCAACCGGGCGGAGGTGGCTTTCACGGTTCGGGACCAGTGGCAGAACAAGGGGATCGGCACCTACCTGCTCAAACAGCTCATCCAACTGGCCCGCCGGAACGGCATCCAGGGCTTCACCGCGGAGGTCCTCAAGGAAAACAAGTCCATGCAGGCGGTCTTCCACAAAAGCCCCACCAAGGTCATCAGTACGTTGACGAAGGAGTCCTATCACTTCGAACTGGAGTTCGTGGAGTGACCGAACAAAGCCGTTTGCCGTTAGCCGCTTGCTCAGACAAAACCAAATGTCCCGGTGGGTAATCTGAGCTCGAGGATAATCAGTCTGTCGTTGCCTTTTGAGTTTAAGCTAACGGCAAACGGCTAACCGCCGACGGCGCCTCGAGGTTTTCCCTTGCTTCAATTCCATGAAATCCATGACGAGGGCGGCATCCTGCGGGTGGCCGACCTGGCGGGGGAAATCTGGCGGGAATATTACCCAACGATCATCAGCCCCGACCAAGTGGAGTACATGCTCGCGAAGATCCAATCCCCCGAGGCGATCGGGGACCAGGTCCAGAACCACGGCCTTCGATATTTCCTCACACTGGAAGACGACCGTGAGGCGGGTTACCTCGCGGTCATTCCCAGGGGGGACGACCTTTTCATCAGTAAACTCTATTTGAAGGCGGATTGCCGTGGGAAGGGATTGAGCCGCGAAATGCTTGCCTTCATCGAGTCCCAGGCCAGGGCCGCCGGCTGTTCCCGCATGACCCTCACCACGCACAAACAAAACGAGGTCGCCCTCCGGGCTTATCAAGGGCTGGGATTCAAGATCTTGGAACCCGTGGTGACCGACATCGGCGGGGGTTACATGATGGACGACTATCGGCTGGCGAAAGCACTTTAAACCCGCTGTTTTCCAAATGAAATAATCCCCAAAATAAAAAAGCCCGTGGCCGAAAGGCCACGGGCTTTTTTCCGTCAGGCTAGTCTTTGCTGCCGATGCGCATCCCATAGAACGACCGGTAGACGAAGTACATGGAGGCGACGAAGAACACCAGGGCCACGCCGACCCGGATCCCGGCCATGATGGGGCTGATGGCCAGTTCCACCGCCAGGAGGCCGAAGAGGGTGGTGAACTTGATGACCGGGTTCAAGGCCACCGAGGAAGTGTCCTTGAACGGGTCGCCCACCGTGTCACCCACCACGCAGGCGGAGTGCAGGGGAGTGCCCTTCTCCCGGAGGTCGGTTTCCACGATCTTCTTCGCGTTGTCCCAGGCCCCGCCGGCGTTGGCCATGAAGATGGCCTGGTAGAGCCCGAAGATCGCGATGGAGATCAGGTACCCGATGAAGAAGTACGAGTTGAAGCAGGCGAAGGCCAGGGTGCTGAAGAACACGCCGAAGAAGATGTTGACCATCCCCTTTTGCGCGTACTTCGTGCAGATCGCCACGACCTTCTTGGAGTCCTCCACGGAGGCCTTCTTCACCTTGCTGTTGAGCTTGATGTTCTGCTTGATGAACTCGACCGCGCGGTAGGCCCCGGTGGACACGGCCTGGATGGCCGCCCCGGTGAACCAGTAGATCACCGCGCCGCCCGCGATCAACCCCAGCAGGAAGAACGGGTTGTAAAGCGAGAACATGTAGGAGGCGCTCTTGAGCGCGTCCTCAGTGATCCTCATGCCGGGCACGTAGGCCGGGTTGAGCTGGTTGGCCAGGAGGACGATGATCGAGAAGATCAGGGTGGTGGCCCCGACCACGGCGGTCCCGATCAGGACCGGCTTGGCGGTGGCCTTAAAGGTGTTTCCCGCCCCGTCGTTCTCCTCGAGGTATTGCTTGGCCTTGGTGAAGTCGGGGGTGAACCCGAAATCGGCCTGGATCTCCTTCTTGATGTTCGGGAGCGTCTCGATCGTCGAGAGCTCATACACCGACTGGGCGTTGTCCGTGACCGGGCCGTAGGAGTCTACGGCGATGGTCACCGGGCCCATGCCCAGGAAGCCGAAGGCCACGAGGCCGAAGGCGAAAACCGAGGGGGCCACCATCAGGGCTCCTACGCCCATGGACGCCACATAGGCGCCCAGGCCCATGAGTCCCATGATCGACAGGCCCATCCAGTAGCCCGAAAAGTTGCCGGCCACGAGACCGGCCAGGATGTTGAGGGACGGCCCGCCTTCACGGGAGGCCTGGACCACTTCCAGGACGTGGCGGGACTTCACCGAGGTGAAGGCCTTCACCAGTTCGGGGATAATGGCGCCCGCCAAGGTTCCGCAGGTGATGATCGTGGCCAACTTCCACCAGATCGACCCGTCGCCGACGTTGGCGATCAGCAGGTTCGAGAAGATGTAGGTGACGATCACCGAGATGCCCGAGGTGATCCACACCAGGCTGGTGAGGGGGGCCTCAAAGTCCATCTTGGAAGAATCGGCGTATTTCGCCTTGGCGATGGCCTCGTTGATCACGTAGGAGACGCCCGAGGTGATGATCATCATGACGCGCATCGCGAAGATCCAGACCAACAACTTGATCTGCACCACCGGGTCGTTCACCGCGAGCAGGATGAAGGTGATCAGGGCCACGCCGGTGACGCCGTAGGTCTCGAAACCGTCGGCGGTGGGGCCGACGGAGTCGCCCGCGTTGTCGCCGGTGCAGTCCGCGATGACCCCGGGGTTCCGGGCGTCGTCTTCCTTGATCTTGAAGACGATCTTCATCAGGTCCGATCCGATATCGGCGATCTTAGTGAAGATGCCGCCCGCGATGCGGAGTGCCGCCGCGCCGAGCGATTCGCCGATGGCGAAACCGATGAAGCACATGCCGGCCAAATTACCGGGGACGTAAAGCATGATCAGGAGCATGATGAGCAATTCCACCGAAATCAGCACCATGCCGATGGAAATGCCGGACTTCAGGGGGATGGCGTAGGTCGGGAACGGCTTGCCCTTGAGCGCGGCGAAGGCCGAGCGGGAATTGGCGAAGGTGTTGATCCGGATGCCGAACCAGGCCACCGACACGGACCCCGCGATGCCGACCAGGCTGAAGAGCAGGATCACCAGAACGTTGCCGAAGCCGACGGGCTTCAACCACTGGAAGTAGATGAAGATGATGGTGCCGATGAACAACCAGAGGAACATGATGAACTTGAGCTGGGTGACCACGTAAGTCTTGCAGGTCTCGTAGATCAACTCCGAGATTTCCCGCATGGACTTGTGGACCGGGAGGTTCTGGAGGTTCATATACATCCAGAGGCCGAACCCGATGCCCGCCAAGCAGACGAATAGGCCGTAGAACAGGAGGTCGTGTCCGGGGACGGTCCCCAGGAAGTTCACCGACTTCAGGTCGGGAAGCATCAAATCGGCATCACTCGCGAAAGCCGCGGGAGCCACGAGTAATGCGGCCAGGGCGGGTACCGCCATGCGGACGATGGACCGCAGGCGAAGGCCCCAGGCCTTCAAACCGTCAAAATGAAACATGCGTTTCCTCCATGTAGTGATTGCTCAGCGGCTGGGCGCGAATGGCCCCCTTGGGCATCCGCCAGCCAGCAGAGGATAAAGGCGACTTGGACTGAATGATATGTTATCTATCATAGTTTAGGATAATGATATAGACAACAATGCGGCGAAACACCGGAATCACACCTCGGTTAAATTCCAGTGGGTCTCCATTCTTGGAAAATCAAAAAGGGCAAGAGTGCCTTATAAAAGTTTGGGTGATTCAGGTCGAAAGCTGAAGCGGTTTTTCTCAATAGTGGAAAGGGGCCTGGATGATCGGGTTAGTGGGTGCCCGGGAGGATGAACTCGCCTCAAGGGGATTGGGTTTCGAAACCATGGGTTCCGGTTCTGGGAAGGCTGAACGGACCGGTCGGTTTATTTCGAGGACATTTCGTCGTTGAATTTACGCTCTTGATCTTTACAGTCCAAATCGCCCGGTTTATAACGCTTTTCGAGATGTTCCGGAATATCGTTTTTTTATGATCTGGGACTCACTTACGGCCTTCTAAGGGTGACGCAGAAGCGGTTAATAATGGGCAGATTATCTAAAAAAGGCCATTTTTAAAGATTTTAAACAAGAATAAATAAAATGGAAAAATGAATCAAAAAAATGCCTTGTGTGATGCGTATCATCTTGCGTCTGCAAAGAAATTGATAACCTTCACATCGCAGGAAACTCTTGAGGAGGCTTTTCCATGGCCCTGAGCCGGAAAGACATCCAGCGCCTCGGCTGGACGGTCGGAGCCGTCTTGATTTCGCTCTTGGGGGGGTTGGCGATCGCCAGCGCCGCCGAGACCGCGACAAAGACGGTGACGGCTGACCCAACCCCCGTTGCGGCCTCCGCCGACACGTCGAGCGCGAAAGAAACCAAGGCCTTGATGGACAAGGCCGAATACGTCGGGGCGGACACTTGCCTGGGTTGTCACGACGAACAGGGCGGGATTTTTAAGCAATCCATCCACGCCCGTTTGATGCCCGCCCGCAAGGGTGTGGAATTCCAACGGACCTGCGAGACCTGCCACGGCCCCGGCAGCCTCCATGCCGCCGCCGCCGGCGACAAGGACAACCCCGGGTTCCACACCATCAAGAACCTCACCAACCTCCCGGCGTCCGAAGCCAACGCGGCTTGCCTGACCTGCCACCGGGGCGGCATGCAGAGCCATTGGAAGGGAAGCCCTCACGACCTGAAGGACGTGAAGTGCGTCGACTGCCACCAGGTCCACCAGGCCGAGAAGACCATGAAGGCCCACCTGCTGAAAGCCGAGCCTCCCGAGCTTTGCTACGGCTGTCACACGGACAAGAAAGCCCAGATGAAGCGTTCCGCCCACATGCCGGTTCGGGAAGGCGACATCAACTGCACCTCCTGCCACAACCCGCACGGCGGGGTGATCGACCACAACCTGAAGGGCGACTCGGTCAATGAGAACTGCTACTCCTGCCACGCGGACAAGCGCGGCCCCTACCTCTGGGAGCACGCCCCGGTGCGCGAGAACTGCCTGAACTGCCATGATCCCCACGGCAGCCACAACGACCACCTGTTGCGCGAGCGGGAACCCCTGCTCTGCCAGCGCTGCCACAGCGGCAGCGGCCACCCGAGCACGGAGTGGTCCGGCGGCATCGGCAACACGCAGCTGTCGCAGAACGCGGCCCGGCTGATGGTGCAAGGCTGCACGAACTGCCACTCGAACATCCACGGCAGCAACGACCCGTCCGGTCAGACCTTCTTCCGTTGACCGGAACAAGCAAGGAGAACTACATGAAGACCACGTTGAAAACCGGGATCATGGGCCTGATGGCGGCCGCGGCGGCCCTCATCTTGACGACCCAAGCCTTTTCGGCCTCCATCTGGGATGGGGAGATCACCACGGGCGTGGGCGGGGTTTACTCCACGTCCTCCAACCCCAAGCTGGAGGAGTACAACAACCTGCCGGGGGGCCTGCTGGGCCCCACCGGCTGGATCGGGGCCGACCTGGGCGACAAGCGCCTCCGCGCCGACTTCGCCTTCCCGACCGAGAACAACGAGTCCCTCGGGGTGGGGTTGGGGTTGGGTGAAACCGACAAGGTGTCGGTGGACATCAACTACCAGCGCTACCAGCACCTCTATGGGGACCAGGCCCACACCCTTTATACCGAGACCGCGCCGGGTGTGTTGACCCTGCCTCCGGGTTTGGCGGCCGCCAACCAGGTGGGGAACGCCTCCCAGCAGTTCAACAACCTGGTGACCGCCGAGAACGCTACGGCGCCCTCGGTGGTGATGTTCCGGGACACGCTCGGCGGGGGCCGGGTGACGTACCATGTATTGCCCCAGTTGACGATGAACGTGGACGGACAGGTCAAGATGCGCCAGGGGACCCGCCCGCTCAGCGTGTACGAAAACAGCGTGATCAACCAGTTGCCCGCGCCGATCGACCAACGCACGACGGACGGGGGGCTTTCCATCGAATGGATGCCCGCGAAGACCGTCGTTCGGCTGAACGGCAACGTCTCAAGTTTTGAGGACAACATCAGCTCGATCCATTTCGACGACCTGATGTGGTCCGTCCCCACTTCCTCGAAGCCGAGCCAGGGCCTCTACAGCCAGCCGCCGAGCAACCTGGCGCAACAAGCCGGATTGTTCGTGTCGTTGGACCAGATCCCCAAGACCCGGGTGACGGCCAATGTGGCCGTGGGCCGTTGGTACCAAAACGCGGCGTTCTTGCCCTATACGGCCGACAGTGCGGCCACCTTCGGCTACAACGCCGTGCCGAATCCCGCCAACCTCGGCGGGCGGGTGGACACCTTCAGCCAGCAATACCAGGTTACCGTGATGCCGATCCAAAAGCTGAAGTTGGTGGCCCGCTTCCGGGGTTATGAGATGGACAACCGGAGCAACGCCGTGACGGTCGGCGGCAAGGCCGCCACGGGCGGCAGCGCCACAGGCGGCAACTCCTATCCCACTTACTTCGGGAACCGGACCTACACCGGTGAGGGGGAAGCCCGCTACGACCTGTTGAAGGTCGTGGGGTTGAACGGCGGCTACATCTACCAGGACGTCTTCCGCACCGACCGCGAGTTCGCGAAGTCGATCGAACGCACGGTGAAGGGCGGGGTGGACGTCACCCCGGTGAAAGGGGTCAAGGTGGCCCTGACCGGTTCCCAAGCCCAGCGGGAAGTCAGCCAATACAACGCCACGGCTTGGCTGGCCTCGGGTGACATGCCGGGCCTCCGCCGCTTCGACGAGGCCAATCGGATCCGCAAGGACCTGGGCGGCGACCTGCGTTTGTCGCCGATCAAGACGGTGAACGTTTCCTACCGTTTCACCCACGGGACCGACGACTTCCAGCCGAACGGCGACTTGACGGGCCAAGACGTGGGCGGCGCGGTGACCACCACCCTGCAGTACGGCCTGTTGAACGACAAGCACGTGATGCATTCGGTCACGGGGGACTGGCAGGTTTCCGAAAAGGTCGGATTGAACGCCATGTACGAGCATGAGCTCTACAACGCGCTCCAGGCCGATTCCGCCGGTGTCCAGGACACGGCCCACTATTGGAAGGCCAGCACCGAGGAGCATTACATCGTGTACGGTATCGGCATGGACGCCGACCTGGGCTCGGGCTTGTCCTCGAACCTCGGCTACACCCGGGCCTCCTCGCTTGGCCGGGTGCTCATGACGGACCAAGCCAGCACCGCCACCGTGATCGAGGGCGGCTTGCCCGACACCACGACCCTCCAGGACGACTACACGGCGAAGTTGACCGTCAAGTTGGACAACACCTGGTCGTTGGCCGGTTCGTACACCCTGGAAGTCTACAAGGTGAATGATTTCGCCAACCAGTTCCAGGGCCAGGTCATCACCAACCCGGTCACCGGCGCCTTGGTGGGCGTGTTCCTCGGCGACCATCCCTCGAACTACATCGCCAGCATCGCGGGCGCGCAGGTGACGGCGAAGTTCTAACAGGATGATGAAAAAGTCGGACTGAAGAGACTTTTTCATGCCGTACTCGCGGATCATCCCCCCAAAACCGGGGGATTTAATGCGATTCGCTCGAACCACGTGGCTGTTGGCGGGGCGCAAAAACACTTTTTCCGCACCCCGCAAAGGAAGGCTCACCCCGGGGGATCCTTTCAGGGAGGCTCCCCCGGTTCACAGGCCCCGCTCGGGGCTCGGGCCGGTCATGCGCCGCACGCGCAGGGCCGGCCTCTTTTATTTCAGCCGGTCCGATGAACGCGTTGACAAGGGATGGGGTCCCAGTCAAGATCCCGGGGGAAAAGGGAGGCCGCCCATGAACCGAACCGCATGCATCCTCCTGGCCGCCACGCTGTTCCTCGCGATCAGCCCACTCCGGGCCGGGTCGGACCACGACACTTGCCTGGCCTGCCATGGGGACAAGACCTCGGGCGCGCCTTTCGTCCAACCCAAATTGTTCCAACGATCCATCCACCAGGGGCTCTCCTGCGCCGATTGCCACGAGGGCATCACCGAATACCCCCACCCGACCGGCCGGAAGAAGGTGCAATGCGCCACCTGCCACGCCGACATGGCCGACACTTTCCGGGCCAGCCACCACGGGCGCTTCTGGAAGGACGTTCGGGAGCCCGAGGCCTGCCTCCGGTGCCACGGTTCGCCCCACGCGATCTTGCCGCCCTCCGACGACCGGTCCCCCATCAGCCGGGGCAAACTGCCGGAAACCTGCGGCAAGTGCCATCCCCAGGTGGTGAAGGATTACCTGGGAAGCGTCCACGGCACCGCCATGCGCAACGGGGTGGCCGAGGCTCCGGTCTGCACGTCGTGCCATGGGGAGCATAAGTTCCTGGGACCCGACGACCCCGACTCGCCGGTTTCGGCCCAACGGATCCCCGAGACCTGTTCCCAATGCCACGCCAGCGTGGCCATCGCGGGACAATTCAAGATCAACCCGGACGTGGCCAAGACCTACCAGGGAGGGTTCCACGGCGTCGCGTTGAAGGCGGGTGTATTGAAGGCCGCGAACTGTTCCTCCTGTCATGGCGTGCATAACATCCTGCCGCCCTCGGATCCGAGGTCCACGGTCAACCCGGCCAACCTGGCCCAGACCTGTTCCAAATGCCACCCGGGGGCCGGCGCGGGCGTGATCCAGGGCCGGATGCACGAAAACCCCCGGGATACGGAGCAAAAGACCCCGATCAACTTCATCAAATGGATGTACTTTTGGCTGATCCTCTTGACCGTCGGGGGCATGGCGACCCACAACGGGTTGGATTTTATCTATAAGCTAACCCACCCAGGCCATAGCCTTTACCCGGAATCCTTCTACCAGGAGACCCGGTTGGAACGGGTTGAGAGGATGCAGCACGCGCTTTTGGCCTGTTCATTCGTCACGTTGGCTTACACGGGTTTCGCCCATACTTGGCCCAAAGCCTGGTGGGCCGCCCCTTTCAGCTGGTTCGCCGACGGCGCGGCCTGGCGCCACGGCATCCATATGGGGGCCGCCGCGGTCTTGCTGGGTACCAGCCTGTTCCACATCGCCTACCTAGCCTTCACCGACCGGGGCCGTCGACAATTCAAGGCGATCCTTCCCGCGATGCACGATTTGGGTGACCTGCAACAACGTTTGATGTATGTTCTCGGCCGCCGGAAAACGCCTCCGCCCCACCGCCACTTCACGTATATCGAAAAAGCGGAGTATTGGGCCCTGGTCTGGGGAACGGGCGTGATGGGCCTGACGGGCTCCTTTGTTTTCTTCAAGAACTGGTCCCTGGGGAACATGCCCAAGTGGATCTTGGATGTCTTCCTGTCCGTGCACTTCTGGGAGGCCGTCTTGGCGTCCCTGGCGATCCCGGTTTGGCACTTTTACTGGGTCCTATTCGATCCGGACGTCTATCCCATGAATTGGTCCTGGTTGCACGGCAGACCGCGCCGATCAGATAAAAAAACGCCCCGCTGAGGCGGGGCGCGCAGGTTTGGAGGGAAACATGAAAAAGATCGCACCCCTGGGTTTCAGGTTTTTTGTCCTACTCGGGGCCGCCGGCCTCCTGGGGGGCTTGGTGTTCCTCGCGCTCCTCAAGGGCGTCCATGAGGTGGAAACCACCCAGTTCTGCGGCTACACCTGCCACGTGATGAAGCCCGAACGGGTGGAACACGATTTTTCCCCCCACGCCAAGGTGGACTGCGGGACCTGCCATATCGGCCCGGGGGTCATCCACCTGGTCCAATCGAAGATCGAGGCCTCGCGGGAAACCTATTCCATGCTCACCCACAGCTATCCGAAGCCCATCGTCGGTCCCGTGAAGCACTTGCGTCCCGCCAGGTTCACCTGCGAGCAATGCCATTGGCCCCAAAAATACTACGGGGACAAGAAGATCACCAAGGTCCACTTCGGCGATGACCCGGACAATACCCGCCAATGGGTCAACCTCACCATGAAGACCGGGGGCGCCGAGGTGGAGGGGCGCGAGGGCCACGGCATCCATTGGCATATCGAGCAGGAAGTGGATTACGCCGCCGCCGATGAGAAGCGACTGGTGATCCCCTGGGTGAAGGTGAAGCGCGACGGAAAGGAAACCATTTTCCGGCTGGAGGGCTTCCAGGACGCGGACAAGTTGGCGGTCGAGAAGGACCGGCTCCGCCGGATGGATTGCATGGATTGCCACAACCGGGTGGCCCACGTGGACTTGGCCCCCGAAGCCTGGCTGGATAAGGGGATGGAAAACGGCACCCTGCCGACCGACCTGCCTTATTTCAAGCACCAGGCCTCCAAGTTCCTGGACAAGATCTATGGTTCAAGGGAGGACGCGCTGAAGGAATTGGATCAGTTCCCGGATTTCTATAAGCGGAACCTTCCTAAGGTCTTCGCGTCCCGGACCCAGGAGATCAACGCCCTTCCGGACAAACTCATGGGGATCTTCGACAAGACCCAGTTCCCTGAGATGAACACCAATTGGAACAGCAACCCCAACCACCTTGGCCACACCCAAGGCGGGCCCGGCTGTTTCCGGTGCCATGACGGAAAACACGTGAGCGAGGACGGCCAGACCATCTCCCAGGACTGCAACCTGTGCCACAGCCGGCCCGATTTCGGGACCGGGAAGGCCCCCCAAGAGATGGACCACCCGATCTTGCTCAAGGGGACGACCCACAAGACCCTGTCCTGCGACACCTGCCACAACAGCCTCCCCAGCTCCGACCGACAGGGCCTCCGAAGCGTCCAGCCGCCCAACAGCGCCTGTTTCCAATGCCACGATGAGGCGGACCATCCGGCCACCGCTCCCATGGCGAAGGTGGCCTGCGGGGAGTGCCACGTTCTGCACCTGGGGTCGCCCCAATCGAAAGGGGACACCTGCTTGAAGTGCCATGTGGGCATCCAGGACAAGGGGAAACACCAGGCCCATTTGGACCTGGGGCTGACCTGCACCCAATGCCACGAAAAACACACCTGGAAGCCCGACGCGAAGACCTTCCGGAAGACTTGCGTGACCTGCCATGACGGCGAGAAACCGGCCTTCATCGGGAAATTCCTGACCGCCAAACCCTAACCAGACGGCGGTTAGGAATTAGCAGGAGGATGAAAAAGTCGAACTGAGGAGACTTTTTCGTGGCCTACTCGCGAATCATCCCCCCAAAAACCAGGGGATTCACGGCGATTCGCTCGACCCACATGGCCGTTGGCAAGGTGAAAAACACTTTTTCAGCACCCTGTTAGGCGTGAGGAATTTGGAGTTGCCGGCCCATCGTAATCGTCGTTTTAACCCCGTGGTCAGAGATGTTGATGGTTGGTCCGTCCAATAAAAAAAGCCCCGGCCAGAAGGCCGGGGCTTTTGGTTTTACGGCTAGGCCGTCGTTATATTACTTCTTCGCGTCGGCTTTCTTGGCGTCAGCCGCGGGGGCCAAGGTCTTCAAGTAAGCCGCCACCGCGTCGACTTCCGCGGGGGTCAAACCCTTGATGGCCGCCATTTTGCCGGTTCCGTTCGTGACGATCTTCGAGATGTCCTTCGAGGCCACGCCGGCCTTGGTCAGGTCCATCGCCGAAAGTTCGACCTTCTTGGCCTTGGCCATGGCGGGTTTTCCCTTGGCGTCCAGGCCGTGGCACATGGCGCAACGCGTGGTGAACACCTTCTTGCCGTCCACATCGGCCGCGTGGGCCACGGAAACGGCCATCAAACCCGCCACTGCCATCATCCAGATCTTCTTCATGTCTTTTCCCTCCGAGATTAAAGAAACCGCGCCGCCGAGAACGCCCGCGGCGGCGCGGGGAAACAGGTGAACAGTTTACTTCTTGTCGTCGGCCTTCGGGGCGTCCTTCTTGGCGCCGAGCGTCTTCAGGTAGGCCACGGCGGCGTTGATCTCCGCCGGGGTCATCTTGCCCTTCATGGCGGCCATTTTCCCGGTGCCGTCGCTCGTGGCCTTCACCAGGTCGGCGTCCGGCTTGGCCTGGGTGGAGGCCTTGGTCAAGTCCATGGCCGAAGGATCCACCTTCTTGGCCTTGGCCATGGCGGGCTTGCCCTTGGCGTCCAAGCCGTGGCACATCGCGCATTTGGCCCCGAACACCTTCTTGCCGTCCACGTCGGCCGCTTGGGCCATCGACACCGCCAACAACCCGACCATCGCGGTCATCCAGATCTTCTTCATGGCATTCCCTCGCTTTTTTGGTTTGAGGACCCACCCGAGACCGGGCCGGGGATTGCCCCGGCCCTTGGGGGGACCTTATTTCTTATCCGACTTCGCGGCGTCCTTCTTGCTGCCGTCCTTGGCGGCCGACAGCGTGAGCATGTACTTGACCGAGGCTTCGATTTCGGCCGGGGTCATTTTGGCCTTCATGGCGCCCATCTTGCCGTTGCCGTCGCTGGTGTTCTTGATCAATTCCTCAAGGGGCTTGCCCGTGGTGGAGGCCTTGGTCATGTCGAGGGCTGAAGGATCCAGCTTCTTGACCTTGGCCATGGCGGGTTTGCCCTTGCCGTCCAGCCCGTGACACATGGCGCATTTCGCGCCGAACACCTTCTTACCGTCCACATCCGCCGCGTGAACCACCGCGACGGTGAAAAGGCCCGCCAAAGCCACACTCATTAAACGCTTCATGTTTCCCTCCGGAATGTTTGAAAGGCCTTGGCGCGAAAAAGCGCCAGGATCCCCGGTCCTGCGGGGGCCTCAGGAGGAACCCGTGTCTTTTGGACGAAGAATCGGGTGCATCCGTTGCGGTATTATGGGGGGGCGCCCCGGACCCTGATATGACCCAACCCATTGGCCCTTCATTTGGCCAAGAAATCATAGCAGGAAGTTCGTCATGACAAATTAATAAAACAAGCCATTTTTACTGGTATTTGTGAAGTCTCTATGAGCCTCCTCATAGAACATCCGATATGACGGCGATAACATTTCTTGGCAATCCCAGTTTCACACCTTCCGTCATGGAGAGGGAACCATGTCTGAAGCCTCGAATGCCGTTTCCATTGTGCAACCACCGCGTCTCCTGTTTTGGGAGACCACCAAGCGTTGCAACCTTCGTTGTGTCCATTGCCGGGCGGAAGCGTCGGAAGAACGCCTGCCGGGGGAATTGACCACCGAGCAGGCCCTTGGGGTGCTCGACTCCATCGCCGAGTACGCCAAGCCCCTGATGATCTTCAGCGGGGGGGAGCCCCTTTACCGCAAGGACCTCTTCGATCTCCTGGCCCATTCCAAGAAGCTGGGCTTCCGCATGGCCCTGGCTTCCAACGGCACCCTGATCGACGCGGCCAACGCCAGGCGCATCCGCGAATCCGGCGTGGCCCGGGTGGCGGTCAGCCTGGACGGGCCGAACGCCCAGGTGCACGACGGGTTCCGCCAAGTGCCCGGCAGTTTCGACAAGACCCTCCGCGCGCTGGAGTTCCTGCGGTCCGAGGGTGTTTCCACCCAAATCAACACCACCGTGACCCGCCATAACCTTGATCGACTTCCTGAGATCCTGGAATTGGCCAAGGGCCTCGGGGTGGACGCCTTCCACATCTTCCTCCTGGTGCCGGTGGGTTGCGGCTTGACCATCGAGGAGGAGAAGCAAATCACCCCCGCCGATTACGAGCGGGTCCTCAAGTGGTTCTACCGGGCCATGGAGTTCACCGAACTCGAGCTCAAGGCCACCTGCGCCCCGCATTTCTTCCGAATCGCCGCCCAAGAGCAGAAGCGCAACCCCGAAAGCGGTAAGCGCATGGCCCAGATGCTCCACAAGCACCAGGCCAAGTCCGGGGGAGGCCATCCCTCGGGGGCGGCCCTCCACGCCATGACCAAGGGCTGCCTGGCCGGCAGCGGCGTGGGCTTCATCAGCCATGACGGCCGGATGTTCCCCTGCGGTTACCTGCCGCTCGAGGCGGGGGACCTGAAGAAAACCGGCTTCCGCCAGATCTGGGAACAGTCGATGGTTTTCCGCAGCCTTCGGGACCCGGATCTCCTCGGGGGCAAATGCGGCCTTTGCGACCACAAGGCCACCTGCGGCGGCTGCCGGGCCCGGGCCTTCGGCGTCACCGGGGATTACCTCGGGGAAGAGCCTTTTTGCGCCTATGTTCCCCAAGAGGCCTTTCAGCAGGGTTATCGGGTTGGGGCCAAGTGAGTAAAGGTAAGGGCAAAACCGGGGATACCGCGTCCCCGGGAGCCTGGAAGTCCCCAGAGGGAGGGGCTAAGATGATTGAAACCCGTAAAGACAATACGATCCAGGCAAGGCCCACCGTGGCAACCGCGCCGTCCAAAAACTTCGTGGCCAGCATCGACCTCTTCAAGAGCGTCCCGCCGTCCCAGATGGCGGCGATCGAGCGGAAGATGGTCGAGAAACGCTATCCCAAAGGCCAACCCATCTTCCTGGAGGGCGACGCCGCGACCCACGTTTGGTTCGTGAAGGAAGGGCGGGTCAAGGCCGTCAAGCACATGCCGCAGGGCCGCGACCTGACCATCTGTACCATGGGCCTCAACCACATGTTCGGGACTTGCTGTAGTTTTTCCTCCGAACAGTACCCTTGTAACGCCCTGGCTGAGACCGATACCGTGGTGGTGAGCCTCGCCATGGGGGACTTCCTGGATCTGATGAAAAAGCACCCGGAAATATCCCGGGAACTGGTCGCCCACCTCTCCACCCGCCTGCGCCAGATGCAGGACATGCGCACCTTCGACCAGGAGAGCGTGGAGAAGCGCATCCTGCACGTGCTGGTGCACCTAGTGGGGGAGTTCGGAAACCAGATCCCCCTGACCCGCCGGGAAGTGGCCGAGATGGCCGGTACCACCGTGGAGACCTGCATCCGCACCTTCAAGGCGCTGGAGGAGGACGGCCTGGTGGAAACCAGCCGGGGGAAGATCACCGTCAAGGAACTCCAGGCACTGGTGGACCGCCAGGACGAAATCGACTGAAACATCCGGTAAATGACAAAACGGATGTTTCATCCTGAGGCCAAACGGGCCGAAGGATCCGCCTGGGCCTTCGGCCCGGTTCAAGAATCGATCATCGAAAATTAAGAATCGCACCCAAAGCCCCGGTGAAATCCTCGGGGCTTTTTTATTGTTTCCCCAACATCGTCTTCTTCAAACGAATATGCGCGCTGGGGAGGGCGTAGCGGCCCCAACCCCCCGGGCCGACCCATCGGGCGCCCGCCGGGGGGTTCCAGCCTCTCAGGACAACGGCGCGGTAAAGCCGAATATCGATCTTATGGTTTGTGATCTGGTGCTTTACTTTCGCGGCGGATTTCTTTTCGAACATAACCCCTAGTTCCTCCCCCAACTTCCTGAGGGCTACCGCGTGGATTTTGCCTTCCTCGCTGGGGAATTCCCAGAGCCCCTTCAACCACCGGGCGTCCTCGGTTCTTTTCCGGATAAGGACTTTTCCGCTGCGTTCAATCCAGGCCGCCGCCATGTTCACGGCCCGGTTCTCGACTTTGATGCCGGGCGTGGGGAACTCAGACTGTCGACCGAGTTTGGCCGCACGGCAGTCCTTCCGCAGTGGGCAGAGGAGGCAGTTTGGGTTATCCGACAGGCAAACCGTGGCGCCCAATTCCATCAGGGCTTGGTTGAAGTCTCCCGGTCGTTTCCGGTGAAGGTGTTTTTCCGCGATCGCCCATACTTTTTTGTTCCCGTCGCCGGTCTTGAGGTCGCCGGATAAGGCGAAGAGCCTGGCGTAGACCCGGATGACGTTTCCGTCGACGAGGGGATGGGGCTTCTGGAATGCGATGGAGAGCAGGGCGCCCGCGCTATAGGGGCCGACCCCCGGGAGACTCCGAATTTCATCGTAGGTGTCCGGGAGGCGCCCGTTGAACTCCGCCAACAGCTTCAGGGCGGCGGCTTTGAGGTTCCTTGCCCGGCGGTAATAACCCAACCCTTCCCACAGCTTCATCACCCGGTCCTCGGGGGCTTGGGCCAGGGATTTCCAATCCGGTAGGGCCTTCATCCACCGGTCATAATAGGGCAGGGCGGTTTTGACTTGGGTCTGCTGGAGCATCATCTCCGAGACGAAAATGGCGTAGGGATCTCGGGTCCTTCGCCAGGGCAGGTCCCGGCGATGGGCGTCGTACCAGCGCAGGAGAAGTCGGGGCCAGGCGGAGTTTTGATCGGTGGAGGGTCGCGGATTGGACATGTGCCCCAGTATCCCAAGGTCGGCCGGTGAAATCGAGGCGCCCGGATTGTTTAAATGAACTTAGCTCACCTAACTAAACCACGCAAAGCGAACCTATTCACCACAAAGGCCACTGCCCGTCAGCCTTCGGCTGAGGGCGTAAACGAGGTTATAAAGGAAAACCTTAGGTTTAATGACTTTATCCATTAGGCATTCTTAGCAGGGTGCTGAAAAAGTGTTTTTACACCCTACCAACAGCCACGTGGGTCGGGCGCATCGACGTGAATCCCCCGGTTTTTGGGGGGGTGATTCGCAAGCAAGACACGAAAAAGTCTCTTCAGTTCGACTTTTTCATCATCCTGTTAGTGAACTTGGTGATCTTGGTGGTTCAAAAGTTATCGTTGGCCGTTCTTAAACGCCGGGGCCCAAGACTTCGTAGATCTTGGGGGATCCCGGAATGCCCGATCCCGTCATTGGAGTCGAGGGTCGGTGGGGGACCCGGGTGGGGAGCTTCTTGAGGAAGTCCTCCGTCAGGAGAATCTGGCCCGAGGCCGCTTGGGAACCTAAGGCCAGGGCCCGTTGGACCTCGGGGCCCCAAAGCGAGTAGTTGGCCTGGCGCTCCGACCCGAAGTTTCCCGCGACGACCGTCCCCCGGTGGAGCCCGATGCCCAGGGAGAGGGGCGGGGCGCCCCGTTCCGAACGTTTTTGGTTGAGCTTTTGAACGTCGGCCTGGAGTTTCCAGGCACAGGCCAAGGCTTGGGCCTCCATTTCCTCGCAGTCCAGGGGCGCCCCCCAATAGGCGAGAATACCGTCCCCGTTGATTTGGTCCAGGGCTCCCTCCGAATCGAAAACCACGGAGGTCATGCGCTCACAAAACTCATTCAGGTCCGAAACCAGTTTTTCGGGTGAAAGGGTCCCGGCCTGCACGCCAAAGCCCCGCAGGCCGGCCGAAAGGAGGGCGCATTCGCGTCGTTCCCCCTTGAGGGCGAGTTCCTCGCCCGAGGCCAGGATCTTCCGGGCCGTGAGGGGGGAGAGGGACTTGCCGAGGATTTGGGCGACCCGGCCCTGTTGGCGGAGCGACCGAACCATGGCGTTGAAGGATTGGGTCCATTCCGAAAGGTCCGAGCCCTGGGCTTCTTCAAGGGTGGTCGAGGGCGAGCCTTGGCCTAAGGCCGTGAAGGCGGCCCGGAGGGATTCGAGGGGTTTTCGGAGCCTGCGATAGAAGAGGAACGTAATCCCCAGTGCCAGGACCAGGGCGGCGGCGGCTATTTTCCAAAACGACCCCCGGAGGGAAGCCCAAGGGATCTCGACCTGGGATCGGGACCGGAGGAACACCACGGAGGCCGCAGGTTGTCCCTTGAGGTCCACCAGGGATTCGAAGAGGGCCCGATAGGGCGTTCCCCGGAAGGTCAAATCGATGGGAAGGGGTTCGGCGGCCGACTGGGATTCGGCGGCCCCGATGGCGGGGGCCAGGGCTTCCTCCAAGTCGGATTGGTCTCGGGGGGTCCAGGAAGAGGCCAGGACCCGTCCCCCATCCACAAGGACGATTTCGCTTCCGGTAGTCCGCTTCAGTTCACCGGCCCATTCCTGGTCCAAGGGCGAACCCAGGACCAGGGCCCCCAATACGGTTTTTTCAGGTTCGGAGGTCGTGAGCGGATGGGTGACGGCCAAAAAGGCCTGCGGCCGGAAATCCGAGTCCGTTACGGGACGGGAAACCCACAAGCCGCGGGTTGAGTTGCCATTGAGGGCGACCCCCAGGTCCGGGGCGGACACAAGCGTAGGTTGGGGAGCGGGCGGGGGCGGGAGCGGTCCCGGATAGGGAGGAGTGGGGGTCGGCGGGGGCGTGGCGGGCGGCTCGGGCACCCGTGAGGAATCGTAGAGGATGCCGCCTGACGGATTCGACAGGACGAACAATCGCGCCCCGAGTCGGGTCTGCCAAGCCGGCGCCATGCGGGCCACCTCGGCCTGGACGGATTGGGGGGCCGAGGCGCTGAGGCCCATCCAATCCGTCAACTCGGGTCGGGCCGCCATCCGGGCGGCTTGGGAATCCAAGAGGATCCACCGCTCGGCCAGGAGGCTCCTTAAGTAAGTGCGGCTGCCGATCAGGTTGTGGTTGAGGGATTGGTTGGCGGTATCCGTTTCTTGGTGCCGGATGATCCAGAGGCTTCCCCCGATGGAAAAAAGCACGGGTAGGAGCACCAGGGCCAAAAGCTTGAAGAAAAGGGTATGGGTGCGCATGGGACCTCGGGGACTGGAACGACCGATTCATTTTTAACGACGCATCCTGAATTGTCCATGGAACCCATGGCGTGGATCCGGAACCCGATGGAGAATTCCTGGTGCGTGATTAACATTAATGTTGTAGCATACCAAACTGTAGTAACTGACAGTTAGGAACAATCTTGGAAGGACCCGCCATGTCGGAATCCGAAAAAAAGCTCCGCCAAAAAATCCAAGAGCTGACCGCGCTCTATGAAATCAGCCATGTCCTGGCCGCCACCCTGGATTTCCGTTCCGCCGCGAACCAGATTCTCGGCATCCTGGCCCAACAACTCGACATGAGCCGGGGAACCGTCACCCTCCTCGACCGCAAGACCAAACACTTGGCCATCGAGGCTGCCCATGGGCTCAAGCGCGAGGAAATCGAGCGGGGCAAGTACCGCATCGGGGAAGGCGTCACGGGCAAGGTCGTGGAACGTGGTGAGGCCATGATCATCCCCGACGTCGGCAAGGAACCCCTCTTCCTCAACCGCACGAAGTCCAGGGATTTGCAGCGGGAGAACATCTCGTTCCTTTGCGTCCCCATCAAGGTAAAGGGGGAGACCCTCGGGGTGGTTTCGGCGGATCGGATCTTCGCCCAAGGCGCCCTCGAGGAGGACGTCCGTGTCCTCGCCGTAGTGGCGTCGCTCTTGGGCCAAAACCTGAAGATCCACCAGATGATCTCCGAGGAAAAGGAGAAACTGGTTGAAGAGAAGAGGGAGCTGACCAGCGAACTGAAGGGGAAATACCGGTTGGACAACGTGGTGGGCGAATCCAAATCCATGGTGGATGTCTTCAAGTACGTCCAGCGGGTGGCCCCTACCCGGTCCACGGTCATGATCCGGGGGGAATCGGGCACAGGCAAGGAATTGATCGCCCGGGCCCTCCATTACAACAGCCCCCGGGCGGAGCAGGCCTTCATCAAGATCTCCTGCGCCGCCTTGCCCGAAACACTGCTGGAGTCCGAGCTTTTCGGCCACGAGAAAGGCAGTTATACCGGCGCCACGGAGGCCGTGAAGGGTCGTTTCGAGTTGGCCGATGGGGGGACGCTGTTCCTTGACGAGATCGGCGATGTCTCCTCCACCATCCAGGTGAAGCTGCTCCGGGTGCTCCAAGAACGGAAATTCGAGCGGGTGGGGGGGACCAAGACCCACGCCGTGGACGTCCGCATCCTCTGCGCCACGAACCGGAACTTGGAGGAGGCCATCGCCCAGGGTAACTTCAGGGAAGACCTTTATTACCGCCTGAACGTGGTCCCGATCTTCCTGCCGCCCCTGCGGGAACGGCGCGAGGACGTCCCGCTCTTGATCCAGCACTTCCTCGCGAAGTACAACCAGGAGAACGAGACCCGGTACCGCCTGGCTTCCGACGCGCTCAACCGCCTCGCCCATTACGATTGGCCCGGCAACGTCCGGGAACTGGAGAACACCATCGAGCGCATGTGCGTTCTCTCCAAGGGCGATGAGCTGCGGGTGGAGGACGTCCCGTTGCCCTTGGCCCTGAACGCCCTGAGGTCCTACCAAGCTGAAAGCCAAACCGTGGGGGGGAACGCGCCTTCCGGTGGGGTGTTGGACGGGACCTTGGAGGAACTCGAGAAACGGCGGGTCGTCGAGATCATGGAACGTTGCGGGTGGGTCCAGGCCCGGGCTTGCAAGGTGCTTGGCATCACCCCCAGGCAGTTGGGGTACAAGCTGAAGAAGTACAAGGTCACTTATAAACCCAATATCCTGTAACCCTTTCCCGGAATTGGAGGGAAGAAGGGTTGATCGAGAAGGGGGGGCGGCTTTCCGCCCCTCCTTTTTTATTGGGGGAATTTCATGGGGGAGTGGATATTTCCCGCGGGCGGGTTGTAGGGTTGAGTTTTCCGTGGAAAAACGGGAGGACATCATGGGTTTGATTGAGAAGCCGACGGTAGTGCCGGCCGCGGGGATTCCCCCGAAAATCATCGAGGAATTCGTCGGTCGGGTGAACGACGGCGAGGGCCGGCTGAGCCTGGCCCGGATGAAAAGCCCGCCGGGCTGGGTGGAGCCCGGTCAAACCCCCGATTTTGACGAGTGGTCCCTGGTGTTGAAGGGATTTCTCCGGGTGGAGACCTCCCAAGGGGTCCAGGAGGTCCAGGTCGGACAGGCCTACCACTCTCCCCGGGGACAGTGGATCCGATATTCGACCCCCCAAGGGGCCGAATACCTCTCAGTTTGCCTTCCGGCCTTCTCGATGGAGACGGTCCGCCGGGACGACTAGGTCCCGAAGGGTCCTGGATGAATGGGAATTGAAAAACAGTAAATAGGCGACATTCATTCCACGTTGCCCGGGGTACCGGTAAAAAGTGAAACGTCGGGGTCCTATCCTTATATAATCTCCCCATCCCAACGGTGGAGAAGCCCGATGCGTAAAGTCCTGGTGATCCATGGCCCCAACCTCAACCTTCTGGGGGAGCGGGAACCGGTCATATACGGGCGCTTCACCTTGGAGGAAATCAACCAGGAACTTGCGGAGCGGGCCGCCCGGTTGGGCTTGGAACTCAAAATCGTCCAGTCGAACCATGAGGGCGAGCTGGTGGACGCGATCCAGAATTGCCGCAATTGGGCCGACGTGATCGTGATCAACCCGGCCGCCTACACCCACACTTCCGTGGCCATCCGGGACGCCCTGGCCGCCGTGAAGGTGCCCGCCATCGAGGTCCACCTGTCGAACACCCTGGCCCGGGAGGGTTTCCGCCAAACCTCCCATATCTCACCCGTCGCCGTGGGGGTCATCATGGGTTTCGGGAAGGACAGTTACGGCCTAGCCCTGGAAGCCGCCAAGGAATTGAAACTCCCCGAATGACCTCGGCGTCCTTCCCGGTTATCCGTTGGGGACTCCTGCCCGATCCAAGGACCCCCGATTTCCTGGGTTGCGGGAGGTGAGGCCCATGAAACCCTCCCGGTTCCAATTGTTTCCGGGCCACCTGGCGGAATTCACGGTCTGTGCCGGATGGCTTCTCCTGCTCGCCCGCCCGGCCCTGGGCGATCCGCGCTTCCTGCCCCTCGCCCTCTCCCTGGGGTTGATCCTTTTGTTCCTTCGGCCGCTCCAGGACGACGCCCTCGCGACCCTGGGACCGGCGGTCTTTGCCCTCCTCGGGTTTGTTGTCCTCAGCTCGGCTTGGTCCCTCCAACCCGGAATTTCCCTCCAGGCTTCGGCCCTTCTGTTTCTCGCGGCGGTCCTTTTCCTCGTCGTCCGGGGCCTCGAACCCGGATCCCGCGGCCGGATTGTGAACGTCTTGTTGGCGGCCGGGACCCTGTCGGCCCTTTACGGTTGCGCCCAGTGGACCTGGGGCTTCGACCGGATCCAAGCGCACCTTCGGGATTTCCCCCAGGCCGACTATGAGGCCCTTCGGGGGGCCGCCGGCATCAAACGGGCCTTCGGGTTTCTCATTACCCCGGGGGCCCAGGCCGCGCTGATGTTGCTTCTCCTTCCGATGGCTTGGGCGAAGGCCCGGGAAGGGCGTGGAACCGTCCGGTGGATTTACGGGACGGCCGGGGTATCGCTTCTCGTCGGTCTGATGGCGGCCCAAAGCGCGGGCGCTTGGGTGGCCTTGGCCGGGGGTTTCGTCCTGGCGGGTGGGGTTTCGAAAAACACCGCACTCCGGGCCTGGGCTATCCGGGGTTCGATGTTCGCGCTGGCCCTCATGGGGGCCTTGGTGGCCTATCGGGGTTGGGGCCATTGGAGCCACGCGTCCCTCGACAACCGGGTCATCCTCTGGGACCGGGTCCTCCAACTCGGCCTACGCCATTGGGTGGGGGGTGTGGGAGCCGGATGTTTTGAGGCGGGCTATTGGGCCGCCGGTTTTCCGATCGAGGGGGGGGCCCGATTCTCCCACAACCTTCCGCTCCAGGCCTTTGCTGAACTGGGCTTGCCCGGTCTCGTCCTCGCAGTTTGGGCCGCGCAGTCCCTCTTCCGCCGGGTGGGGAAGGGGTGGGCCACCCCGGCGGGGTTGGGGGTACTCTCGGTGTGCCTCTATTCCCTCTTGGACCTTCCCTTTGTGATGCCGGAGATCCTGGCGGCCACGGCGATTTTGGCCGGAACGCTCACCCTCGAACGGACGGAATGGAAAATCAAACTTCCGGTCCTTCGCGCGGATCGGATGGAGTGGATCCTCTTGGGCGTGCTGGCGGTTTACGGCCTGAATCCGCCTTTCCGGCCCTGGAACCTGGCCCTGGGGGCTTGCGTCCTCCTTTCGGTCACGGCCTTCCGGCGCTCGTCGGTGGAATCGGTCCACGCTTGGGTGGCCCTCACTGGGATCTATCTCATCGGTCGTTCCCTCCTGGGGCCTTCCTCCCTTGGGTCGGCCTGGTTCCTCACGGCCGCGGCCCTGGCCTTGGTGTTCCTCCTCTACCTCCGCTCCCAACCGGACCCGGGAGCCGCCCTCCTGCGTTTCAGCCGGGTCGGACTGGTCTGGATGCTGTTCGAGTGGGCCCATTTCGTGAAGGATCCCAATCTCTACAGCCTTGGATTTTTCGCTCAACCCAAGCACCTGGCATCCTTCTTGGCGGTCCTGGCCCTTTTGGAATTGAACGCCGCCAAAAAAACGGCGAAAAATTGGGTCTCCATCTCGGTCTCACTCCTGACCCTGGCGGCCTTTCGGGCTACGGGGGCCCTGGCGGGGCTGATGGCGGGTCTGTGGGTTTTTTGGAAAAACCTCAAGCCCGGGAAATCACGGAAGTTTTATGGGTTCCTCGCGATGGGTATGGGCGCGACGTTCCTGTTTTTCCTGGGCTGGCGTTTCGTGGGGAACCACCAATCCACCCCCTGGGGACGGGTCCAGATGTGGAAGGCCGCGGGTCAAATCTGGCTGGATCAATGGCTCTTCGGGGCCGGCCCCGGTTCCTACGGCGGGATGTTCCACCAATTTCAGGTCCCCCAAGTGGGCAAGGTTTCCCGCTATCTTATGGATCCTCAGCACGCCCACAACGAATGGCTCGAGGGATTGGCGTCCTTCGGCCTTTTGGGTTTGGTCCTTTTCGGCGGCTCAGTTTGGGTGGTGACCCGAAAGCCGCTCCGGGTGGAAACCCGCGCGGTTATCGCCGCCACCGGGCTGAACGCCTTCTTCGACTTTACTTGGCACACGCCGGTCCTGGCTTGGCAGGCCTTGGGCGCCTCGGCGGGTTCGGCGACCAGGCCCAAACCCCAAACCTCCTGGTTGAACGCCGGGGCGGCCTTGGCCCTCGGCCTGGGGATCTGGGGATCCGCGGCCTGCGTCCCCTCGATGTTGCGGACCGCCGAGGCGGACCAAGCCGCGGGGCAATTCCCCGAGGCTCTGCGGGAATACCAGGCCGCCGAACGTTTGGCGCCCTGGGACCACCGGGTGATCCTCGACCGGGCCCTGTACCTCGAAAGTTTGTTCCTCGCCACCGACGACCCGGCCTGGAGGACAAGGTCTGAGGACGCCTTCGACCGCGTTCAGGAACTGGAACAAACCGACGGGACGGTGTCCCTCGTCCGGGCCCGGCGCGACGCGGCGCGCCTGGGGCACCTCCCCTTGGAGGAAGTCTCGGCCCAGGGGTACCAATCCTTCCAGCAGGCCCGGGGGGACCAACCGTTCTCCGCCCAAGTCCTGCGGGAGGAGGGGGATTTTCTCCAGAAGGTCGGTCGGAAGCCCGAGGCCCTGGCTTGTTACCGATCCGCCTTGAGCTTCGAACCGAACGACGCCCCTACGGAGGTGGCGCTCGGGGACCTCGCCGATAACCTGAAACTGAAACCCGAGGCCCTCCAGGCCTACCAGCGGGCCCTCGGGATCCTCGACCAATGGAAGGGCGAAGAGGTGGCGCCCGCCGAGCGGGACATGGTGACCCTGCCGCCGGAAGTCTTGGCGCGGGTCCGAAAGGCGGCCGCCCCTTGAGGAAAAACACGCTGCCCCTCGAGGACCGGCCTGGGCTCGGACCGGCGGTCCTCCTGTCCCTGGTGATCTTTTACCATTGGCCCGTGCTTTTCGGCGGCCGAATCTTTCCCGCGGTGGACGCTTCACGTTTCTTTTTCCCGGTTTGGACCTGGGCGGTCCGGGCCTGGAACGCCGGGATGATCCCGCTCTGGAACCCGGACATGGGCTGCGGGGTTCCCTTCGCCTGCGATCCCCAGACCGCGAGTTTTTACCCGCCGCTCCGTGTCGCCTATTTCCTCCAGCCGCCCGTGACGGCCTTCCACGGGGTGATCGCGGCGCACCACTTCTGGGCGCTCCTGGGGGCCTGGGTTTATTTGCGGCGGAAGGGTTGGAACCTCTGGGCCTGCCTGGCGGGGGCCTTGGCCTTCGGCTTTTCCGCGACGATGGTTTCGTCCCTCTGGACCCCGGTGGCCTTGATGGCGGCCTCCTGGATCCCTTGGGTGTTCCTGTCGGGGGAGGCGGTGAAGGCGGGGAAGCGTGGGGCCGCCCCCACGGCTTTCGCCTGCCTGGCCCTCCAGGGATTGGCCGGTTATCCGGTGATCCCCTACCTCACGGGTTTACTTTTGTGGGTCCACCTGGCCTTGGCGGAGGATGCCCCAGGTCCTTCCCGGGGTTGGCCGACGCGGCTTCTCCTCTCCCAGATCCTCGCGGCTTTTGTGAACCTGGTCTGGGCCTTGCCGTTCTTGGAGGTCCTGAGGTTGGGGTCGATTTCCTCAGATGGCCAGTCCCACACCCAGGCCCTGGGTTGGGACTCCCTCCGGACCTTCCTGGATCCCTTTGCCCTAGGTCATCCCCTGGACGAGAACTACGCGGGACCGCCCTATTGGGTGACTTCCTTCTATATAGGTCTGCCGGCGCTGGTCCTGGCGGCCTGGGGTATGGTGAAAGCCCTGTTCAACCGGGGTGGCGTTTCCCGCAAGGGATGGGCTTTCTCGGTGTTCCTCGTCTGGCTCGCGTTGGGCGAGACCGCGGGGTTGGGCGGTTGGCTTAAGGCGCTGGTTCCGGGTTACCGGCTGGTGGTGCGCTCGGGTTTCCTCTTGCCGATCATGGCGTTCGTCCTTTCGGTTTTCGCCGCGGGGGTCCTCCAAGGGTTGATGGTTTCCGGCCATCCCCAGTCCGGGAGAACTTCTTCCCGGATCTTCGGAGCCTCGGTCCTGATCCTGTCTTTGGCGACCCTGGCGCCGCCGGCCCTGAGCCTCCGGTGGACCTTACCCGAGTCTTTTTACACCTTACGGTCCTCTTGGGTCGCCCAATTGAACTCCACGACTCCCCGGGTCCTCCATTCGCCCGCCCTCCTGGCGGCCTCCTCGAGGTTGGAGGGCGTCAATCGGGAGGAAGCCTACGAATTGGCGAAAAGCCGGGTGACGCCGAACTGGCCGCTCCTCTGGGGCTTCGGCGAGGTGGTGGATTACAATTCCTTCGGGCTCCAGTCGCTGAGGGAATGGAAACGGGCGGTTTTCCAGGTGTCGCCCAAGTTCTCCCGCCAGGCCCTGAACTTCCTGGGGGTGGACTACCTGATCGGAAAGACCGACCTTCCGGGCCTCCAGGTGGAGGCCGACCTGGGGGACGGCGCGATCGTGTCCCGGAACTTCATGGCCCATCCCCTTTGGTTCTCCGTGACCCGGGCCCTTCCCCCGAACGGGGTGGAAGACGACTTGGCCCTGATGGAACGTGAAGGCCTGGGGTTGGACCAAACGGCCTTTGTGGACCCGGCGGGCGCCGCGGGAGATTTCACCTCCCGGAGGGTCGACCTGTACAACCATGAGTTGAACCGGTTGTATTTCGACGCCCCGAGCGAGGGCCGGGGACTCGTGGTATCCTCGGAATCCGCCGCGCCCGGTTGGGTCGTCCGGGTGAACGGGCAGAGGCGCTCACCCCTCGTCGTGGACCACGCCTTCCGGGGCGTGGTGGTGGGTCCGGGCGAGCGGGAAGTCCGGTGGTCCTATGAACCGACTTCATTCCGGTTGGGATTGTTCCTTTGCCTGCTTTCCCTCACCTGCGGATGGCTCTGGATCTTGACGGAATGGCGGAGGAAGAGCGCGTGAGGTTCTCCAAGGGTTTCTGGGCCCTATTGGGGGTTTGGGCCGCCACCTGGTTTTATTGGGCCTTCCGGTTCCACGGCCATTTCCCGGCCTACATGGATACCCTCGAGTATTCCTTTCCCGAGAAGTGGGTCAACGTCGAACAGTTCAAGGCCGGGATCATCCCGCTTTGGAACCCCTGGATCGCCTGCGGCACCCCGCACTTGGCCCAGTCCCAGCCCGCGCCCTTTTATCCCCCGCACCTCCTGTGGAACCTCACCGGCCTCACCGATTGGTTCTTCTGGATGGCCCAGGCCCATTCGGCCTGGGCGTCCCTGGGGTTCTTCCTCTGGACCCGCCGATTGAAGGTCCGGCCGGTGCCCGCCCTGTTGGGCGCCGTCAGCTTCGGCGGTTGCGCACTCATGACCCAGTTCTGGGGTTTCCCCACCCACCTCTCGACCTTGGCGTGGATCCCCTGGATCTTTTGGGCCTGCGACCGCGCGCTGGAACGTAGGACCTTCGGCGCCTACTTTATTTTCAGCGCCTGCGCGGGGATGCAGATCCTTTCCGGTTACGCCTTCTTCACCCTGTTCACCGGGCTCTTCATGGCCCTATGGCTCCTTTTCCACAAGAAACCCGGCGCCCGCCAATGGGGTGCGATTTTCCTCGCGGGCCTCGGAGCCCTGGCGGTCTCGGCGGTCCAATGGCTGCCGTTCCTCGACTACCTGGGCTACGCCCACCGTGACAGCTGGGGCCATACGCCCTTCTGCTTCACGCCCATCGAGTTCCTGACGTTGCTGAAGCCCGACATCCTGGGCGTGCCGGGCACGGCGGGATTCCAGGGCGTCTACGGCAACTATATCTACAACCCCTATTTCGGCCTCCTGCCCCTGGCGGCGTTCCTGGTCGGGCTCTGCGTCAAACGCTACCGCGCGCCTTTCTACGCCTTCAGCGCCCTGGGGATGTTGGCCCTGGCCACGGGTTTCCGATTCCTGCCGGACGCCCTCCAACCCCACGGTTTGGTGAACTTCCTGGAGCCCGTGAAGGCCTCGCCGCTTTTCGTGTTCGCGGCAATCACGGCGGCGTTGTTGAGCCTGGAGAAGTGGACGGCCCAACGCCGTTGGACTGTGGGGATGGGTGGCGCCCTTTTGGCCTGCCTCTGGCTGGCCGACCTCGCGGCCGTTCCCTTCGGGCTCGTCCATTTGATCGGCGACCCCTATCGACAGGCCGATGTGGCCCATGACGCGGGGGACCTCCGGCAATCGGCCGGCACGGGTCGGTTCGTGACGATGCGGGAGCGGGACGCGCTCTACCCCAAGGGGGAAGGGACTTTCGAGGAATCCTTCCGCTACCAAGCCCGCTGGGCAGCGCCCAATACCAACGAGGTGTGGGGCATCCGGTCGGTGGACGGTTACTTGTCCAGCAGCGTGGACGGCTTCCAGGACATCCGAAGGTACCTGGCGCGGGGCATCGGCAACGAGCGGTTGCTGGATGCCGCCGGGGTGCGGGCCCTGCTCCTGCCCCACACGCCCCCGTTCCGAAAATACCAGATCCAACGAACCCTCGCGGGGGCTGAGCTCTCCCGCAACGCCGGAGCGGACAACCTCCTGAACGGTTGGCGGGCACCCTACGTGAAAAGTTTCCCGGACCGAGCTTCCGTCCTGCTGGCGATGATGGATCCCAACGCCTTCCTGGAAGAGAACATTTACAGCGAGACTGAGTCCGACGGAAAGGCCGTCAGGCTCCCGGCCCCGGTCCGGGAGCTGTCCCACCGGGACTCGGCCCAGTACGGCATCCTGGAGAAACTGGCTGGGAGGCTCGACCGGTTCCTGAACGGCGGGAGCACGGTCACCGCGAACCGGATCAGCCCCTGCCTCCAGGAGTTCGAGGTGAATTTCGACGAGCAGGGTTGGCTGGCTTTCAACGAGACCTACGCGCCTGGATGGCGGGCCTGGGTCGACGGCCGGCCCCAGGTGATCTTCCGGGCCTACGGCCTATTCATGGCGGTGCCGGTCAAGGGGATTGGCTTGCACCGGATCCAATTCCGCTATGAGCCCTCGGCGTTCCGATTGGGGCTTTTCGTGAGCCTGGCGGCGTTGACGGCGTTCCTCATGGCCGGCTTGGGAAAATTGCCGGGCTGGCCTAAGGGCCTTTAACAAAACCACGCAAAGCCAACCTATTCACCGCAAAGGCCACCACCCGTCAGGCTTCGTCTGAGGGCGTCATCGAGGTCACAAAGGAAAGTCCAGGATTTAACGGCGGTATCCCTGGGCGCTCTTAGCGGGATGATGA
>Ga0265338_10001860_pt1 | contig 33157 bp, 24 predicted proteins | sample 42126metaG_FD_193579 | JGI IMG/M metagenome (GOLD analysis project Ga0265338, IMG submission 193579) | Rhizosphere microbial communities from Carex aquatilis grown in University of Washington, Seatle, WA, United States - 4-21-26 metaG | ecosystem: Host-associated > Plants > Roots > Rhizosphere...
CCGGGACAATGGCAATCTCTGGAAGCCCGCTGTCCTCGTACTGAATCACGAGTCACATTGTATGCGCCGGGAGTAACCACCGGGTGCCTCCGGACGAGCACCTTGCCGACCTGGTGCGGGGTGAAGGCGGCCGGGGAACTTGCGCAGGTGTTCCTCGACCAGGTCGCAGCGCCCCGGGCCGGGTCGCGGGAGCGCGCCGGCCGGTGGCGGCGGCCTTCAGTACCCGCCGCCCGCAGGCTGCCTGCTCCCGGGCAGCCTCCAGGGCGGCCAGGGCGGCGGGCAGGTCCCCGGCCGCGAGCGCCCGGCCGGCCTCGTCGGCCGCCTGGGCGATAGCCAGGACGCTCCCGGCCGCCTCGGCGGCGACGGCCGGGTCCGGCCCCGGCTCGGGGCCGACCTCCGGCTGCTGGCCCTCGGCGGTGCCGTCAGCGGGGGCCGGGGAGGGCTGGCCGGCGTCGGGCGCGCCGCCGGCAGGCTCGGCTGGGGGCTGCCCGAGGTCGGCGGTGCTGCCCGCGCCGCGGGCCTCGGCTGGCGGGGCCTCGCCGCCCGGCGCTGCCGTCGGGGCGGCGGGCGTCCAGGTATCGGCGATGCCGGGCTTGCTGCCCTTGACCCGGGTCGCGGTGCCGTTCTTCTCGTGCGCGAGCAGGGCCTGCCGGGCGGCGGCGGTGCTGATGCCGGCGCGGGCGGCGATGACCGCGACGGTGGCCCCGGCGGGTTCGGCCGACAGCGCGGCCAGGACGGCCGCTGCGGGGCTGTCGGCCGCCGTCGGGGCGACGGGCGCGGGGGCCGGGGTCGTCGCGGTGCCGGCGGCGCTGCGGGCCGCGTGCGGGGCGGGGGCGGGGGTGCGGGCCATGATGGTGACTCCGTTTCTATCCTCCGGCGCAATTCCCGTTTTGATTTGACTGCGCCGGTGTTTTCTGGACGACAATTGCTCTGGTCCCGGCGCGAAGTCAAGCGGCTCCGCGACAATTCCAGATGCCGTTTTCCGCCCGGCCCGGCGGGCACGGAAATACGTCGGCTCGCTGTCCTCAACTGGCGTGACGACTTGCGTCGGCGACTTAGCAGACGGTTTCCCGGGAGGCGGCCGAACCGAATTCCGGCTTTCTGACTTGGGTGCCGAGGCTTTTCCGCGCCCGCCGCCTTTTCTTTTTCGCTGCGTTTATCTCGGTGCCGCGATCTGGTGCGCGTGGCCTTTCCCGGCGGGAGGCGCTCGTGCCGGGAGGCGGGCCGGCCCGCCTCCCGGGCGTGCGGTCAGGCGGTGCGGGCGCTGGCGGTGACCGCGCGGGCGACCGCCTGGCTGGTGGCGGCGGGGTCGGCGAGGATGACCACCTTCGCGCCGGTCATCGTCTTGGCGGTGTCGCTGGGGGCGATCCAGATGACCAGGCAGCCCGAGGCCACGAGGCGGGTGATGAGCTTCTGCCCGTCGGCGTGCTGGGTGCCCTTGTACCGGCCGTCGGAGACGATCACCAGGATGCGCGTGCTGCCGGGCCGGGACAGGCCGAGCGCCCCGTCGAGGGCGCTGACGGCGGTGGTGAAGTCCTCGCGGTTGCCGGCGGCGCTGAACTCGGCGACCCGGGCGGGGACCGCGCCGGGCCAGGTGACCGGGCGGACCTGCCGCCCGTAGGTGACCGTGGCGGTGCGGGCGGCGGGCAGGCTCGCGGTCGCGCGGGCCAGTATCCAGGCGGTAGAGGCGACCGGCCCGGTGAAGCCGCTCATCGAGCCGGACACGTCGCAGGCAACCCCCACGGCGAGGGGCGGGGCGGGCACCCGGCGGCGCTCGACCCGCGTGAACGGCTTCTCGGTCGGCATCGCCCCGGCGGCGCGCTGCGCGTCGGCCGCCACCGCCTGCCGCATCCGCAGCCGGCCAGGCGGGGTCGCCGAGCTGATCACGGTCTCGGCGCGGCCCCCGGCGCTGGCCTCGCGCAGCGCGCGGGCCAGTCGCCTCGCGGCGGCCTGCTCATCATCGCTGGGCTCGCGGGTGACGCCCGTGGTGCCGCCGGACCCGCCGGCGGGGTCGCGGTCGAAGACCTGGGAGGCGGCATCGCCGGCCTGACGGCGGGCCTTGCCCTCGGCCTCGCGGGCCTCAGCCGCCCCGGGCGGGAACGGCGGCGGCGGCGCGAACTCGGCCCTGGCGTCGTCGACCCGGGCGGTCGCCTCGCCGACCGCCGAGGCGACCGGCGACGGCAGCCCGCCCGCCTCGGACGGGTCCGCCTTCGGGGCGGCCTGGTCAGGCTGGACGCCGAGGATGCGGCGCCAGCGGCGGCCGAGCCGCACCATCGCCTTCGCGTCGTCGTCGCGGGTGCGGTGGGCCTCCCGCCACACCTGGCGGAGCTGCCCCAGCTTCTCCTCGCCGATCACGGCGGCGACCGCCCTGGCGACCGGCTCGGCCTCGGCGCTCTCGAGGATGCCGGCGTCTTCGCGGGCGAGGATCAGCGCGGCTAGATCTGGCGGCCGAGGGCGAGCGGGGCGACCGTCTTGCCGAAGGTCTTCGCGAGGGTGGAGGCGACCACGTCGCGGTCCTCGGCGGGGGCGACCCCGGCCAGGTTGGCCAGCGCGGTGTCCAGCCCGAAGATCATGGTGACCTTGGCGAAGGCGAGCAGCTCGCGGAGCTGGGGTGCCCAGCCGGTCTCGCCGCTGGCCTGCCGGGTGGCGAGGTTGCGGGCGGCGGTGATGGCGCGGGAGTCGATGCCCAGCGACCGGGCCAGCTCGTAGTCGGTCGCCACGTCGAACTGGAAGGTGAAGCGGCTGGACAGGGCCTCGGTCAGGACCGCGCCGTGGACTCCCGGGTTGTGGCCGGCTACCACGTAGAAGCCGTCGGCCGCCGTGACCGCCTCGCCCTTGTGGGCCTTGACGATCACCTCGCGGCGGCCGTCCATCGCGGGGTAGCAGACCGCCAGCACCGCCGGGCTGATCAAGGTGGCGTCATCGATGAACAGCACCCGGCCTTCCAGCATCGCCCTGATCAGCGGCACGTAGATGAACTCGTACGTGCCGTCCGGCTTCCGCGTGTACTCGCCGACGAAGTCCCCGACCGTGGTGTCGCCGTCCCCGGCCACCGTGATCAGGTCGGGGAAGGCCGCCTCGACCAGGCTCGTCTTGCCCGTGCCAGGCGGTCCCGACAGCAAGGCCGGCACCCCTTCGGCGCGCAGCGTGCGCAGCGCCTCGACATCGGTCATCCCGGCCAGGACTCGCGGCCGGTAGACCTGCCCGCCAGGGCGGGTCTACCGGGCCAGGCTTGCCCGGCGAGGCGGAAGCCTTCGGCGCGGCCGACGGGGCTGGCGAGGCTGACGGGGCGGCCGGCTTCGGCGCGGCCGGCGGTGCCGGCGAGGCGGCCGGGCCGGGAGCCGCCGCCGGGGCGGGGGCTGCCTTGGGCGGCGAGAGGGCCTTCTGGGTGATCGCGGCGGCTGTGGCGGCGGTCGCGGCGTTGGCCTCGTACCGGACGGGCTTGCCGGCGACGCGGCCGGCCTCGGCCCGGTCGGCGAGAGTGGTCAGCGCGTTGCCGACCGCGCCGGCCGAGCGGCCCAGGTCTTTGGCGATCTCGCCGACCGTGTGCGTGCCGGGGCCCGCGGCCAGCCACTCGGCAACCTGGCGGCGAAGCTGGCCGTTGCCGAGCCGGCCCTTCGGAGCCGGAGCGGGAATAGCGGAGGCGGTCATCGGGAATACCTCCGGGAAAACACGAGTGCGGAAATTACGGGCAGGCGCGCGCTTCGCCATGACCAGGTTATTAATTACCGGGAAATCCCCCCGGAATTACCGGGCACACCACGACGCTTCTCGCCTTTTCCGAGGCAGTCAACGCCTTTCCGCCTCGAAATAGCCAATTCCCGCGCCAATTTCCCCGCATTCCGTCACTCATCGCCGCTGAATTAATTACTGTCCGCCCTCGCGCCTTTCCCGCCGCGCCGGCCGCCTTTCCCGCACCTGCCCTCACTGACCGCCAGCCACCTCGCACGCCTGTCCTCCCCTGGCCATACGGCCTCGCGGGGCCGGGAGGGCACGAGCATGCGGGCACGGACGAGGGGGTGAGTAGATGTCAGTGAACGGATACAGGGCCACGGACAGGAGGGCAGGAATTGACGTACGTCACGCATCTGCGGCGGGCCACGGATGATTGTTTTATAAGCCTTACGCTTATATGAGTCTGGGAGTGCACAGGAAGGTTTATTATCGCCGTGTCCTGCACGTCCGCTACTGAAAGGGGCTCCGCTGTCGGCAGGTACCCGTATTGGAGTACGTATTAGCTGGCGGTGCGGCATGGCGGCAGGTTCGCGAATCCGGCTAAACGGTCTGCTGATTCTGCTGACCGTCCCGGGCCTCTGTCCCGGGCACCGGGCCGGAGGCCCTCCGCGCCGGCGGGCAGTCCGCGGACCGGGCGGGCGGGTGCCGGCCGGCCGTGGCCGGCGAGCCCGTCCCGGTAGGCTGCCACGCCTTCGCGGTGCCTGTCGAGCCGCCGACCGCGCCACGGAGCGCGTCCCGCCGGCGCGGTACTCCCGCGCGGGCACACCGCGCCGGCAGCCGGCCTGCCTCCTGTGGACCAGGGTGCCGGCCGGCGCGGGGAGGCAGCCGGGGTCAGGCGGCGCGGGAGACTGCCGGCGGCTGGCCCTCGCCGGCGCGGAGCTGGCGCAGCAACTCGGAGGCAGCCTGGTTGGACACCCCAGGGCGGGCACGGAGCGCGTCGCGGGTGATCGGCTGCCCGTGCTGGTCCTGGTGCTCGGCGGCGGCCCGCCGCGCCGCCGCCAGCAGCGCCTCGTCCCCGCCGTCCTGCGCCTCGTCCCCGGCAGCCGGCAGCGGCAGCGGGGGCGGCGGGCGGCGCGGCGCTCGATCATCGAGACCGCGACCAGGAACGCGCCCGGCGGCACGGCGGCCACGATCCGGCCCCAGGCGGTCGACTGCGCCTGGGCCAGGTTGGCCGCCAGGCTCAGCAGCACCCCGCCCGCGAGCACCACGGCAGGCCACGACAGCCGCCTGGTGACGACGCCTTGCTGCTTGTCGCGCTGCCGCTCGCGGGCGGCCATCACGCAGGTCGGGTCGATGCACACCGCCACGGCCCAGGACATCAGGCCGCCCTGGCCGTGCTGCGCGGCGGTGTCGCGGATGTGGGTGAACGACCCCGCCCCGGCGATCACCGCAAGCACCGTGACGGGCAGGGCGTCGGCGACCGCGAGCAGGCGGCGGCCCGCGCTCACCAGCCGTCCCGCCGTCCGCGCCGTCCCGGCCGTCCTGGACGGCCCGGCGGGCCGTCCCCGCCCCCGTCCCGCCTCGCGCGGTTACCGCTGTCCCGGAGCGAGGCCGCCCCGGTGAACGCTGAGTCCTTCACGCCTGGTTGCCTCCCGAACGCACGGCCGGCCCTGACCCATGCCGACGGCCACCGTGCCGCCGGCAACGAGGGGAGGCGCGCCCCGGGCGGGCCGGGGCGGAACCCCCGGCCCGGCCTGAAGGGCCGAGGGCGCCGTCCGGGGAGTTTCGGCCGACTGGTCACTTCAGCGTCAGAGGCGTCGGCGGCGGCCCGGAGGCGAGGATGCCCCGGAGCAGCTCGGTGAGTTCGGCCGGGTAGACAGTCTGGCTGGTGGCGGTGAGTTCCGCCAGGGACCACCAGCGCCACTCCTGGATGTTGTCCGGGCTGGCGGCCGACTGAGGGTGCACGTTCTCGGGCCGCACCCGGGCCAGGTAGTACCGCTCGGCCTGGCGGACGTCCCGGCCCGCGACCTGGTGGTCCTTGGTGCGGGTGGCCAAGTGTGGGCCGAGGTCGACGTGGCCGACGCCGAGTTCCTCGCGCAGTTCGCGGATGACGGCCTGGCGGGAGGTCTCGCCGGGTTCCAGTGACCCGCCCGGGGTCGCCCAGAAGCCGCCATTCTCGTCGTAGCGCAGCAGCATGACGCGGTCGTCGGGGTCCAGGACGATCGCCCGTGCTGCTTCCCTGAGCGCTGGTGCCGTCACCTGGCGATGATCTCACGTCAGGTCTTTTCCGCGAGGTAGCCTCCGATGCACAGCGCGCAGGGAGGCGAACCCGCCGGCTGGACGCGGCGGCGTCGGCCTTGACCAGCCAGCCGCCAGCGGGTGGTGCCCTCGCGGACCGCCCAGCCGGCCGCACAGGGCCGCCCGGACGCCGCCAGGCGGCCGGCTGACGCGATCCTGGCCGCCGCCGGGCAACATGGGCGCGGTTTTCGGCGGTGGTGCCGCAGCGCCCCGCTTACCGGCCTGCGGCTGCCTCCCCGGTGAGCCGCGCAGGCGGCGGTGGCTGCTGGCGGTGCCTTGTTCCGGTTAGTAGGCGACGGTCATTTCGCAGTGTTCTCGCCTGATGACCTGCGCGCCTGCGGCCTGGATCGCGGAGTGCGGGTAGATGGTGATGGCCGGCTTGGCTGCGCGGTCGGCGCCCCAGGTGTCGATGTGGCGGCAGAGCCGCTCGGCGAGGCGGGCGCCGTCCGGGCCATGCCCGATGGCGCCCGCGCGGAAGCCGGACTGTGGTGCTTCGAGGCGCTGGACGACCAGGTAGGCGAGGGAGTCGCCCTCGGCCAGGGCCAGGGTCCGCGATTTGACGACCGGGGTGCACAGCCCGCTGGTGACCGCGGCCGGCTCGGCGGAGATGCGGCAGACAGCCGGGTCGGTGGCAGTGGCGCGGACCCAGATCGCGTCCAGGGGCTCCATGGGGCCGACCGTGGTGCCCGAGTCGAGGCGCGTCTTCGGCCTGTCGAGTACCCCGTGCAACTGGCCGGGTGAGATGTCCTGGTCGGCGTCCCAGTACAGGTGAACCAGGTCACCGGGATCGAGGGCCGCCGAGTGTTCCCAGTCCTGCCCGGTCATCGGGACGAAGCCGCACAGGAACGCGCTGTCGGAGCGCAGCAGGCCGTCCTCGCCAAGGACGAGCGCGACGCACTGGGTCTGGCCGCGCCACCGCAGCGGCACCACCAGCCGCCCACCGGGCCTGAGCTGGGCGAACCAGGACGGGGGGACGTCGAGGCTGCCGATGGTGACGATGGCCCGGTCGTAGGGGGCGTTCTCCGGCACGCCGAGGCCGGCGTCGCCGGTGGCGACGTGGACGCCGGGGAACCCGGCTCGTTCGAGGTTAGCCGCTGCCTGGGCGGTGATCTCCGGGTCGATGTCGATGGTGGTGACGTGCCCGCCTGGCCCGGCGAGGGTGGCGAGCAGCGCGGCGTTCCACCCGGTCCCGGCCCCGGCCTCGAAGACCCGGTGGCCGTCGCGGACGTCAAGCTGGGCGAGCATGGCGCCGACGAGGCCGGGCACGGAGGCGCACGACAGCGATCTCCCCCCGGTGTCCCGCTTGGTGATCACGGCGAGGTCGGGGTTGTAGGCGTCGGCGAGGCTGGCGCCGGGGACGAAGGCGTGGCGCGGCACGGCGCGGATCGCGGCCAGGACGCGGGGGTCGCGGGTGCCGACGTGCGGGGCGGCGGCGATGGCGTCGATCATGAGCTCGTTGAGCTGCTCGGGGCTGGCGGCGGGCGCGGTCGCGGTCACTCGGTTCTCCTTGACAGGGTCGGGGTTCACACGGTCAGCAGGAGGCAGGCGTCCCAGGCGGGCGGTTCGCCGGCCGCGCGGGGCAGGTCGTTCTGGGCGAGCTGGATGCCGGATGTTCCTTCCAGGAGCCCGCTGGAGGCCGGCGGTCCTGCGCGGGCGAGGTGGTCTTCCATGCCCCGGCGCGCCGTGCGCAGCGCGGCCCGGAGGGGTCCGGGGTCGAGGGCGTCGCCGGCGGCCCGCCAGAGCACCTGCACCAGGCCGGCCCACCCGTGACACAGTGAGGCGTCGGCAATCAGGCCGGTGACCTGGCGGTCAAGGACGCAGCCGACGAGGGCGCGCTCGGCGGCGCGCATCCGTTCCTGGTCGCCCAGGGCGAGGCCGGCGAGCTGCTGTGCCCGCGCCTGGCCGGGGGTGCCGTAGCACCACGACGGCCGGGCCTGGCGTCCGGAGTCCGCTCTCCCGCGTTTGTGCTCGTCGGAGGTGATCGTCGCGGGCCACCAGGGGCAGGCGGTGCTGCCCTGGCGGTAGCGGTCGAAGGCCGCGCACAGCTCGGTGACCGCCCCGGCCTGGCCGTCGACCTGGATGCCGGCACTCATCGCGCCCGATAGTAGCGCCAGGATGCCGGCGATGCCGTGCGCCATGCCGAGGTTCAGGTGCCCGCCCGGCCAGGCCGGGTCGGGCGTGCCTGCCGGGCCGGTGCCGCTCCACCAGCCGGGCAGGGACTCGCCGTCCCTGCGGACCGGCTCGGCGAGCGCGACGAGGTAGCCGAGCACGGCGGCCGTCATCCCCGAGCCTGCCGGCCCGTGGCGGAGAAGGTGGTAGGCCCCGAGGCCGGTCAGCCCGCTGATCAGGTCGTACTCGCCCGGCCAGGTCAGCTCCCCGCGGCCGATGCGCTCATAGGCGGCGGCGAGTTTCAGAGCGGTGAGGTCGTTGACATGCTTGTCGAGCGCGGCGAGCATGGCGGCGTAGGCGGGGTGCTCCCCGGTGTGCATGACGAAGGCCACGGCCGGGGCACCGTAGAACAAGCCTGCGGACGCGTTAGCGGTCACGGGGCCTGCTGTCATGGCCTTGACCCAGGGTGCCGTGGCGCGCGGGGGGAGCCCGGCCAGGCGCGCGGCGGCGATGCGGGCCAGCGCGGTCCCGGCGGCTCCGCGTCCCAGGTCCTGGTGCGATCCGGCCGGCGTCGCGCTCGTGCTGGTCAAGCGGTCTCCGGGAGACGGGCGGCGCGCCGCGCGAGGGCGGCCTGGCGGGCGAGCCGGCGGCAGGCTCCCTCGCCGTCGCGGTCGATTCCCCGGTAGCGGTTGTGGTGGATGTGCAGGAGGGATTCCAGGACGTGGGTGAAGTCCCCGTCCGCGCCGAGTGCCTGGCGGTAGGCCGCCACGGCCTCGGCGCGCTTTAGCCAGGCTGGTGCGAGGTCTTCGGGCAGCGTGCCGAAGCTGCTCATCTCCCCGTTGCGGGCGAGCGTGCTGGCGGTCCGCGCCGTGGCGTGGTCAGCGGTCTTGCCCGGCTGGAGCCTCCGCCCGGCCAGCCACTGCGCGCCCTGTTCCGGGCCGCCGCTGAAGGCGGCGGCGATGTCGAGCATGCCGAGCGCGGTCAGTGCCACGGGATCGGTCCCGGGCGGCTGCCGGAGCTGCGCGATAACGACGGCGGAGTCGGCGGCGAACACGGCCTCGGCCGCGCGCATGGCCTCGCCGTCGCCGTAGCGGCCGGCCTCCGGGTAGTAGGTGTCGAGGGCGACGCGGGCGCACAGCCGCCGGGCGCGCAGCTCACCGGCCCAGGCCGCCAGCGCGGCGGCACGGCGGGATGCCTGGCCGTGCCCGGCGGCGACCCGGACGCGCAGGTGGTCGGTCTCCTCGCGGTTGCGGTAGCGGATGAACCAGACCTCATCCGTCCCCATGGCCGCCATGAGCACCGGAAAGTGGGCGCCGATGATCTCGTCCATTGCGTCCGGTGCCGTGAACAGCTTGGCGCTCAGCCACGCCGACTGCTCGGCCAGCGGGAGCTGGCCGAATGCGGCAGCCGAGACGCAGACCAGCCGCCGGGGCATCCCGGCCGGGGCGCGAGCGCCGCGCCGGGTGAGCGGGAGGGCGACCTCGTGCGCGTGGCCGCCGATCCACCCGTAATCCCCCGGCTCCCGTGCCCGGGTCATGACCGCCGGCTTGTCGTCGTCTACGTGCTCGCGCAGGCAGAGTGCGTGCAGCGGCTCGTCTAGGTCCAGGCGCAGCGCCAGGTCGCCGTTGTGGAGCTGGACGGCAGCCGGGCAGCCGGTACGCTCGCGCCAGGCGGCGAGGGACCGGCGCCAGCCGGCAAGGTCCGCGTCCGCGGGCGGAAGGCTGCCGGCGGTCAGCCGCCACTGCTCGGGGCTGAGGACCGACCGCCGGTAGCGCACCGCCGGGAGGTGCGGCAGCCGACGGAACGGGCCCCAGTCGAACGCCAGGTAGTCCGCGGCGAAGGCGCGGGGCAGGTGGGCGACGAACCGGCCGAGCGTCGGCATCTGCTTTTCCAGGTCCAGCGGGTGGAAGACCTGCGGCTCGATCACCTGGCCCGTTTCCCGGTGGACCAGGTGCAGCCCGCGCAGCGTCGCGGTGACCGCGAGGTCGCCCGGCCCGAGCGGCTGCTCGCCGCGGCCCGGGTGCTCGCCGAGGGACAGCAGGCCGGGCAGGTAGGCCGGGATGCGGCCGACGTTCTCGCCCCGGATGAACAGCGGCGGCACCGACAACTGGACGGGCAGCGCGCCTTCGTGGATGGCAGGCGCGCTGCGGTAGACGTGCTCCAGGCCCGACCCGGCGGCCAGGGCGGAGAAGCGGCTGGTGAGGGTGCCGGCGGCGCGGGCCGGGGAGATGTGCAGGGTGTAGCGGCCCGCGTCCAGGTCAGCCGTGCTCGCGGCCTGCACGCGCGCGGCGATCTCCACATGAGCGGGGACGAGCCGGGGGTCGAACAGGCTGCCCGTCATCGCGTCGATCAGGCCGTCGGTCAGCATCACTTCACTCTCACCCGTGATCAGCTGGGCGAGGTGCGCGTCCCGGCTTGCGTCCCGCTCGGGCGGCAGCGGCAGGATGCTGGTCGGGTACCCGGCCGGGTAGCCCAGGCCGATCGCGGGGTTGATCACGTCCAGCAGCGGCACGAGGGTCGCGGCCCCGAACCGCTCGACGAAGCGCCGGTGGTAGTCCTCCCACACCGGGGAGCCCCCCGGGTTGGGGCTGAGCCGGATCAGCGCGCTCGCCGCCGCGGCCATCTCGCAGCGAACCGGCTCCGGCAGCGTCACCTCGGCATCCAGCCGTAGGTCCAGGCACAACGGCGTGCGGCCCTCCGCGGATATCTCCGTAACCGCCATGCTCAGGTGCTCGCGCATCGCCGCCTGGTGTCCCGGCTCGGCGGCGTTGTGAGCGGCCAGGTCGCGGTGCAGCGCCTCCAGTTGTTCCAGCAGGCCCGCCGTCTCAGGGATCTCATGCGCCCCGGCAGCGCGTAGTTCCCCGGTGACGTGTCCCAGGGCGTCCGTCGTCGTCATTGCGGGACGGAGGCTTGTGATCAGGAAGCCGAGCCTGACTAGCTCGGCCAGCATCCGGGTGCCCTTGTCCCCCGAGCATGGGAACGCTGAGGACAGCAGGTCAGCCAGGACGCTGATCTTGACGGGGGCCTGGCTAGCGTCTCGGACGGCCCGCACCGCCGGCGAGTCCCGGATCTTTTGCCGGTCCGGGCCGGTGGGCACCTCCCACCTCCCGGCGTGCAGCACCGCCAGCGACGAGAACACCACGGTCAGCCGACCGGCGAGCGGCGTGCATGCCTCGCAGCGCTCCATGACTGCCAGCAGCCACGCCGCGTCGCACCGGGCCGCCGCCCGGTGTGCCTCCCCGAAACGCGCCGATGCGGGGCCGCCGAACCTCGCCCCGGCCACGCCGGCGAACAGCCCGAACGGAGTCGGACGTCCCGCCGCCCGGAGCTGGTACCGCGCCAGGGCGACTGCGGCCGACCGAACCTGCCGCTCCGGAACGCCCTGGCCGCCCGCGATGCGGTCCGCCCGCAGCGCCAGCGAAGGACTCGCGCATGACACAGCCTCGCGCAGCAGCGGGTCCTCCCACACCTTCACCAGCCACATCCGAAGCTCCTCGGTGTCGGCCGGGTCGGGCCAGGGCACAAAGGCCGAGTCCAGCGACCGGGCGGCGGCGCGCAGCAAGAGGACATCACTGGCCTGATAGACCGCTTGATCGTGGACCTGAGCCACATCTACCTCCTCGTGGGTCACCGGGCGATCGGCGGGGGCCGGGATTCGGTGCTCCCGGCCCCCGCCTCACATGAGGGCGCTACGAAGCGCTCGTGCAGGACGAGGCACAGGTGGGCGTGCACCCGTCGCTGGTGTCGCACCTGCGCGGCGCGTTGGTGGCAGCGGTGTCGATGACCAGCACCGCACCGAGGTCGAACGGGTCGTCGTGGGTTCCGGTCGAGTGAGCCGTGTGCATGACGTGATTCCTTCCATCGGGATACCTGGCGGTGAACTCCGGCACACTCGCGCAAGGCGGCGAGCGGCTGGTCCTGCTGCTCTGGTGATGGCTGCCATCACGCCTCCTGACTGGAGGTGTCATGACGTCCTGGCCTTGCCTTTGAGCTCGTCCGCGATTCGAGCCCTGTCGGCCTGCTCAATGACGAGCGCGTCCCGGAACTCGCGCAGCAGCTCCGGCAGGAGCGGGTCGTTCATGAGCGTGGTGAACCGCGTCACTAGGACAAGGACGGCACCTGACAGCGTGCCGAGTTCGCTGCTGGTGAGATCGTCCAGCTTGACGACCTTGACCGGACCAGAGCGCTGGGGCAACGGCGGCAGTTCCATGCCCAGGGACTCGGCGACGTCATCGCGGAACTTCCCGAGCAGCATCGGCAGCATCCGCCCAGGCAGGTAGCTGCGGAACCTCTCGCTGATCAGCGTGTCCGCCGCGTCCTGGGCCTCTCGCAGTTCTTCTGGTCTTACCTCGATGGGGGCGCGCATGTTCCTGGCCTCTCGCTTGCGGCGCGGCTGGCTGGCCGCCCCACCCGGCAATCCGCAACCGGGCGGGAGCGTAGTTCGAGGCTGCCCGACCGAAGGCCGGGCAGGGAAGGAACTTGCGGGAACTTGCCGACGAGTTAGAGAGCGCCGATGGCCTGCGTGATCCGCGCTCGTGCCTCATCACCGTAGACGGCAAGCCCGGACAGCTTCTCGAAAGCCCGCGCGTACAGCACGATCTCACTCGGCGTCGTCACGGTGACCTGGGCAGACAGCAGTTCGACGTAGACGCGGGTGTCGTCGAAGATGGTGAAGGCCTCCAGCGGCCAGACGGGTCGCCCGGTGACCGCGAAGGGGATCACTCCGAGTGACAGCGCGAGGAGGGGCGTCGCTTCCAGGAGGTAGCTGAGTTGCCCGGCCATGACCTCCGCGTCGCCGATGACCTGCCGCAGTACGGCCTCTTCGAGGATGGCGACGTACTTGTGGTTACCCGACTGGAGGAGACGCTTGCGCTGCATACGGGCGGCCACGGCATCGGCCACGTCATCAGGTGTTCCGTGAAAGCCCCTGATGGCCGACAGCAGGGCCGTGGCGTACTGCGGGGTCTGGAGGAACCCGGGGACAACGGTCCCGACATACGCCTTGAGCACCTTTGTCCGCTCGTGCAGCGGAAGCCGGTTCTCCTGGTCCCGCCGCATGCCCGCAGGCTGGAGACGGCGCCACTCGGTGTACATCGAGTCCGCCGACCGGGACGCCGCGATCAGGTCCGGGACGGCCCGCTCCGCCCCGCAGACCCGACACCAGGTCCGGATGTCGTCCTCGCTCGGCGCCTTCTTAGCCGACTCGATCCGGCTCGTCTTAGCCTCATGCCAGCCAGCAGCAGCCGACAGGGCACGGGCCGTGAGGTGGGCGTCCAGGCGGATGTCGCGCAGCCGCTCGGCTAGCTGCTCGCGGGCACGCTGAACGCTAGAGGAAGGCGAAACAGGCATGGCAGAGCGTCAGGCGGGCCGGTACTCGCCATGAGGAACCGCCCGCCGCCAGACGTCCTCGAAGGCCTCGGCGCACGACCGGACCACCCCGGGCTCATCGCACAGGTCGTACCGCAGGAACGTCCCGTCCCCGGCGAACAACCCGAAGCGCACCAGCCGGTCATCGAACAGCCAGAAGTCGGCCAGCGGCACGAGCAGGGCCGGCGCGGCATGCCTGGGCAGCCACCGGATCTGCTCGCCCGCAGCGACATTGAACGCCGTTGACTCGTACTCGAAGCGGATGTACGCGGCCAGCGGCTCGCTAACGATCCTCGCCCGGCGGAACTCAACCCCGCGGGCCGTGTGCTCGCGAACCAGGTCATACCAGGCGACGCCGGCCGGGGCAGGGGCGGCCTTTCCCGCCATCCAGTCGAGGAAGGCCGGGTCATCGGGCGTGTAGGCGTCCCTGGTCTCCAGGTGTGCCGCTATGCGCGTCGTCGCCCCGATCAGCTCACTGAACGGCGGAACCGTCCCCACTAAGCGCCTCCAGGATGATCGCCCGCATCCGGGCCGGGAGCCGGACAAGGCTCTCAGTCTCCCCCAGCGGGCTGTGCGTGCCCGACTCGGCCAGCACCACACGATCGGCGACTGCCTCACCCTGGAAGAGCAGGTCTCCGGTCTCCTCTTCCAGGAACAGGGCAGGGCAGTTCTCCCCGTTCGTGTCCGGGTCGATTGCGAGGAAGCGTAGCGTCATGTCGGTCCTCCCTGACAGGAACTTGCCATTGCTTGCACCTTTTGAGGGTGACCGTCAAAGCCGATTTCGTCAAGACCGCGTCCCCTGGACGCTCCCGAGTGGCTAGCGCGCTGCGGACAGCAGCGCCAGCATGCTCGAACTGATCCCCGTCACCGTACCTGAGCTGCTCAGGAAGCTCCGCGGCACCGTCATCCCCGAGCCCCGCCGCGACAAGCCGCAACGCGACGCCTGGGCGCTATGGCGACGCCGCCACCAGTACCGCGCCCAGCAAGCCCACCAGCGATGGCACGCCTACGCCGGCGAGACGCCACAGTAACGATCTACAACTGCCGTATAGAGACCTGCTGGCTAGTTGCCTTCCGGTCGTGCCCGGACGTTTCCAGGCGTGGAATCTCGGAGATAGGTGATGCCGAAAGCCTTGAGTTCGCGGTATTTCTGGTACTTGGTAGCGAGGTCAAATGGGCTATCCAACAAGCGCTGGAAGATATCCAGACCACGGCCGAGCAGGATCTTCCAGCCCGTGTCAGTGCTGATCGAGCGGTCGTGGATCGCTTGCGGCTCGGCGAACTCGACGTCCAAGACGATGCCGAGTACGGCCGCGCTCTGCTTGATCTGAAGTAGGTACTCAAACTGCTTCTGTAGCTTCTCCGGACCCTCTTGGTTCTCGACGGTCACGAGCTTCAAGCTGACCTCGTCGGCGGGATCCTTGCCGCGCGCGATCCCTTCGACGAGTTCCATGAGATTCCTGGCCTGGTGAAACATTCGCACGTAGGGGTCAACCACCGTGATCTGCGAGGCTCCCGTCAGGTACGGGATGAGCAGGGTGTCGTATGAAACGCCACGCTGACCGTCTTGATACTCCCGGTGCCCCTGGAATAGCTCAGACTCCGGCTCGGCGATCGCGCCGGAACCTGCCGCTTCGGTAGATGATGCGCCGCCTCCGAGCGGGTCCGCAACTACAGGCGGCTCTTCCGGCTCGGCCTCGTGGTGCCTGCGGTGGTAGTAGGCGGGGTATTCGTCTTCCTCCAGCGTGGCGACGTTGTGCCAGGTGCCGTCCGTGTCGAGGTAGCCGAACCTGACTTCCGCCATCGTCGAGTCGATCCGGAGGATCTGGTCCTTGATGCGCTTGCGGCCTTCGATCGCGTACCGCAGGATCTCCTCGATCTCTTCCCTGGTGGCCTCGCCATCCGGGTACAGAATCTTCATCAGGCCGGAGAAGGTCTTGTGGATCCCGTCCCGGTCGCGCGTCGAGATGTCGGGCGAGAGCGCGAAGTGCTGCTGGTAGCGGTCGGAGTAGTCCTGCGAGCGCATCGACTTGAGCACTTCGGCGATGTAGTCAACGACGAATCCGTAGCCGTTGGAGAACATCTCGCCGCGGATGATGTCGACTTCCCAGCCGGGAATGTAATGGTGCAGGCGGTCGAGGTAGGCCGGGTCATGATAAGCCTCCGGCAGTTCGTCGAACAGGTCGGAGTTCTTGAGCATGTACGGCACGGTGTGGGACGTATTGCCAACGAAGACCGTCGACGCCTCGGCACCAAGGGTCTCTATGCCACGGGAGAACGACTTGTTCGCCATGTAGTTCTTCAAGATGTCGACAAGCGCCTTGTCGGTTCGCTTCTTCTTGCCCGCGAACTCGTCGAACGCGACGACGTCCCAGTACCCGACCAGGCCGATGCGCCCGTTGGAGTTGTTGACAAAGAGCTTGGGCACGGTGACCTCGCCACCGGAGATGAGCATCCCGTGCGGCGAGAACTCCGAGAAGATATGCGACTTGCCGGTGCCCTTGGGGCCGAGCTCAACCAGGTTGTAGTTGCGTTCGACGAACGGGACCAAGCGCACAAGCTGGAAGAACTTGCCGCGTCGGCTGAACAGCTCGGGGTTGAAGCCAATGGACTGAATGAGCAGGTCGATCCACTCGTCGGTGGTGAACCCGCGGCGCGAATCAAGGTACTGCTTCACGTCGAATTTCGACAACTGGATCGGCTTGATTGAGCCGAGGATCCATGGCACGAACCGCTGGTCCTCGGTGTGGAAGTACTCAATATCGCAGATGCACCAGACACCGCCGACTAGGAGCTTGGGGTGCGCCTTGATGGTCGAGGACTCGACGATCACGCCCCTGATGCCGAGGCTGGCGAACTCGGCCTCGTAGACATCGGCCTTGTCATTCAGGCTGACGGTGACCTTGTCTATGATCCGGTGCCGGCCGCGCTCCTTGATCGTCGACTTGACCAGTTCCGATTCGCTGCGGTGCACGTAGTGTTCGGCGAGGATCTTCCGCACGGTGTCGATGCCGGCCGCGATGGTGGCCTCGTCGTCGGACGCCGCGTACTGCCCGAGCAGGTACTCAAGCACGTACGACGGCACGATGGCGTTGCCCCTGACGGCCTTGACCAGGTCCTTGCGGACAACGACGCCGGGGAACAGCAGGTTGATCTTGTAGTCGAGGTCGCTCTGCTGAGGGGCGTCGGCGTCGGGGGCTTCGTTCTCGGTCTCGCTCATCCCAGCTTTCCTCGCCTCAGAAGTCGAAGTCCGATGAGAACGAGCGCTTCAGCGTGTAGATCGCCTTGGCGTAAACCCGCCACTGGCTGGTGTTGGGGATCTGCTCCTCAAGGCGGAATTCGACGGCGCGGTTGTTGTAGTCGTTGGCATCCTGGCTGAGCAGCATCCGCGCGCTCTGGTAGCGGTCGCGCTTGTCGTCGGACGTCTGGTCGAAGGTCAACGAGACGAGGTTCGAGATCAGCGTCTCGCCCACGTACAGCCCTGCGCGTAGTGTGCGCGGCTGCACCTTGTCGCGCACCGGCTCGGACTGGAACAGGCGGACCACGACCTGCCCGGTAGTGATCTTGTCCGACTCCGGCCACACCTCGACGTTAACTAGCCGGGTGTCGCTCCTGCGCTTCTTATTAACCCCCAGCACGGGCACGACGATCTCCTGGAGCGCCGTCCCGCCGTGCACGAACCGCGACCCGCTCCCGGCGAGGCGGAGCCGGTGAACTGACTTGGGGATCTGCACTTCGAGGTCGCTCTGCAGCCCGAGCTGGGCAGAATCGAAGGTTGCGAAGGCGCTGTTGGCCTTGAGGCCGTGCCCCAGCACGTAGCGCTTGTTGATGACCTTGATGTCGTCGCCCTGCGGCTGGGTCGACAGGAAGAACGTTTCGGCCAAGGCCTCGTCCTGGAACAGGAAGCCGTGGTCAGCCGTGATGAAGATGTTGGTGGCGTTGGCGTTGGCGAGCTTCTTCACGAGGTCGACGATGTCGCGCAGCGTGTCTTCTGCGGCTTCGAAGACCTGCCGTTCGGTGCCGGGCTTGTCGCCAGTGGCGTCGATCCGGTTGTGATAGACGTACAGGACTCGATTGGCCTTGAAGAGCTCTCGCCGCTCGTCGGCGTTCAGGGCTTTGAAGTCCTCGGCCTGGATCGCCGCGCCGCCAACGCCCTGGAGGATCTTCCCGCGGGAAGCGGTGTTGTTCGTCGGCTGGCCGTCCGCGAGCACTGTCTTGGCATCAGCGGAGTGCCTGAGTGTCGAGTGCGGGAGGAGGGCGGCCATCCCGAGTTGCGTATAGCTCGGCAGCACCCCGAGGACAGCGTCAAGCGCGGCATCGAAGCGGTCCTCCTGCCGGATGCGCGAGCCGAGCTCGTCCGCGATCTCGTACCGGAGCGCGTCCGAGATGATGACGACGGCCTTCTTGTCGCCGTCCCGCACCAGCGGCGCCACGTAACTGGCGTAGAAGGACGTCTGTGAGCGCAGTACGGACGAGCGCCACCGGTCGACTTGGTCTACCTGCTGCTGCCACGCGTTGCCCAGCGCGTAGACGAACTTGTTGGCGTAGCGCTTCTCAACCTGGTCCCGCAGTGCCTCCAACGGCTTCGGGTACTCAGCCGTGCGCGTGGCATACACGAACTGCCGGTAGAGCTGGTCGATGCGGAACCACTCGCGGCGGTAGCGCTCTAGCCCGTCATCGAACGACTGCACCACGAGATTGAGCGAGCCGATCGCGGCCAGCAGCTCGGAAGCACTCGCGATCGCCGTGTAGAGCTGCCGGTAGCCGTCGATCCATACGCTGCTCTGGCGTGCCCGCACCACGTCGGCAACCTCGCGCGCGGTGACGGCCTGCTTGGCCACCGCCTGCGCGAGATCGCTGATGATCTTCTGGTCGATCTCCTCGAACAGGTCGACCGTTACCAGGTCACGGAAGCTCGCGTCCTCGATCGTTGAGGGATAGCCGAGGTCGCGGGCCGCGCGCTTGGCCAGCGCGGCGAGCGCGGCCTGGCTGCGCCGGTCGTTTCGCAGGCTCGCGAAGTCGAGCTGGATGTTATGCAGGCCGCCCGGGCGGTCGGACTTGAAGCCGTCAATGGCCACGCGGAAGATCCAGAGCACGAGATCGTCGATGCTTGGCGACGTTGACTCGTAGCCGTAGATGCTGGCGACGCCGCGCCAGTAGAAGTCAGCGAGCCCATAGTCGGCCAGCGCGTCATACTTCGCGTGAAGTTCCTTGGCGTTCTCCGTCAACAGCGTGCGGGTGATCTCCAGCAGACTGTGCTCTTTCTGGCCGAGGACAACAGCGCTGAGTTTGGCTTGGAGCTTCTTGGCGTCATCGTCCGGGTGCAGCAGCGCCTTGAGGCTGTCGACGCGCTTGGCCGCGTTGAAGAAGTTCTCGTGTGCCCGGACGACCTCGTCCATCCCGTCACCCGTGAGGCCGAGGTCCTGCGTGATGAGGGCGGTGCGGTCGGCGGTGAAGACCCCGTAGGCAAGCTCCAGATCGAGCAGCCAGTTCCCGACACCTGTCGGCACCTGACCCGAGCGGTACACGAGAAACTTGCTCGCCGACTTCTCGCGCAGCAGGCGGTGCTTGATGCTGTACTCGTCGTTCGCGACACGGATCGTCTGCACACCCGGCAGGTTAAGGTCGTCCAGATCAGCGGCGTACTGCCCGTCCGGGTCATGCCAGAACACGACCGGATGCTTTTCGAACCACCGCTCCAGGTGAGGACGAACGGCGGAATTATCACTCATCACTTGCCTCAAGGCCGGGAATCTTCTTCAGCGCAGCGCCGAACTTCGGGTAGTTCACCTTCACTCCGTCATCCAGGTCGATGGAGATCGGCTGGGACGCTAGCGTGTACAGGTCGCGCTCGTACTCATCAAGTTCTACCAGCACCTTGCGCAACCGGTCAGCCTCCTTCTGAGCCGCCGCCACCTCGCGCGGCGTGCCGCCGCCGACCGCAAGCCGCTCGTGATGCTCCAGGCTGGACTTCAGCTTCGCCTGGTATTCCCGCAGGTACTCGTTTAGTACCGTCCCGACGGTCGACGGCGTGTAGCGGTGCATGTAGATCAAAGCGTTGAACGAACCCTTCGGACTGGAGAAGAGCCAGTAGATCGGCCGCTTCTTGTACCGCTGCACGTGGTCCTTGTAAAGGGATTTCACGAAGTAATCCCGCAGGTCCTGCACGCCAAGCGACTCGGTAACGAACCGCAGGTTCTCCTCGAAGTGCTCCTCGCCAAACGCGACCCGGAGGAACTCTCGGAACCGCGCGAGGATATCATCCTCAAACCAGTCCCCACCCACAATCGGGATGACGTTGTCGGTGTCCGGCATGAACGTAGGAGCGGAGACCTTAGCGAGGTAGTCCTGCACAGTGGCGCCCTGGTCCGCGAGGATCAAACCAGGCGCGTCGAGGCTGTACCGGCCGAACATGCAGCCGACAGCAAACGAGATGAGAGACTCCACTTGATCAGGCACTCCGGCAACAGTGATTGCCTCTGGCCTATTGAAATCGATGGTCGTTGGGTCTACTCCATACGCACGGCCATAGATCTCATCATTCTCTGCTTCAAGTGCTGCCAACTCGTCTGCGGCTGCCTTTGCGTCCCTCCGCATCGAATCGGTGATATCCCCCAAGCGAGAGTGGCGGATCCCCGCACTAGTCATAGGAAGCCTGCCAAATTCGAACGACACCTCCCGATCGTTCCATGCAGATCGAGCAAGCTCGATTGCTTGCTTCCCCACCTCGATTGCGTGATCCTCATTTTCATGCCTCGGGAAAGGAACTTTCTGAACCGTCCCCGACTTGTAGTGGAGATTCGGCATAAGGAGCTCAGCGAGATGGCCGAATGGCTTTGAGTTCATGCCTGCTAGGACGAGCTCCGTCGGGATCCTATCCGTGACTACCACAGGTCCGGCATCGGCGAAAAGGTATCCCCTAGGGAAGTACTTCAGCGCCAAGCCTGCGGAACCAACGTCGGACCATGTCGCGCCCTCCTTGAAGTAGAGGGACTGACTTGGGCGCACGTGGCCCGAAAGTTGAGCCATGGACGTCCGAGAGTCGGAGTCGTATGCGATTACCCAGTAGTTGTTTCCATACCAACGCGTATATGTGCCTCCTTTGTTATAGGGGACCCACCGACCACGTTGGTCATCGATCTGCTTTGCTTCCGTGGCGTGAAGCACTAGTCGCCTCCGAGAGACTTCCCACCAGTAGCGCAAGTACGTAGCGTTGTCGCCGGTATGGATACCCTCGCGAACTGTCGCATAGTCACTGAGAGGTCGCATCGCTTTGAAGGCCGATGTGAGATAGTCAACCTCCCAGTAGACCATTGAATAGCCTGGAATATCACGAAGAAGACCCTGCTTGATGCCCTCCGAGGAATGTGACCGGAGCAGTGCAGCCTTCTCGGTTGGGGCGCCATCAACTGCACGTATATAGATTCCAGTAGTGCTCGGTGTCGGCGCAGCACAGGTGACAACATAGGCTGAAGTTGAAACAACTTCACCAGAGATTGAGTCGAAAGCACCTCGGCCAAGTTGGGCAAGGGTAATGATACGGTTTGCGTCTAGGAGAGTTTTCCGCAGCGGCTCATAGGAGGTAGTGAACATCCAGGCTTGCATCGTTACCATTGCGACCAAGCCGTGCTGAATCGACAATCCGAGAGCACGTTCGACAAACATCACGTAGAGATCGGAGCGAGTGACCTTGTAATCAGGAGAAAGGAGGTTCCTAATCTCCATTGCAAGGTTTGCGCTGCCCATGTACGGAGGGTTCGCTACGACAACCGAATATCGCGATGACAGCGCTTCGGACTGCCAGATGACTCGTCTGGCTCGACCAACAGCATCTCCGGCGAGCAGGTCCGTCTCAGTGTCGATCGCCTCAATATGAGTTCGAAGCGTGGGAATTACACTCGTATCAGGGCGGATCAGCGAGCCGAGCGTGTCTGCGTGCCTGAACTGATTCCAGAAGGCGGCTTCCTTGAATCGGTTGCCGGTGGGCGTGACGAGCAGTTCAACTTCTTGCGGCGTGAAGGTTATTGGCTCTAGCACGCAGATGTTCGGCTCGACCTGCCTGTTGAAGAAGGTTCGTTGGCGTGCGCGTGCCTTCATCGTCAACGCGAACGCCGCGAGTGCCCCGGCGCGCGGGTCGATCTCGGTCCCATGGAGGTTGTTCGTCAGGATCAGGCTCGGGATGTCGGACGGCGCGTAGCCCTCTTCTTCGTAGATGGCGTAGAGGAGGTCAAACGCGTAGGTGAGCATGTGTCCGGAACCGCACGCGGGGTCGATGATCGTAAGCTCTTCCGGGCTGCTGATCTTGAGGAAGTCCGTCTCCTCATCGACCGGCGCGATGTAGTACTCCATCTGGTCAACCAGGCGCGAGGACGGGTGGTTGAGCATCCACAGTCGGCCGAGGGAGTTCTCGACCAGGTAGCGGACGATCCAGTGCGGGGTGAAGAGTTGGGTCGCGGCGGGGATCTCGGCGGCGCCGGCCTTCTTTCCCTTCTTGAAGCCGGCGAACACGTCGGCCTTGCGCTCAGAGATATAGAACTGGTAAAGCCAGCCGATGACCTCGACGTCCCCGCAGACATCAGCGGTCAGAACCTTGACGGCGCGGTTGAGTACGGAGTCGTCGGCCAGAAGGTTAGCCGGGATCAGCAGTTCGGTGAAGTCACCCTCGCGCTCGAACATGAACGGCATAGCGCGGTTCCAATGGCGGCAGTAGTCCGCGAGCAGCAGCGCATAGGCCTCGCCCTGGGGGTCGGTGCTGCGGCGGGTGCCATCGAGCAGACCGGTGACCGTCTCGCGGGTCTTGACGCCGACGATCGCAGCATCGATGTTGCCGCGCTTGGCCTCGGCGAGGATCTCGGGTTGACCGCCGCCGGTCCCGGTCTGCGGCGAGACGACACCGACTCCGGTGTAGCCGTTGGCGTCCATGAACCGCAACGCGATGACGCGGTTGAACCACGTGTAGGCGACCCGCTCTGCCACGGCCGCCCGACCGGTCTCACCACTGCCCGCCGCGCTCACGGCCTTCCCCAAGGCCGAAACGACCCTTGGCTGCTCGACCCGCTCCGGTGACGCGGGTGCCAGCACGACCTTGACGCGGGCGGTGACCTCGTCGATGAGGGCCTTGCGTGCCCAGGTGGCGAAGGACTTCAGCGGTGCGGTTTCCATCAGAGTGAGATTCGCTTTCCGTCTTCCAAGGTGGCCAGCAGCGTCTTGCGGAGCGCCTCGACATACCGATTGACATCATCGGGGTTCTTGAGGACACCGTGGGCATCCGACACGGTGATGCTCTTGATGGATACCGTCTCAATCGGCGTCGGCGCGGGCTGCGGGCCGGGCGCGCCGCCGTCGGGCGCGGGCTCGCTTGGCCGGGCGGAAGCGGCGAGTTCGTCGAGTAGTCCCGGATACTGGGTGATCTCGAAGGCGTTCCCGGCCTCGCGGATCTGCGCGATCTCCGGGGCTCGCTGGACCGCCGCGATCCGCGCGTCGATGGCCGCCAGGGCGGCCTGCTGGGCGGCTGGCGTCGCGTGCTGGAAGTCCGGACTACCCTGGATCTCGGCCTTCTTGGCGCTAATGGCCGCCACCGCCGTCACCGCGTTCTCCGTGACCAGCGCGTCGATCTGGGCGCGCAGCCCGTCGGTCGCCTGCTTGAGCTGGGCCGTGCGGCTGCCGCGGAAGACGTTCGGGTCGGTCAGCGCGTTCCGGATGGCCGTGTCGCTGCCTGTCGGCAGGTAGCCGAGGTTGCTGCTATAGGTGGTCAGGAGCGCTGCCGCATCGTCGTAGATGACGCGCTGCGGGCCGTTGAGGAACCCCCGGATCGGATCGATGAGGTTGTCCTTGGCGTCCAGCAGGTCATCGCCAAGGGCGAAACTGGTCAGGTACCAGTCGTCCGGCTTGCCCACGGCCTGGTCGAGAAGGTCGATCGGTGTGGCGAGCTGCGCCACGAAGACGTACTTGGAGCCGGCGGCGGCGGCCTTCAGCTCGTCCAGCTTCGCCTTGAGCTTTTCCGCGCCGTGCCGGGCGAGCTCCAGCGGGTCCTTGGGCGTGCTGGGCTCATCGAAGAAGTCGGTGCAGAACGCGCGGAACGCGCTAACCTTCTGGTCGTCGAAGGTCTTCTGCCGGGCGACCACGGTGTGCGGTTGCCGCTGAGTGTTGCGGAGTGCGCTGGCGATCTCGGACCGCTTCAGGACGTTACCATCAAGCGTGAGCGTGATCTTGGCGGACCCGACCAGGAAGGCGATCAACACTTCAATCGAGGGGAGGTCCCACCCGTAGGGCTTCGTCTGGAAGCAGTCCACGATGGTCTTGACCGTGACCTGCTCGCCAAGGTTCTCCTTGCGGATAACGAACGACAGCACTTCTTCCGCGGGCACGGAGAGCTTCGACCCGGTCTGGGCATCAAACAAGCCGCCGTCGGGATTGGCTGCCGGGGCGATCTGCTGCTCGCTGTACGTCACACTGCCCAGCAACTTGAGCTGGGTGTAGGTGCGGCTGATCAGGGCCTGGAACCCTTCGGTCACCCGGGTGACCGGATCCTGCGAGGTTGACGTGATGTCAGCGGCGTTGATCACCAGAGCGGCCTTGCCGACCGAGCCGCGCACACGCTCGGTCAGTTCCTTCTCCCGGGCGATGTTCTGCGCGCCTTTGGCCCGCAGGATCTGGTCCACGGTCGCGGAGATCGAGGTGCCCTGCCGGCGCCGGATGTACTTCTCGGTCTGGAGTAGCAGGCGGAGGTCCGAGAGCACCCGGTTGTCCGGGTCGAGGATGACGCGCAGCTCGTCCTTTCCCGCGCTATGCATGCGGATCTCGTCCTGCGTGTACGGGTAGTCCGGCGAGATGAAGTGAACCGATAGCTCCTTCTGCTGACCATAGGGCTGGTCGTCCAGCCGGAAACCAAACGCGAAGTCCTGCCCGTTCTTGGCGTACTTGATCCGGCTGGTCCTGATGACATCGCTGGAGAGGATCTTGAACAGCCGGGTGCTGATCTCGGACGCGTCGATGTCGACGCCCTTGACCTCCTGCTCGATCTCCTGCTCTTCGTTTGTCAGGTACTCGTAGGCGTTGCCGTTGCGCTGGATGTAGGTCTGCGCCTCCAGCAGGTTCAGCGCCTCCTTGACCTGCTCAGACAGGGCGGGAAGGTCGAGGCCGAAGCGGTCATAGACCAACACGGTGAGGTTACGCGGTGTCGTGTGGAAGCTCTCCACGTACTTCACGAGGAAGAGTGCCTTCAGCAGCCGGACGGCCAGCTTCGTCACCGCCGACTCGGGATCCGGCAGGTCCCGCTCCGCGCGGAGGACAGAACCCTGCGCGGCGGCCTTCAGCGAGGCGCGGATGCCGGCGAACATGTGGTCGAAGGTCGCTAGATGGCCGACCTCAACGTCGCCGATGTCCTTGGCGACCTGCTGGACCACGCCGAGCATGGACCGCTCACCGACCGAGCTGTTACGGCCCTCGAAGGCGTTGTGGTCCGAGATACCCTCGATCGCGGCCTGGAACAGCGGGAACTGATAGCTGACGAACGGGTAGGTCCCGGTGAAGTTGGCCTCGTCGATGTAGTTGCGGTACGTCCTGGACCCCTCGACGAAGTCGAACAGCGTCTTGAAGTTTGCGTGCTGGTCTGTGTAGACCTTGTCCAGTGCCGCCGTGCCCACGTCGTTCTTTTCGAGCAGGCGCTTGCGGATGACCTCATCGACGTTCGCGCTGGAAAGCTTCAGCCGGGTCTTGAACCGGGCCTGGATCTTGGAGAAGTCGTTGCCCTGCTGCCTGGTGCGGTCGCCAATGACCTTCTCCATGTCTTCCTGCGAGGTCACGAACACCCACGCACGGCCCCCGCACCTGCTGTTGAGCGACTCGGCGATGGTCTGCAGATTGAGCATCAGCTTGGCGTTCGAGCCGATGAACTGGCCGACCTCGTCGACGAAGAAGTTCAGGCGGAAGTTCGGGTCAGCCTGCTTGTCCAGCCAGGACTTCACGTCCTTGGCGAAGTCCTCGATCGAGACGGCGTAGGAGGCGCTGTACTGCTTGATGATGCCCTCGGACGCCTCGCCGTTCACCTCGGCGAAGGCACGGTCGATGCTCCGGCCCTCCAGAGCGGTTTGCTCGCGGCCCCGGCTCCAGGACTTGCCCGCGATGCGCTCGTATGCCTCCTTAAACCTGCCGTACTGGCCGCGCTCGTCGAGGTCACGCTCGAACCGGGCCACGTGTCCCTGGTTGCCGTAATAGCCGCGGCTCTCATCGAAGACCTTGACGAACACCTTGAACAGGGCGTCGTCCTGGTCCTTGCTGATCAGCGTGGCCTTCTGGTCGATGTTGAACAACAGGCTCGTGGCCGGGATACGGTCCGCCTTGCTGAGCAGGCCGGGCAGGAAGGCGTCGATGGCCTTGGCGCGGAAGCTGCCAGAGACGTTTTCACGCGGGAAGTCTTGGCCTTCGACAGCGCCTAGGAGGTGGGCGAGCATCTTGAGCAGGTGCGACTTACCGGAGCCGAAGAAGCCGGAGATCCACACGCCGTTGGCGTTGGTGTAGGACGTGTACTCCTCAAGCAGGATCTCCAGGCCCTTTGCCACCTCGTTGGTGAGGACGTACTCCTCAACCTCCGTGCCCAGATGTGCGACGTCATCGGCCTTGATGACGCCTTCGATCGGGCGCTGGATGTCCTTGGCGAAGATCTCGCTGAGCCGCATCGAGCTCATGCCTCCTGTTCGAGGATGTTCTTGGCCCGGTAGTACTGGTCGTCCTTGAGCCGGCCGAATAGCACGAGCGACGAGCCCAGCGTTTCTGACTGCTCGTAGCGGCCTGGGAAGAACATGAGCATCGGTTTGCCCTTGACTACCGACTGCAGGTTATTCAACACGTTATGGGAGCGGATGTACGGGAAAACCTCGCCAATTCCGGTGAGAAAAAAGATGTCGTAGTCGGCCTGCGCGAGCCGGTCGCGGATCGCGGGGGCAATGTGCAACTGGGGGTCGAGCATCCCTTGGAGTATCTCCCGGAAATCGGTCTTATCCTCTTCTGGTTCGATGGCAAGGACCTGCTCCCATACCTCCCGTTCTTTGAGGAGCTCAACCGACAGGTCGTAGAGGTCGATCTCAAAGACCGTGATCCCGGTGGTGGCCAGCCGGTTCTTGATGCGCTTCCTGGCCGCCGCGATAGCAAGCGCGTCCTCGGGCGGATACGGATAGATGAAGAACGGGATCTCGTTGCTCAGTCCCTCCATCTGCAAGAAGCGATTGCCGCTGAGCACGGCGGCCACGTGCTCCTCCTGTTCAGGCAGGGTCTTCGGGGTCACCGTGCTGCCTCAAGTCCGTTGGCTTTCCGGGTGGGAAAAAACCTCAGGTCACTCGGCGATCGGGCGCTAAGCACGGAGGCGACCCGCTCGGACAGCACGGGAGGCATGATTTCCCCGGCCTCCGACAGCAACCCGGCCTCCCGCAGCATCTTGAACACGTTCGACCTCAGCCTCCGCATCGTCGAGTCCTTAACCTTGGCCAGTTCCTCGTGCCACAGCGTCTTACCGCGGACGAAGACGTCGAAGTCCCGGTACTCCAGCGTCACGGCGAGGAGAAGGAACCGTTCCCGCAAGACCTCCTCGGCGAACTCGCCGATGAACTCGTAGCGCCGGCAGGTGGCAGCCCACATGAGGGAGGCACGCTCCGAACTGGTCGCATCGATCAGCAGGCCGACCTCGTCGTCGGTCAACGTGGAGAGCCGCTGCACCGTCTCGCTTGCCAGGCGAACCCCCGTGCGGTGAGTCCGCGCCTGCAAGAGGTTGCCCTGCACGGCCAGTGCGCGGACCTGTTCCCAGTCGCACTGGTCGAGATACACGGGAGCGAGAAGAACGGCTTCACGCGCGAGGAGGGCACCCGTGGTGAACGAGAGCGCGTACCGCCGGGGCGCTGCCGCCAGCACGTCGTTCATCGGCCCCCCTTTCCGGACCTTGGTAACTCGTTCAAGCTATCGCCCCTGACCGCTTAACTGGGCCGGTCGGCTCACTGCTGGTAGTCGAGGTGGCGCATGAGCCTGAGGCACCTGTCCAGCTCCACCTGCTCCTCTGCCGTGAGCTCCTTCCCGAAGTGCATGATCTTGTTTCGGACCTTTCGTGCCTCATCGAGCTGGTCGATGAAGGTCACGTGGTCCAAGCCAGAGTCGAGGGTGCTCCACCGGGCGTCATCGCCGAGCACCTCCTTGTACTGCCCAAATTCCATGTCATCGGCGGAATTGATCCTGCGCTTGTTTCTGCTTACCGCAGCGCGCATCTGATCGGTGCTGAAATGCGCGTTGAGGCAGTGCCGCAGGCGCCGTTCGATCTCGCCGAGCTGAAAATACGGCTTCGTTAGCCTCCCGTACGCCGCCGTGAGCTCAGCGGCCGTGACCAGCCCGCAAATGCGGTCATCGGTGTCGCGTACGAAGAAGAAGCCGTGCTTCTCGATCATGTCGATGTTTTCAAGCAGCTCGTGGTCGCACCGGGCTACGGGGGCGGGCGCCAGCATCGCGTCATCCAAGTCAGGCGCGGCCTTCCGAACCCGGGCCTTCGCGATCAGCTCCCAGCTCACCGCGCCGACGAGGTCCCGATCTCCCGACATTACCGCGAGGAGGGAGCAACCATTCTGAGCCATGCGAGCCTGGGCTTGGACGATGCTGAATTCGGGGGGCACGCGTACCACGGGCCGGTTCCAAGAGGGGATGTCCCTGACGAGCATGGGGTTCAGCGGTAGTTGCAGCGGCAGGTCACCGGGATCGCGGTCAGCGTCTCCGGCGACATGGACCACGCCGAGTCCGGCCCCGACGCGAACGATGGTCCCGTGGCCAGCATCACCGACGTCCGGCTCACAACCGAGTCCGGCCTCCTTCAGGTCTTCGCGAATTTCCGAGACTGGCCCGTAGTCCCGCGCACTGTAGCCCCAGATGGCGAGCAGGTCGATGAGCTTTAGCTCTTGCGGGTCCGTCTGGGCTTTCGCCAGGAACTCCGCCTTGCTGTCCTGCGTCACGCCACCGGCTCCGGCTCATAGTCGGCAAGGGTCTCCGGCTCATCGACGGGCTGCTGGCCCATGGCATCCTGGATGAGCCGGAGCAGGGCTGCGGAGCGCGCGGCATAGAAGGCCTCGAAGTCGTCGGCGCGCAGGGACTTCGGGTCGATCAGGTGCGTCGCGATGATGTCGTCGAACCAGTTGGGCGGCAGGCCCGCTTCGTTCTCCAGTTTTGCCAGGTAATCGGACGGACGCAGGCTGCCCATGATCCGGTTCGCGCGGCTGGTGAGGAGCGTCTTGTTGACGATGCTGTCGAGCCGGGCGCTCTGTTCCTTATTCTTCCCGAGCCAGCCCTTGGGGAAGACAAGTCCGACGCCTACTTGCATCTCCCGGTAGATGGTGGCGTCGATGGGCTCCCGGCTGTAGGTCCAGTCGATGCATCCCCGCTTGAGCAGGAGCCCGCATACGCCCTTGTAGGCAGCGCTGTTCCGTGTGGTCATCGTGTTGAGGCGGGCCGCGTTGAAGCTCGCCTCGGAAACGGACGTGGGCTCCCGGCCACCCTTCACCCAGGCGTAGACCTGTTCAAGGTCTCGCGGCAGGCGGCTGTCCAAGGCGCCGCTGTACTGCTCGCCGAGCACGCCGCACCAGAACCAGCGGACGATCTTGTCCTCCACCGCCTTGTCGTCGGCCTCGCCGCCGAGGACGGTCCTGATGGCTGCCAGCGAGCTGAGCTGGCTGATGTACGGCACCTCCGGCCTGCCGTAGATTCCTTGCCGTGCGAGGAACCGCGCGCTCCACTCCAAGGCTTCGACGATCTGAGAAGACCATTTCTGGTATTCCGACAGCTTCAGGCCGAGGATGTCCGAGCGCTTGCAGCTTGCGGCGGGTGCCGTATAGGGGTCGGTACCGGCCCTGCCGCGCCGGGCGAAGTACGTGGAGACGAGCGAGATCGCCCGTAGGAAGTCGGTGTCGTTGAAGTCGGTCAGGACGCCGTTCTTTAGCAGCCGCTCCCTGACCTCTGCCCAGTCGGTGGGCAGGTGGAAATCGCTGACCGCATAGGAGGCGGTCAGCAGTTCGAAGACCGTGAGCGAGACCCCGCGCGTGTTGACGTCCTCGAAGACCGCGCAGATGGCCTCTTTGGTGGCACTCCTGGTGAGGCGGATGACGGGCACCTTGTATCCGTCGATCTGGGAGAGGACTGTCCGCTCGAAGAGGTCCCAGGTCTCGGGGTCAACCTTGTCGTTCGCGCGCCGCCATTGGTTTCTCTCCGTCGAGTAGACCAGGCGCAACGGGAACATCCCCGCGGCGACCTCGTTGTCCTGGGTTGTCAGGTCGACGGCGGTTCGCTTGCCGTGCTCGTCGATGCGCGGTAGTTTCTTGTCGCCGGGAACGGAGAATATGGCGTTCTCCATCTGCTCCGGGTTGTAGGCGGCGGCCCGGATGTCGATGTAGTAGTAGCGCTGCAGCCGCTTGCGCCGGGTGTCCATCGTTTCCACGGCATGTTCCGATGCCAGCGCCTGAGACAGGGACGTAAGCCGCTGCTGCCCGTCCATCAGGAGCTGTTCCGGCCGCGTCCCTGCCGGCGGGCTGGTACCCACGAGGGATTTCGGCCGGAACTCGAGGTCCGGATTACCGGTCTCCATCGTCATCATGACCCCAAGCGGGTAGCCGCGCGCCACCGTGACGAGCAGGGCCGCGATCCGCTCGTCGTCCCACACCCACCCGCGCTGGAAGTCGGGAAGCTGGATAAGCCCCGACTTGGCCTTGGCGATGAGTTCCCTGAGATCGACCGGGTTCGTCTCGAAGAGCATGCCGTAGCTTCCCCTTTAGTAGCGGTCCTCCACCAGCATCTTGCCACCCTCTGGGTATTACGGGGTACGGGGCGGGATGCGCGGAGCAGCCAGTCGTTCGGCATGACACTAGGCGGTTCCCGGGGCATGGTCAGGGCCGCGCGGCGGCCTGCTCAAGAAGTCAGGCGCTTGGCCCGATGGGATTCGTGGTCGCGGAAGGTTCAGCCGTGCCGCAGCTCGAACCAGGTCACAATCCGCCCACCGCGCCGCCGCGTCCCCCACCGCGCCGCGAGGGCAGCAACGAGCTGGAGCCCGCGCCCGCCTTCCGCATCACGGCCGACGGGACGTAGCTCCGGCGTCCCCGGCCCGGCTCGGTCGGTGACCTCGACCCGGACCATGCCGTCCCCTACCCTGACCGCGACCGTGACTATCTCCCCAGCAGCGCCCGAGCCGGAGTGCCGGACAGAATTGCCGAAGATTTCGCTGACCAGCAGTTCAGCGTCATCCCCGCATGGGTGCCCGGGGCCGAGGACCGCGCCCACGAACGCGCGGGCGACACCCGCCCGCTCCGCCCGCCCGGCAAGCGTCACGCTCTCCCGGACCGCTGCCCCAGCCATCAGTGCACCCGCCTTCCCGGCCGCCCTCGTCCCGGGAAATCGCGCGGGCCGCCGGGCGGACACAAACGGATACACGCCCGACTCAGCGGCGCGCGTCAAGCCAGCGCACACCCCCGGCGCGGCCCGTCCGTGCCGTCCGTGGAAACGCCGACGGTTACACCGACCGTGCTAGCGGCACGAAACCCGTCCGCTATGCGTCCGTGGACACCGCAACACAACGCCCTACAGCGCGACAAGGTGACACATGACGGGACAGAGCAGAAACGCCCCGCCAGCACGAGAATTCGCAGCTAGCGGGGCGTTTTCGCAGCGTGTGGCAGGTGTTGGGTTCGAACCAACGTAGGCTGAGCCGACGGTTTTACAGACCGCTCCCTTTGGCCACTCGGGCAACCTGCCTGGCGCCGCCGCATCAAGGCAGCAGAGAGAAATATAGCGGACAACGCGACTACTCGCGACGTACGGCCCGCTGCGCCCCGGCCACGGGGCACGGGAGTCCGACGGAGCGTCTGATGTGACGATGGGCACCTTACCCGTCTACGCTGTGGGTCATGCCTAGCGAGTCCAGCTTCGACATCGTGTCAAAAATCGACCGGCAGGAAGCCGACAACGCGCTCAATCAGGCCGCCAAGGAGATCAGCCAGCGGTTCGACTTCAAGAACGTGGGCGCCTCCATCGCGTGGTCGGGCGAGGACGGCGTGGAGATCCGGGCCAACAGCGAGGAGCGGGCCAGCGCGGTCCTCGACGTGTTCAAGGACAAGCTCGTCAAGCGCGGTGTCTCACTCAAGCACCTCGACCCGGCCGACCCCAAGCTGTCCGGCAAGGAGTACCGCATCGCGGTCGCCCTCAAGGAGGGCATCTCGCAGGACAACGCCAAGAAGGTGTCCAAGATCATCCGGGACGAGGGGCCGAAGAGCGTCAAGGCCCAGGTCCAGGGCGAGGAACTGCGCGTGTCGTCCAAGAGCCGCGATGACCTGCAGTCGGTCATCAGCCTGCTTAAGGGCAAGGACTTCGACTTCGCCGTGCAGTTCGTCAACTACCGCTAGCGCCGGGCGGTACCGCGACAACCCGGCCGGGGCCGCTACAACCCGGACAGGGCCTCCAGGCGGCGGACCCGCTCGCTGGTCGGCGGGTGGGTGCTGAGCAGTCCGCCGAGCCCGTCGAGCGGGAACGGGTGGGCGATCATCAGGTGGCTGGCCGCGGCCAGCATGCCGCACGGCCGCAGCGGGTGCGCGGCGGCGGCCGCGTCGATCTTGCCCAGTGCGCTCGCCAGCGCCAGCGGGTCGCCGGTGAGCAGGGCGCCGTCGATGTCGGCGCCGTACTCGCGGCCACCTGGCGCGGTGATGTGCAGCTGCAGCGCGATCAGCGGGCAGGACGCCAGCAGTGCGGCCAGGCCGGCCGACCAGGAGGCGATCGCGACTTCCCGGCGGGTGACGTGCGCGAGCTCATGGGCGAGCACCGCCCGCAGCTCGGCCGGGGACAGCAGGCTGAGCAGCCCCTCGGTGCAGCAGACGGCGGCCGTGCGGGCGCTGTAGCCGACGGTCAGGATGTTGGGCTGCGCCGTCGGCGAGACGAACATCCGCGGCACCGGCAGCCGGGCCGCCCGCGCCAGCTCACTGACCTCCCGGTACAGCCCGGGGCGCTCCACCTCACTGACAGGGCGCGCACGGAGGGCAGCCAGCACCTTCCGTTCGGAGTGAAAATAACTGATCCAGCCGAGGGCCACGAGCAGCGCGCAGACCGCGGCCGCGCCGACCAGGCCGAGCCACAGCGAGGCGCCGGTCAACAGCAACGCGCACAGCACGGCGACGAATGCCGTCGCGCGCAGTCCGTAGCAGCGCACCGTGACCCCTCCTCTCCATGACATTAACGTCACCCGCGCCGCTCCGCACCGGGTGCCCGCCGCGCAGGCCCGCCATCCCGTTCAACGGGTGGCCGCGCCTTCAGGTTTCCGCACGTAGCAGCGGGTTTCGGCCGGACCTTGAGCAGGCATCGGCCTACTTCACCGCGACCGCCGGAAGCGCGGACGCGGCAGGACACGGCCAGCGGTGAGACGCATCACACGATCCATGGACATCCGTGAACCAGTAAACTTCGACTCGTCCTAAACTCACGCCCCCGGCCGTAGGGGTGGTGCTGAAGCAAGGGCGCCGGCCTGGCGTGCGGAGGAGGCATCGGAGCTGTGACCAAGCAGGTCCAGGAGCTTGACCATGTAATTATCCGGTTCGCCGGAGACTCCGGTGACGGAATGCAGCTCACCGGGGACAGGTTCACCCAGGAGACCGCGGTCTTCGGGAACGACCTGTCGACCTTTCCCAACTTCCCCGCCGAGATCCGCGCCCCC
>Ga0265338_10001861_pt1 | contig 33146 bp, 30 predicted proteins | sample 42126metaG_FD_193579 | JGI IMG/M metagenome (GOLD analysis project Ga0265338, IMG submission 193579) | Rhizosphere microbial communities from Carex aquatilis grown in University of Washington, Seatle, WA, United States - 4-21-26 metaG | ecosystem: Host-associated > Plants > Roots > Rhizosphere...
GAACGGGCAGGTCCGGCTGGCCGGCACCGGCCGCGAAGTCCTTGAGCACCCGGAAATCGGCGCCCTCTACCTCGGCGGCGCCGTAACCACCGGGACAGCGGCGAACGGGGCGGCAGCGAACGGGGCGGCGCCGGGAACGTCACGTTGATCATCGACGCGCACTGTCACGTCATCGCGGCCGAGATGATGTCCAGTGCCGTGCCGCAGCAGTGGCGGCCGGTCATCACCCGGCCGGATGGCCGCCAGGTCGTTGGTTTCCGTGGCCGGCAGATCAGCTCCGTCGTGGGCGAGTTCACCGACGTGGCGGCGATGCTCGGCGAGGCTGCGGCGGCCGGCGTCGAGCACCTGCTGCTGTCCCCATGGATCAACCTGGTGCCGGTTGACGCGGCAGTTGACGAGGCCCGCACCGTATGCCAGGTGCAGAACGAGGCCCTGGCCAGGCTCACCGCGGCCCGTCCCGGGCAGCTCAGTGCGGTCGGCGCGGTCCCGGTGCAAGATCCTGCGCTCGCCGCGCGCGAGATCACCGAACTCATGTCGGTCCCTGGCCTGTGCGGCGTGGAAATCCCGTCCAGCGTGGCCGGGCGTTACCTGGGGGATGAGTACTTCCTGCCGTTCTGGGAAGCGGCCGAGGCGGCCGGTGCCCTGGTGTTCATCCACCCGTCCACCCGGGGATTCGGCCTGCCTGCCCTGGACGGCTACTACCTGTGGAACTCGGTCGGCAACCCGCTGGAGACGGCCGTCACGGCGGCGCACATCGCCATGGCCGGAGTGCTGGAGCGCTACCCCCGGCTGCGGATACTGCTGGCCCACGGCGGCGGCGCGCTCCCGGTGGTCCGCGGGCGGCTGCGGCGGGCCTTCGCCGTCCGGTCCGAGGCCGCGGCGCGGACGACGGAAGGGCCGGATCACTCACTGCGCCGGTTCTACTACGACACCGTGACCCACGACCACGACCTGCTCGCTGACCTGGTGGGCTACGCGGGCGCGGAGCACGTCCTGCTCGGCTCGGACCGCCCCTTCGACATGGGGACCGACCATCCGGTCGACGAGGTGCGGGCCTTGCTGCTCAGCGGCGCCGACGAACAACGGGTCCTCGGCGGTAACGCCGCGCGGCTACTAGGGATTGCCGATGACTGAGATTCCCGGCGGGTCCCGCCGGCACGGCGGGGCGCTGCTCGCTGACCTGCTCATTGAGCACGGCGTGCGGCACGTCTTCGGCGTTCCCGGGGGTCAGACGCTCGCGCTGTACGACGGCATCCTGGACCGGGCGCCGATGCTGACGCACGTGCTCACCCGGGATGAGCGGTCCGCCGCCTACGCCGCCGACAGTTACGCCCGGATCACGGGCCGGGCCGGGGTCTGCGATGCCACGGTAGGACCCGGCGCGGCCAAGCTGCCATCCGGGCTCGCCGAGGCGCTCGGCGCCTCGGTACCGGTCGTCGCCCTGGTCAGTGACCTGCCGGCCCGGCTCGCCCCGCATCGCTACCGCAGCGCCGCGTCGCAGGCCCTGGACCAGGCGGCCCTGCTGGCCCCCGTCACTAAATGGCAGGCGACCGTGGCCGACCCGGTGACCTTGCCGGCGCTGGTGCGGCAGGCCTTCCGTGAGGCGACGACCGGCCGGCCCGGCCCGGTGGTCCTGTTCCTGCCGCAGGACATCCTGGACGGCCCGGCACCGGAGTCCCCGGCCGATGGCGGCCCGCCCGGCACCAGCGCCAGGTTCGGCCGGTTCCCCGCGTTCCGGCCGGCGCCGGAGGCGGACGATGTAGCGGCCGCCGCCGGGGTGCTCCGCCGGGCGCGGCGGCCCTTCATCCTGGCGGGCGGCGGGGTTATGCATTCCGGGGCGGGCGTGGAGCTGACCGCCCTGGCTGAGCAGATCTCGGCCGCGGTGGGCAGCACGCTGTCCGGCAAGGGCGCGATCGCCGAGGACCACCCGCTGAGCGTCGGGGTGGCCGGGTCGATGGGCACGGCTGCCGCGGCGGCCGCCCTGGCCGAGGCCGATGTCGTGCTGCTCGCCGGGACCAAGTCAGGCAGTGGCGCCACCTTCGGCTGGACGCTGCCCCGGGCCGACCAGGCCGTGCTCCAGCTTGACATCGACCCGGCGGAACTCGGCCGGGCGTTCCCGCTGCGCGCGGCGATGCTCGGTGATGCGCGCCCCGGCCTGCGGGCGCTGGCGGTGGCCCTGGCCGGGCCGCACCCGGCCGGCCAGGATCCGGCGGCCGCCGGGCCGGACCGCGCGCCCTGGCGGAGCAGGATCGCCGGGCTCACCGCCGCCTGGCGGGCCGAGCGGGACGCCGAGCGGGCCAGCGACGCTGTCCCGATCGCGCCGCAGCGGGTGATCGCGGAGATCGAGGCCGCACTGAGCCCGGAGGACGTTCTCATCTGCGATGCCAGCCTGGCCAGCGGCTGGGGCGGCGTGTACCTGGAACAGCGCTCGCCGGGACGGCGGGTGCTGTGCCCCAGGGGACAGGCTGGACTCGGCTACGGGGTGCCCGCCGCGATCGGCGTGGCCACGGCCGACCCGGGCGTCCGGACGGTCGTGCTCACCGGAGACGGCGCCCTCGGGTACGCGGCGGGCGAGCTCGCGACGGTGGTCGAGCACGGGCTCCCGGTCACCATCGTGGTCCTGAACAACCGGTCGTTCGGCTGGATCCGCTGGTACCGGCGGATCACCTTCGGCCGTGGCTGGGAGGATGAAGACTTCGCCGACGTGGCCTTCGCCGACGTCGCCCGCGGATTCGGCCTGCACGGTGAGCGGGTCGCTGAGCCCGGCAGGCTCGCGCCCGCGCTGCGGGCGGCCCTCACCGGGAAGCCGGCCCTGCTGGACGTGGTGACCGAGGCCTGGCAGACACCGATCAGGGCGCACCGGCTGGCCGTGCAGGCCGCCACCGGCCAGGACGCCAACACCCAGCCCGCACCTGTCCCGGGATATGGAGGCTGACATGCCCCGTCACCCCGAGCGCAACATCGAGCGCCTGGCCCAGCCGGAGGCGGCCCGGCTGCTGGCCACGAGCGGTGTCGCCGTGGTCGCCACCGGCAGCGTTGAGCAGCACGGCGGGCATCTGCCGCTCGGCACGGACGCTTTCGCCGCGCTTTCCATCGCCGAACGCGTCGCCGACCGGCTGGACACGGCCGTCGTCCAGCTCGGGCCGGTGGGTGTCGCCCACTATCACCTGGCCTGGCCGGGGACGCTGTCGCTGAGCCCCAGCACGCTGGCCGCCGTCCTCGTCGACATCTGCGCCGGCCTGAGCAGCGCCGGCGCGCACCGCATCCTGGTGGTGAACTGGCACGAAGGCAACTCGCCCACCCTGCGGCTGGGCGCCGACGAGGCGCAGCGCCGGCACGGGGTGCAGGTGGTGATCGCCGAGTCGCACGTGATCACCCACACGCTGTACCCGGAGGAGATGGAATTCACCCACGCCGGGTCGATGGAGACGGCGGCCGTCCTCGCCTACGACTCCTCGCTGGTGCATCTCGACCGGGCGACGGATCCCACGGAACGCGCCGCGGGTGAGGCGGCCCACGGGCTGTTCCGCAGGCCTGACGTCTACCCGGTGCTGCGCGACTTTCACCAGATCGCCGCCACTGGCTGGTACGGGCGGCCCGAACTGGCCGAGGCCGGGCGCGCGGAGGATATCGCGGAGGCCGTGGCGGATCATGTGGTGCGCCGCGCCCGGCAGATCTGGGCCGCGCTGGGCGAGCGCGAAACGCTGAGTGACAAGGGAGCGGGCCAGTGACGGGTTACCAGGTACCGGACCAGATGCAGGCGGCGGTGCTGCGTGAATTCGGCCATCTCACGCTCGAGCAGGTGCCGGTGCCTGTCCCGGGGCCCGGCGAGGTGCTGGTGCGCGTGCGTGCCTGCGGCCTGTGCGGCACCGACCTGAAGCTCGTGGCGGGCGGTTTCCGTGGCACCTGGCCCCCGGCCCTGCCCTTCATCATCGGCCATGAATGGTCCGGCGAGGTCGCTGTGCTCGGCCCGGGAACCGAGCACAGCGGCCTGGTGCCCGGAGAGCGCGTGGTGGCGGAGAACCACACCGGGTGCGGTGCCTGCCCGATGTGCCGGGCCGGGCGTTACAACCTGTGCGAGCGGGTCCGCGAACCGGGCTTCAAGCTCTACGGGCACACCGCGCCCGGCGCCCTGGCTGAGTACGCGGTCCGGCCGGCGGTGGCCCTGCACAAGGTCCCTTCGCACGTCACCGACGTGGCGGCGGCGCTGGTGAATCAGGGCGCGCTCACCGTGCACGCGGCCCGCCGGGCCGCGCTCGGCCCCGGTGACAGCGTCGCGGTGTTCGGTCCAGGGCTGCTCGGGCTGCTCATGCTGCAGGTCGCGCGGGCCAGTGGAGCCGCCACGGTGGTCATGGTCGGCCGGGGCAAGCGGCTCACCGTGGCGCGCGAACTCGGCAGCACCGCCATCGTCGACTACGAGGAGACCGACCCTGTCGCCGGGGTGCGGGCCGCGACCGGCGGGCGCGGCGCGGACTGCGTGTTCGACTGCTCCGGCAACACCTCCGTCATCCCCCAGGCACTCCGGTCGGTGCGGCGCGGGGGCTCGGTGGCCTTGCTCGGCCTGGCCGGCGGTGCTACCGCGGAACTTCCCGTCGATCTGGTCACCCTCGACGAGCTAAATGTCCTCGGTGTACGGTCAAGTCCGAATGCTTACCCGGCGATGATCGCCCTGCTGGCCTCGGGCGCGATCCGCACCGAGCCGCTGACCACCGACCTTTACTCCCTGGCCAACGTCGCGGCGGCATTTGACGCCCTCGCCCGGCGGGAAGCCATCCGGCCGATCATCACCATGTGACATCGCACCCCCAGCACCCCGCGGGACGCAGAGGATCAGGATGGACTACACCAAGGCCGAGGCCAAGCGGGCCGCCCGCGAGCAGCTCAGCGGGTTGTACGCGGCGATCACCACGCCCTTCGACGCGAGCGGAGCGGTGGATTACGACGCACTCGGACGTGATCTTGAGCGGCTTACCGGCGACCTCCAGGTCGACGGGATCTTCTGCACCGGTGTGATGAGCGAATTCTGGGCCCTGACCGGATCCGAGCGGCGGCGCATCGTCGAGGTAATCGTGGACGGTACCCGGGGCATCTGCCCGGTGATCGCGCACACCGGGCATCACTCCGCGGGGCAGGCCATCGAGCTCACCAGGCATGCCCGGAAGGCGGGCGCGGATTTCGTCGCGCTGATCAACCCCTACTACCCGCCGGCTTCCGACGAGGGCCTGTTCCGCTGGTACCAGCAGGTCTGCCGGGGTGTGGACATCGGGGTGTGGCTGTTCGACACGGCCTACTCGGGCGTGTCGCTCTCGCCGGAGCTCGTCGAGCGGCTGGCGGGCATCGAGAACGTGTGCGGGATCAAGATAGGCCGGGACCATGCCACCTACCTCGACGTGCTGAGCCGGGTCGGGGACCAGATCCTCGTCTGCGAGCCGAACGAGGGCACCTGGCTGGAGAACATGCGGGATCATGGCCAGCGGGTCTTCATGTCATCGGCGGCGCCGTACCTCTACCAGGTCCCCGGGCGGCAGCCGATGAGCGAGTACACCGGGCTGGCCCTCGGCGGGGATTTCGCCGGGGCGGCGAAGGTCGCGGCCACGCTCGACCCGGTCCGGGCGGTGGCGGCCAGGTGGCTGCGCGGCAAGGTGCGCCGGGTGGACGCGCTGGCCTCCATCAAGGCCTGGGCGGGCCTGGTCGGCATGTCCGGCGGGCCGGTCCGGGCGCCGCTCATCTCGCACACCCCGGCTGAGCAAGCGAGGCTGGCCGCCGACCTGACCGCGGCGGGGGTGCTGGCCGCCGAGGGGTTACCGGTACGGGCGACCCTGAACGGTCACGGGCTGACCAGCGGCTGACGGGCCGGCGCCGCCATGAGCGCCGCCGGGTCGTGGCCGAGATCGGTCAGCAGCACGGTCGCCGCGTTGCGCCCCGGCGCCCCGGTGATGGATCCGCCCGGATGCGTGCTGCCGCCCGTCTGGTAGAGGCCGGGAATCGGCATCCGGTGCGCCGCCCAGCCCGGCACCGGGCGCCGCGGGCCGCTGAACGCCGGCCCGCGGTTCCCTCCGTGAAACGCGCCGTGGATCATGTGCGGGTTCAGCTGCTCGATATCGGCCGGGGACTTGACGAGGTGGGCGAGGATCTTCTCGTCGGTGAAACCCGGCGCGAACCGGCGCAGGCACTCCAGCTGCCGCCGGGCGTGCTGCTCTTTCACGGCATCCCAGTCAGGCAGGCCGGCGGGCAGCCGGTACACCTGCGGGCTGAGCACCTTGACCGTGTGCATCCCGGCCGGAGCGCGGCCCGGGTCGGCGAGCGTCGGCGTGGCCACCAGCAGCCACGGGGAATCCGCGATGAAGCGGCCTGCACGCAGGTCCTCGCCGAGCGCGATCATGTCCTCCGGCCAGCCCGCGAATCCGGCTGACACCGCCGTGCGGGGGTCAGCCGCGGTCTCGAACTGCGGGGGAGCGGTCGTGGCGTAGTAGGTCGCGAACCCCGGCACCCCCACGTCATAGGTGTCCACCCCATGATGGAACTCCTCAGGCCAGGCCTCCGCCGGCGCCATGTCCCGCAGGTGCTTGATGTGGATCGTGGAGACCACGGCCGTACCTGCCTGGTACTGCGTGCCGTCCTCGGTCTCGACACCGGTGCAGCGGCCACCGGACAGCAGCAGCCGGGTCACCCGGCGGTTGCACAGCACCTGGCCGCCATGGTCCGCCAGGTAGCCGGTGAGCGCGGCGGTCAGCGCCGCCGACCCGCCGACCGGGATGGACCAGCTGCGCTGCTGCCGGCCGAAGACCTGTGCGTACGGCAGGACGCCCGACCCCGGCTCATCCACCAGCTGGAAGACCTGGAACGCCATCCAGAGCAGGAAGGCCTGGACGTGCCGGCTGGTGAACTCGCGGCGGACCACCGCCACGGCGCTGAGCTGCCGGCGCTCCGCCCAGATCTGCCCTTTCGGGTGCTCGGCAAGCATCTCGCCCAGCGAGGGGCCGAACCCCACCGGGGTGAACTGGGCCCGGCTGAAGATCGTCTTGACCTCGTCGTACTCGTCCAGCATGCGCAGGTAGGCGGCCGCATCCGCGCGGGAGAACCGGGCCACCTCGGCCGCCGTCCGGTCCCGGTCCAGCCACATGGTGAGCTGCTCGCCATCCGGGAATGCCACGTGCTCCACCGGATCCGGCTCGACATAACGAAGCCCGTAGTCGGCCAGCAGGCCCAGCTCGTCGTGCAGCAGCGCCGGGTTGACCCGGATCATGGTGTGGCCCGTCGCGCAGGTGTCGATGCCGAATCCGGGCAGCAGCAGTTCTTCCGTGGCGGCACCGCCGCCGGGGATGTGCCGCGCGTCCAGGACCAGGCAGCGGTATCCCGCCTTGGCCAGGTAGCAGGCGGTGAGCAGGCTGTTATGCCCCGCGCCCGCCACCACGATGTCCGTGCTCTCGGTCATGCCTCGCCTCACGTCGCCGTTATGCAAACCATTGCATTCTGGGCCGGTCACGGCAAGGGCTCAGCCCACGTCGCTGCCCGCCAGGGTGCGCAGGGCGGGCCCGGCCAGCCGGTGCACCGTCCACTCGTCCATGGGGACCGCGCCGAGCGAGGCATAGAAGCCCAGGGCGGGGGAGTTCCAGTCCAGCACGGCCCATTCCAGCCGCGCGTACCCGCGCCGCACGCAGATCCGGGCCAGTTCGGCCAGCAGGGCCCGGCCGTGCCCGTGCCCGCGCACGTCCGGGCGCACGTACAGATCCTCCAGGTAGATCCCGTGCTTGCCTTCCCACGTCGAGAAGTTGAGGAACCACAGCGCGAACCCGACGACCTCGCCCTCGTGCGTGGCCACGTGCGCGAAGATGGCTGGCTGCTCCGCCAGCAGGGACTGGCGCAGGTCGTCCTCGCTCGCCGTGACGTGCTGCAGTGACCGCTCATACTCGGCCAGGTCTCGGACTAGCCGGTGGATCGCGGGCACGTCGCCGGCCCGGGCCGGCCGGATCATCGGCTCACGCCAGCGCCACGCCCACCGCGAGACCGGCATCGGTGCCCAGCAGGTCAGCGGGCCCGTGCCGGTCACCGGTGACCGGCGGGTCGCCCGGCCCCGGAGCGACCGGGATCCGGTAGCGGAGCCGGAACCGGTCCGCGGCGATGACTATCTCGCCGGCCTCGACGGTGCGCTGCCCGGCACGGTGAGCGCGCTCGATAAGGAGCACCAGGGCGCCAGCCGGGATCTCCAGGGCGGCGGCCTCGGCCGACAGCGACGGCCGCACCGAGATGTCCTCGACCACCTGGTCCACCTGGACGCCGATGACCTTCATCCGCTCGATCACCCCCCGTCCCGCGAACGGGCCCTGCTCCGGCAGGGGAACCTGGGTGTGCGCGGTGAGTTCCGCTGGCTCGTAGCTCGTGGCCATCTGCACCGGGATGCCGTCCGCACTGAGCAGGTACCTGGTCCGGGTGACCAGCACATCGCCGGGCCCCGCCCCCAGCACGCGCGCGATATTCAGCGGGGCGACGACGCGCTCGGACTGATGTTCCCAGGACAGCCGGGGCGAGTGCTCGCCGCCGTCAGCGCCCGCCGCCGGCCGCCGCGGGTCCTCGAGCCCGAACGGTGATCCGGGAAAATGCAGCCGGTCGTGCGCGAGATGACTGGCCGCAGGCACCTTGCGGACGTATGAGCCCGACCCGGCCCTGGCCTCGATGAGGCCCTCGGTGGCCAGGACCTGGAGGGCGTGCTTGGCGGCCGTTTCCCCGACGCCGTACCGGGCGATGATCCCGTTCCTCGACGGCACCCTGGCGCCGGGCGGCAGCACGCCCGCGCGGATCTGTTCCCGCAGATCCTCAAGAACGCGGAGGTACACCGGATCGGTTGAGGCAGCCATGGCTCTCGATCCTCCTGTCGTGACCGCCGCGACGGCGATCACGAGTCCAGCAGGCCAGTCGCCATTGTTGCCGAACCACTGGGAAGCTGTGTCCCAATGAACATCTTGTGACCATAGCTTTGCCCGGTGTAATTGACCAGTTACTGGTGCAATCCGTCAGGCGCGATGGTCTTGCTGAGGTGCCGGCCCGGCTAATTTCTTCCTGGCCACGATGAGGCCGGGTACCGGCGGCCCTGGCGCCGGGGAGCTGTGGACCCCGCTGTGGATGAACCGGTGGACAGGTCCGCTGCCCGGGGGAAAACAACAGGTGTTTTGTGGATGTCTTGTGGATGACCAAAAAATCTTGAATTTGCTGCCCGAAACCCCTTGTGCCGCCGTGGGCGGGGGCAGTAAAACTTCTCTCACCACCGAAAACGACGACCCACCCGGGGGCAACCCCGGAGGCGGACAGGACCGGGAAACCGCGCCTTCCCGCCGGGGGAGCCCGCGACCGGAGGCTGGTCGGACAGCGCAAGGACGCCGGGCAATCGGCGGGCCGGTGCTGCGAGATCAGTAAGGCCCCTCCATCTCATACATGGAGGGGCCTTACGTTATTCTGCCCGTCTCTTCACGGCCTGCAACGTGTATGTGCAGGGAAGTCGCCATGGCCGGTCGGCCAGCCGCCACTCGCCCCCGTCGTCGCGCTCCATCTGGCCGGGCAGCGCCTCCCAGGGCGCGCTGTCGTGCTCGACCAGGCCGGTCAGGTCCATCCCGGCATCCTGCAGGGCGGTGACGATCTCGCCGAGGCCGTGATTCCACTCGTGCGTCACGTTATGCGTGAAGATCACGTCGGTCTCGACATAGGTGCCGCCCTCGTCCCAGATGGTGGGCTCGGCACGCTCGAAGTACGGGGCGTCCACGACGAGCAGGCCGTCCGGCCGTACGTCAGCCAGCGACCACAGCATCGGATGGCCTTCCCGCAGGAACAGCCGCCCGCCCGGCCGCAGCAGCCCGGCCACCACGTCCGCCCAGCGACGGATGCTCGGCAGCCAGCACAGTGCGCCGATCCCGGTGAACACCAGGTCGAACTGGCCCGCGCCGAGGACCGTGGCGGCGTCGTACACGTCGGCCTCGACGAATTCCACCCCGGCGCCGATCCGCGCAGCGAGGCGGCGCGCCTCGGCCAGGGCGGCGGCCGAGAAATCCAGCCCGGTCATCGTGGCGCCGAGCCTGGCCAGCGAAATCGTGTCGGTGCCGATGTGGCATTGCAGGTGGACGCCGCGCACGCCGCTGATATCGCCGAGCAGCGGGCGGTCGAACCGGACCACCTCGCTGAGGAAGGAGGGATCTTCCGCAAAGCGGGCGACACGGTAATCGGGCGAAGCCGCATGCGCGGGCGCGCGCTCATCCCAGCTGGCCCGGTTCACTGCCCTGTAGTCCGTCATCACGCCATCGTTCCACGCCCGCCCGGTCACCTGCTGGCGGCAGCCCGCCGGTCCCGCAGGCTGCGACCTGGTCAGCGCAGGGCGGCGCGGCCGGCGACCAGGGCCAGCGTGGCCCGGGACGCGCGCGACGCAGCGGCGGCCACGGATTCCGGCCCGGTGCCGAACGCCCCGTCGAGCAGCAGCGCAGCATGGCCGTGCGCGGTCGCGGACACCGCCGTGACCAGGTCGTCGATGGCTTCGGGGACACCACCGGTGAGGATCCGCACCGGGGCCATGAACATCTCCTGGACCGGCTCCGCGGCGCCGCGCAGATCGGGGTACCTGCCCTTGTCGAGGCCCGCGCCGAACAGCACATCGAACAGCGCCGGGTGCCGCGCCGCGAACATCACGTAGGCGCCCGCCATCGTAGCCAGCTGCTCCGGGGGCGCGGCGTCCTCGTCCAGTGTCGCGGCCAGCACGGCGGTGAACACCCCGAAGGCCCGGACCGCCACCGCCGCGAGCAGGTCATCGCGATCGGCGAAGTGCCGGTACGGCGCCGCCACCGTCACCCCGAGGCGGCGGCTCGCCTCGGCCAGCGAGAAGCCGCGGACGCCACGTTCGGCTATCAGGTCTACCGCCGTGTCCACCAGTGCGGATCTCAGGTCCCCGTGGTGGTAACGGCCCCGGCGGGCAGGGTCGTCAGGCCGGGCGGATTCCTCAGACGGGGTAGGTGACACCGGTCAGCCGTTCCGACTCTGCCCACAGCCGGCGCTGCGCGTCCTCATCGCGGGCGCGGGCGTTGGGTTCCACCCGCCGCGGATGGCCCTTCATCTCGAGGCGGCCATCCGGGCCGTAGTACTCGCCGCCGCGCGCGGCGGGGTCAGTGGCCGCGCGGAGTGTCGGCAGGGCCCCCATCCGGGCGCTCTGCGTGAAGGCGGATCCGAGGCGCTGGTTGAGATATTGCACCGGGCCCGGCATGTTGCGGGTCAGTTCCGTGAAGGCCGTGCCGGGATGCGCGGCCAGCGCCATGGTCGGCGCACCGGCGGCGGCGAGCCTGTGCTGCAACTCGTAGGTGAACATCAGGTTGGCCAGCTTGGACTGCGCGTACGCGGTCATCTTGCGGTAGCGGCGCTGCGACTGGAGGTCATCGAAGTTGATCCGGCCAGTCCGGTGCGCGTTGCTGCTCACGGTCACCACGCGCGAGCCGCCGACCGGCAGCAACCGGTCCAGCAGCAGGCCGGTGAGCGCGAAGTGGCCCAGGTGGTTGGTGCCGAGCTGAAGCTCGAAGCCGTCAGCGGTGACACCGCGCGGGGGCATCATCAGCCCGGCGTTGTTGATCAGCAGGTCAAGGCGGTCATGGCTGGCCCGGATCTCGTCGGCGGCCTCGCGGACCGACGCGAGCGAGGCCAGGTCCAGGCGGACAACGGTCACGGCCGGCTGCGCAGCGGTCACGGCGATCCGGCTGGCGGCGTCCTGGCCCTTGGCCACATCCCGGCAGGCGACGACGACCGTGGCGCCATGTTCCGCGAGCACCCGGGCGGTATCGAACCCGATCCCGCTGTTGGCGCCGGTGACCACGGCGGTCCGCCCGGCCTGGTCCGGCACGTCGGCCTCGGCCCACCGCGCGCGCGTGCCGCCGGTCTGGCTCATCGGGTTCTTTCCGGCTGCCGGCCTGCCAGCCTGTGCTGAGATTCCGCGGGTCATCCAGACGTCGCCGCCGGTCCCGGTACGGTGATCGTCGGCTATGTCATATCTATTAACAATGTTAGCACCTATAGCTTGTTCGCCAGGAACTGGCATGAATCCGGCCCGCCACGTACTGCGCCGCCCTGGCGGCTACGCTCGGCCCATGGCTTTGCACATTCCCAGCCCGCCGGTGAACGGGTTCCATATAGGCCCGGCATACGTCCACTTCTACGGGCTGATGTACGTGATCGGGATCACGGTGGCGATCTTGATCACGCAACGCCGCTGGAAGGCCCAGGGCGGCGACCCGATACTGGTCGGCGACGTGGCGATCTGGGCCGTGCCCGCGGGGATCATCGGCGGCCGGATCTACTTCGATATCACCACCCCGAAGTACATCCCGCATCACTGGTACGGGGTGCTCGCGGTCTGGGATGGCGGCCTGGGCATCTGGGGCGGCATCGCGCTGGCGGCCGTGGTCGGCATCTGGCGCGTGCGCAGGTCGGGGGCGGACGCGCCCCGGTTCATGGATGCGGTCGCCCCGGCCCTGCTGGTGGCGCAGGCGATCGGGCGGGTCGGCAACTACTTCAACCAGGAACTGTTCGGCGGCCCCACCAGCCTGCCGTGGGGGCTGGAGATCGCGCCGGCCTTCCGGCCGCCCGGCTACGTGCGTTTCACCACGTTCCACCCGACGTTCCTGTACGAGCTGATCTTCAACCTCGCGCTGGCGGCGGCACTGGTGTGGCTGGGCCATCACCGCACCATCAGGCCGCCCGGCCTGTTCGCCCTCTACGTCACCGGGTACTCGGCGTTCCGGATCTTCGAGGAGTCGCTGCGGGTCGACCCGTCCGAGCACTTCCTGGGCCTGCGGCTGAACTTCTTCGTGGCCTGCGTGCTGACCGTGATCGGGATCACCTGGTTCGGCTGGACGCAGCGCCGCGGGCAGCCGCCCGCGGGGATCACGGCCGCCCGGGCCACCGAGCCTTCGTCGGCCGAGCCCGGGCCGCAGCAGCCAGCAATGGCGGAGGCCGGGCCCGCCGCGGACGATGACCCGGGACACGGGCCTGACCCGGCGCACGAGGCCGGCCCGGCCCACCTGACTGACCCGGCAGATCAGCGCTGACCGGCTAGGTCAGCGCTGATCCTGGCCGCACAGGCTCTGCCCGCCGTCTTACTATCCGGACATTTACGATCAGCATATGAGCAATGCTGGCACCGGGGACAGCCGGCGGTGGCGGGTCCTAGCTGCCGGGCTGGTCGCGATGACCGCGGGCTGCACCTTCCAGTACGGGCTCGCCTACCTCATTCCGTCCCTCCTGCAGCACGGACTGTCCCTGCGGCAGGCCAGCATCCTGGTGGCCTGCCCGACCGCGGGGCTGCTGCTCACGCTGGTGGCCTGGGGGGCGGCCGCCGACCGGTGGGGTGAGCGGCTTGTGCTCGGTACCGGGCTCGGGCTGGCCGGCCTGGTGCTCCTGGCCGCGACCCGCGCGCACGGGACGGCTCCGCTCGCGGCCTGCCTCGTCCTGGCCGGGGCGGCGGGCGCGTCAGTCTACGCGGCGAGCGGGCGGCTCATCCTGGGCTGGTTCGCCGCGCACGAACGGGGCCTGGCGATGGGTATCCGGCAAAGCGCCCAGCCGCTCGGGGTAGCGGTCGCCGCACTGGCCCTGCCCTCGATCGGGCAGCACGGGCAGCCGGCCGCGCTGACGTTCCTGGGCGGCTTCTGCGTCACCGCGGCGGCGCTCGTAGCGGTGGCCGTGCGTGACCCGGCCCGGCCTGAGCAGCGCCGCGGCGCACCGGGCCGGTCGCCGTACCACACCCCGGTGCTGTGGCGGATCCATGCCGCGAGCGCGCTGCTCGTGGTGCCGCAGTTCGCGGTGGGGACGTTCGCCCTCGTCTTCCTGGTCGATCAGCACGGCTGGCAGGCGCCCGCGGCGGGCCGGCTGCTCGCTGTGGCCCAGGCCTGCGGGGCCGCGGCCCGGCTTGGCGCCGGCTACTGGTCCGACCGGGCCGGCAGCCGGATGCGGCCGATGCGGATGCTGGCCTTCGGCACCGCCCTGGCCGTGCTGCTGCTGGCGGCCGGGGCCGCCGCGAGGTCACCGCTGGCGGTACCTGCCCTGCTCGCCGCCGCCGTGGTAGCGGTGAGCACCAACGGGCTCGCCTTCACCGCCGTCGCGGAGTACGCGGGCTCGTCGTGGGCGGGCCGGGCCCTCGGCATCCAGAACACCGGGCAGAATGCGCTCGCGGCGGCCACGCCGCCGGTGCTGGCGGTGGCAATCAGCGTGCTCGGGTACGGGGCCACATTCAGCGCCGTTGCCCTGTTCCCGCTGGCCGCCGCGGCCTTCGTGCCGGTCAGCGCCGAGCGCCGGGCACCGCAGGCCCCGGCCGCGCCGGCGGCCGGCTGACACCGGGGCGGCCGCGGCTCATTTGCTAAGGCCAGACTTATCAGGTTAACCTGATGATATGGACCAGGAGCCAGATATCGCCCGCGTGGCCGGCGCGCTCCGGCTGAGCATCGGCCTGCTCGTACGGCGGCTGCGGCAAGCGAAGGCCGATGGTGAGCTCACGTTGCCCGAGAGCTCGGCTCTGGCGCGCCTGGACCGCGGCGGCCCGGCCACATCCGCTGCGCTGGCCAAGCTCGACCAGATCAGCCCGCAGTCGATGGGCGCGACGCTCGCTGGGCTCGAGGCCCGTGGCCTGGTTGACCGCGGCTCCGACCCGGGGGACGGCAGGAGGGTCGTCATGTCGGTTACCGAGGCCGGGCGCCAGGCGCTGCAGGACAGGCGCAACGCGGGGACCGAGCGGCTGGCGCGGGCCCTGGCGACCCGGTTCACCCGCCCGGAACTCGATCAGCTGCTGGCGGCCGCACCGCTGATCGAGCGCCTGGCCGAGAGCATCTGATGCCGGCCAGCACGGCGGGGCGGGCGGTCAGTTGCCCAGCGGGGTAACGGCGGTGCCAGGAGACCGTTACCGGTGGGTGGCCCTGGCCAACACGACCGCCGCCATGTTCATGTCGGCCCTTGACGGGTCCATCGTCATCATCGCGCTGCCAGCGATCTTCCGGGGCATCCAGCTGGATCCGCTGGCGGCGGGCAACATCACCTACCTGCTGTGGATGATCATGGGATACCGGCTGATCCAGGCCGTTTCCGTGGTCGCCTTCGGCCGCCTGGGCGACATGTTCGGCCGCGTGAAGATCTACAACGCCGGCTTCGCGGTGTTCACCGTGGCCTCCGTCCTGTTGTCTTTCGATCCCGCCCGCGGCGCTCAAGGTGCCCTCTGGCTGATCGGCTGGCGGGTGCTCCAGGCGCTCGGCGGGTCCATGCTCATGGCGAATTCGGCCGCGATCCTGACCGACGCGTTTCCCGCCGATCGGCGCGGCTTCGCGCTCGGGCTCAACCAGGTGGCCGGCCTGGCCGGCATGTTCATCGGCCTGGTCGCGGGAGGCCTGCTGGCCGCCCTGGACTGGCGGGCGGTGTTCTGGGTCAACGTGCCGGTCGGGATCTTCGGAACGATCTGGGCCTACCGCAAGCTCCGGGACAACGGTGAGCGGCACCGCAGCCGCATTGACTGGTGGGGCAACATCACCTTCGCCGTCGGCCTGGCCGCGATCCTGATTGGCGTCACCTACGGGATCCAGCCGCACGGCGGCCACGCCATGGGCTGGACCACCCCGGCCGTGGCCAGCCTGCTGGCTGGCGGCATCGTGCTGCTCGCGGCGTTCGCCGTGATCGAGAAGAAGACCGCCGAGCCGATGTTCCAGCTCAGCCTGCTGCACATCCGGGCCTTCACCGCAGGCAACGTCGCGGGTTTCGTCGTGTCCATCGCCCGGGGCGGGCTGCAGTTCATGCTCATCATCTGGCTGCAGGGAATCTGGCTGCCCCGGCACGGACACAACTACAGCGACACGCCCCTGTGGGCCGGCGTCTTCCTGCTGCCCCTCACCGCCGGCTTCCTCGTCTCCGGCCCGGTGGCCGGATCCCTGTCCGACCGGTTCGGCACCCGGGGCATCGCCACCGCCGGAATGGCCGTGTTCGGTGGCAGCTTCATCGGCCTGATGCTGCTCCCGGTCAACTTCCCGTACTGGGCCTTCGCGCTGCTCATCGCCGCGAACGGAATCGGCAGCGGCATGTTCGCCGCGCCCAACACCTCATCGATCATGAGCAGCGTCCCGGCCCGGCAGCGCGGCGTGGCCTCGGGAATGCGCTCGACTTTCCAGAACTCCGGCACGGCGCTGTCGATCGGGGTGTTCTTCTCGCTCATGATCGCCGGGCTGGCCGCCAGCCTCCCGGAAGCGCTGACCAACGGGCTCCAGCGGCATGGCGTGCCGTACGGCATCGCGCACCAGGCCGCCGCCCTGCCGCCGGCGTCGTCGCTGTTCGCGGCGCTGCTCGGGGTGAACCCGGTGCAGCACCTGCTGGCCTCCAGCGCCGCCCTGTCCAGGCTCCCGGCCGCAAGCCAGCAGATCCTCACCGGCCGGAAGTTCTTCCCGGACCTGATATCAGGGCCGTTCCACCACGGCCTGGTGGTCGTGTTCGCCGTAGCCGCCGCCCTGGCGGTACTGGCCGCTCTCGCGTCGCTGCTGCGCGGCGGCCGCCCCGCCGCCCGCCCAGCACCCCAGCGAAAGAGGAGCATGATGGCCCTGACCACTATTGACGCGAAGGCCGCCCTCGTCGTGATCGACTTGCAGAAGGGGGTCGTCGCGGTTCCCGCGGTGCATCCGGTCGGTGAGATCGTGCAGCGGGCGGCGAGCCTGGCCACGGCATTCCGCCGTCACGGCCTGCCCGTCGTGCTGGTGAACGTCACGGGCCGGGCCCCCGGGCGCATCGAAGCCCCCTCCGGCTTTGCCCCGCGCGCGGACTGGACCGAGATCGTCCCGGAGCTCGACGCGCAGCCGGATGATCACCGGGTGACCAAGCAGCGCTGGGGCGCGTTCCACGGAACCTCGCTCGACGCGTTCCTGCACGACCGCGGTGTCACCCAGATCGTGCTGACCGGTGTCGCGACCAGCGCGGGTGTCGAGTCCACCGCACGCTCGGCCCACGAGCACGGATACCACGTCGTCCTCGCCACCGACGCGATGACCGACACCAATGCCGATGCGCACGACAACAGCATCAAGCGGATCTTTCCCAAGCTCGGCGAGACGGCCACGACGGCCGAAGTCCTCGACATGCTCGAGAAGACCCGGTGATCCGGGCGGGGGCACACCAGCGTGCAGCGCCGGGCACGAGCTGTTGATCGCGGCTGGCCAGCAGGGCATCATGGCGCTGCGGGGAGAGGATGTGCGCCATGGGCCAGCCAGATCAGCTCGAGGTGCCGGTCTCGTCGGCCGACCCCTTCGCGGACGACTTCCTGCGTGATCCGTTCGCCGGCCACGGCGAGCTGCGGGAGGCAGGCCCGGTCGTCTGGCTCAAGCGTTACGGCGTGTGGGCGATGGCCCGCTACGCCGAGGTCCACGAGGCGCTCCGGGACTGGGAGACCTTTTGCTCCTCGGCCGGCGTCGGGCTCAGTGACTTCCGCAAGGAGAAGCCATGGCGGCCGCCCAGCCTGCTGCTGGAAGCGGACCCGCCGGAGCATTCCAGGGCACGCAAGGCAGTGGCCCGGGCCCTGACCCCGCGCACGGTCCGCTCGCTGCGCCCGGACTTCGCCCAGGCGGCCGATGACCTGGTCCGGGAACTCCTCGCCCGCGGCAGCGTGGATGGGGTGCGCGACATCGCCGAGGCGTTCCCGCTGCGGGTGTTCCCGCTCGCCGTGGGGCTGACCGACGATGGCGGCGAGCAGTTGCTGGCCTACGGGAACATGGCCTTCAACGCGTTCGGCCCCCGCAACCGCCTGCAGCAGGACTCGATGACGCAGGCCGCGGGGGTGATCGCCTGGATCGCCGCGCACTGCACCCGGGACGCTCTCACCGAGGGCGGCCTGGGCGCCAGGATCTACGCGAGCGCCGACGATGGCACGATCACCGCCGAGGAGGCGGCGCTGCTGGTCCGTTCCCTGCTGACGGCCGGCGTGGACACCACGGTCATCGGCCTGGGCTGTGCCCTGGACTGCCTGGCCCGCGACCCGGCCCAGTGGCGGCTGCTGCGCGATGACCCTGGCCTGGCCGGCCCGGCGTTCGAGGAGTCGCTGCGGTATGCCTCGCCGGTGCAGACGTTCTTCCGGACGACCACCAGGGAGGTGGCGGTGGGCGGCGTCACCATAGCCGCGGGGGAGAAGGTGCTGCTGTTCCTGGCCGCCGCCAACCGCGATCCACGGCACTGGGAGAACCCGGATCAGTTCGATATCCACCGCCGGGCGGTCGGCCACGTCGGTTTCGGCTACGGGATCCACGCCTGTGTCGGCGCCTCGCTGGCCCGGCTGGAGGGCGAGGTGCTGCTGGAGGCCCTGGCCCGCCAGGTGCATACCCTGAAGCCCGCCGGCCAGCCCGAGCGCCGGCTCAACAACACCCTGAGCGGCTTCGCCTCGCTCCCGCTGACCCTCCGGCCGATCAGCGGTTAGCGCCATTTACCCGCATATCTGATTACCGAGAATTTCACCAGGAATATATGGCGGCCCAGCAGCCGCCGCCAGCGCGGCATTGTGGCCGGGAGGATAGGCTTGACGCGCTCACGACAGGCAATTGCAGCAAAGCGAGGATCAGCTGGTGAAGCGAGCGGCGCTTCGTGCGGCTTCCGGCGACCTGCCCAGCCGGCTGCGCTCGATAATGAAGACCGGCCCAGGCGGCACAGCGGAAGAATGCCACCAGTACCTGCTCGACCTGTTTCAGGCCGCGGACCCTGCGGAAATCGATTCCCTGCTCCGCGCTCCTGAGAAGCTCACCCTGGCTTCCGCGTACGTGCACGCCGTTCTCGATGACCTCGACGAAAGACGGCCCGCGGCGACCGCCGAGTTGCACGGCGTACTCGGCCGGGTTGCGGGCCCGATCATTGTCGGATGGCCGGAATGACGGGCACGAGCCAGCAGAAAATGCCCGCCGCGGGGGAGGCCCGGGTCAAGTCACCCGGGCCTCGCTGCGGGGCTGGCCCGGCCGGGCAGCAGGCCGCGATGAAGTGGCTCATCGACTGCGACGCTGTTGCCGTCCCGCCGCAGCCAGGGCTCCCGGCGCTGCAGCGGCCCGGGCCAGCCCACTGTGATGTCCCGGTCAAGGAGAATGACGATCCGCTGGTCCCGGTGACCGGCACCATGAAAACGCACCCTGTCTACTCGTGGCTGGGATTCCAGCACAGCCCCAGCGCCATGCAGCTGCGGGCGGGTGTCCTGGAACGGCTTGGCCGCGCCTCACGCAGGCTTCCCGCCGACTTCGAGATCGTGGTCATCGACGCCCACCGCACGCGCGCTTTCCAGGCCGAGCTCCTGGGCTATTACCTGGCTGCGGCGAGCACGCCACTCACCGACTTCATCTCAGATCCCTGGAGTGACGCACCAGTCCCCCCGCACACCACGGGCGGCGCGGTGGACCTGACCCTGGGCTGGCGCGGCGCGGTGCTCGGGCTCGGCACTGACTTCGACGCGTTCCTGCCAGATTCCGCCGCGGCCGCGCTTGAGGACGAGGACGGCAGTACCGGGCGGGACCTGCGCCGGATGCTGGCCGGCGTCCTGCATGCGGAAGGGATGACGGTCATCGGGTCCGAATGGTGGCATTGGTCCTACGGGGACCAGCACTGGGCGGCACGGACCGGCGCGCCGGCCGCGATCTACGGCGAGATTGTTTAACCGCTGAGCGGACCCGCGCATATGAGCGGACCCGCGCATAACTGCGGAGGTAATCCCGGATCGCGCCGCCATGTGCCCGGATACGCTCCGGTATATTCCATTGCTAATCCGCCTAATCATGGCCTGGCCCTGGAAATCCGGCCTTTCGGCATTAATCCTGGACCGGTGGGCGAGCCGGGGCGAAGCGCGATAGCTTATTTCCGTGCCCTTGCGTAGTTATCTCGGTGGCCGCGTGTTCGGTGAGCTGGCGGACGGGCCGGGGCCGCTGGTAGTCGGATTGCACGGGTGGGGACGTGATCGCCGCGACTTCCACAGCGCGCTGGGTGCTTATCCGCATCTTCTCGTGGACCTGCCGGGATTCGGCCTATCGCCGCCGCCGCCCGAAGCCTGGGGCGCGGCCGATTATGCTTCCTGCATTGCATCCGTGCTCGACGAGCACGGATCCGCGGCGCCGGCCGTGATAGTGGGGCACAGTTTTGGCGGGCGGGTCGCGGTATGCCTCGCCGCCAGCCGGCCTGACCTGGTCCGGGGAATGGTCCTGTGCGGCGTGCCATTGCTCAGGCCGGCCACGGCAGCCCGCCCTCGGGTCACTTACCGGCTGGGCCGCACGGCGCACCGGATGGGCCTGCTGAGCGACCGCCGCTTCGAGGCCATGCGCCGGGCAGCGGGATCCGATGATTACAACGCGGCCTCCGGGGTGATGCGCGCAGTCCTGGTCCGGGTCGTGAACGAATCGTATGAGGCGCAGTTGCGGGCAGCCGGCTGCCCGGTTGCCCTGCTCTGGGGCAGCGCGGATCAGGCCGTGCCGGCCAGCACCGTCGAGCAGGCCCGGGGCCTGCTCGACGTGCCCGTGACCACGGAAATTGTCGACGGCGCCGGACACGATGTGCACCTGCAGGCACCCGGCCGGCTCAGGGCCATGATCGAAAAGGTCCTTGACGCGCCCGGGAGGGTGCCGCGGTGCTAGTGGCACTTGTCGCGGTGCTCGCCATCCTGATCGCCGACTTCCGGTGGCTGCGCGTCATGCAGCGGGAGCACTACATCCCGGGGGCGTGCCTGACCGTGGCCCTGCGCTGGGCGCGCAAGCGGCCGCTGGACCAGGTTCTTGCCCCGCTGCTGGGCGTGACGGCCCTGCTGGCCCTGACCTGGCGGCCGGCCGCGGTCGCGGTCACCGGCGGCCTGCTGGCCGCGGTGGGCGCGGCTGCCTTCCCGGTGGCGATGCCGCTCCTCGGCCAGGAGCAGCGGCTGGTCCGCACCGCACGCCTCCGCAGGCTGGCCGGTGTCTGCGCGGCGATGGAGATACTCCTCGCCGCCATCGCGGCCGGGCTGGACTCGCCCGCGGCGCTGGGCACGCTTGCGGTGCTGGTGCCCGCCGTTGTCGACGGTGCCGCGCTGATCGCGCGCCCGCTGGAGGTGCGGCTCGCCCGGCGGTACCGGACGGCGGCCCAGGCCACCCTGGAACGGGTCGCCCCCCGGGTGGTCGCGGTCACCGGCTCGTACGGCAAGACCTCCACGAAAACTCACGTCAGGGATCTCGTCGCCGGGATCTTCGATGTTGTGGCCAGCCCGGCGAGCTGGAACAACGATGCCGGGCTGGCCAGGACGGTCAATGAGTACCTGCGCCCGGGTACTCAGGTCCTGGTCGCCGAGATGGGCACCTACGGCCCGGGGGAGATCCGGGCGATGTGCTCCTGGGTCAAGCCGGAAATCGGGATCATCACCGCGATAGGCCCCATGCACCTGGCGCGCATGCGGACGCTGGACACCGTGGCCAGGGCCAAGCGCGAGCTGCTCGAAGGAGTTCGCGTCGCGATCCTGAACGTCGATGACGAGCGCCTGGCCCAGATCGCGGACTCGGTACCCGGCGCGGATGTCTGGCGCTGCGGCACTCACCGGCAGGCCGGCCTCGACGTCTCGCTCGAACGCGATGACGCCGTCGTGACCATCCGGTATCGCGGTACCGTGCTCGGTTCCTTCCGCAGCCCGCCGGGATTGCACCTGGGGAACGTCGGGTGCGCGCTGGCGGCGGCCCTGGCTCTGGGCGCGCCACCCGACCAGGTGGTCACCCGGATCGGCGAGCTGTCGGTGCCAGCGCACCGCGGCGCCCAAGGGCTGAGCAACAGCGGGCTGGTGGTGATCGACGACACCTACAATTCGAATCCGAGTGGCGCCAGGCACGCACTTGACCTGCTTGAATCCGCGGTGCCTGGGCCCAACCGGCGCGCTGTGGTCACCCCGGGAATGGTCGAGCTGGGTCCGGCCCAGGACGAGGCGAACCGGGCTTTCGCAGCGGCCGTGGCCCGGGCCGGCGCGGTGCTCGTGGTGGTTGGCTGGACCAACCGCCGCGCCCTGCTGGCGGGCGCGCGGAACGGTGCGACCGTCACGGTCCCGTCCCGGGCCGCCGCCCGGGAGTGGGTCCGGTCGGCTCTGACCGCTGGGGACGGCGTGCTGTGGGAGAACGACCTGCCGAACCACTACCCCTGATCGCGCCTGGGCCGGGCCAGCCGCCGCCGGGAGCGTGGCGATGCTTCATCGGGAGAAACGGGGAGATTGCGTGGAAGCCAAGGCCGATATCGGAGTCATCTTCGGCGGGCCAGGCCCTGAGCATGACGTATCGGTGCTGACCGGCCTCCAGGCGGAACGGTGCCTGACCGACAACGGCACCCGGGCCATCGGCATCTACTGGAGCAAGGGCGGGGATTTCTACCACGTCGGCGCGGGGCGCGAGGCCACGAGTTTCCGGGACGGTGTGCCGGCCGGTTCCGAGCCGCTGTTTGTCGGCCTGGGAGCAGAGTGCGGCTTTCAGCACCGCCGCAGGCTGGGCCGGCCCACCCCGGTGCCGCTCAGGGCGGTCGTGGTCTGCTGCCACGGCGCGCCCGGCGAATGCGGCCGGCTGCAAGGACTGCTGGACCTGATGGGCCTGCCCTATACCGGCCCGAGCCAGGCCGGGGCGGCGCTCGGGATGGACAAGCTGTCCTTCGCCGCTGTCGCTGAGCAGGTCGGCGTGAGCGCCATCCCGAGACTGGACCTGGCCACCGCGGATGAGCCAGCCCTGCGCGCCCTGGGCCAGCCCTTGATCGTGAAGCCGCGCTACGGCGGGTCATCACTGGGCGTTGAGCTGGTGGACGACCTAGATAGCGCGCGGGCACTGGCCCGGTCGAGCCCGCTGTACCTGTCCGGGGCCCTCGTGGAGCCATTCCTCAAGGGCTGGTACGACGTCAACATCGCCCTCCGGACCTGGCCCGATGGCCAGTTGTCCGCGATCGAACGGCCGATCAGGCGGTCCGGGCCGCTGCTGTCTTACCAGGACAAGTACGTGCCCGATGAAGGGATGGCCGGCGCGGCGCGCGAGTTGCCTGCCGTCCTGGCCCGGGAAGTCGCCGAGGCCGTGGCGACCCAGGCGGCCACGATCATGAAGGCGGTGGCGGTACGGGGGGTCGCACGCCTCGACTTCATGACGGATGGCGCCCAGGTACTGGTGAACGAGATCAACACGATTCCCGGCTCCCTGGCGCGATATCTCTGGATAACCCCGGAGATCCCGTTCATCACGCAGCTCTCTGACCTCATCGAGGAGGCCCTGGCCAGGCCCGCCTACCAGGCTGTCCTGGCCGGGGCGGACGGCCGGCTGCTGCGCAGTGCGGCGTCGGTGGCCGCGAAGCTGGCGTGACTAGATCTTCTCCGCGAGCTGGAGCGGGCCAGCGGCGTCGCTGCGGGCCCGCCACCAGTCCTGGCCGCGGGGCGGGAGCAGGTAGATCGGGTCGTAGTAGGGGTACTCGCGGGTGAGCGCGAGCGGGTCATCAGCTTCCACGCCAGTCCGGTAGTTCTTCGTCCAGTAGGAGATGCCCAGGTCGGTGTCATACCGGGATACCTGGTGCACCCACCGCTTGCCGACATACGGCACGTCACAGACCATCCGGGGAGTGGCGAACCCGGGCAGGTAGCCCATGATCTGGTGCTGCAGGTGCTGGGCTTCGGCCAGCGAGAGCCGCCAGTGCTCACTGCCCGGGATCATGTCGCACATGTAGAAGTAGTAGGGCATGATCCCGGCCCCATCCAGCAGGGTGAAGCACAGGTCGAGCAGGGCGGTCGCGCTGTCGTTGACCCCGCGCAGCAGCACGCCCTGGTTGCGCACGTCGCGGATGCCGGTGTCGAGCATGGCCTGGGCGGCCCGCGCGACCAGCGGGGTCACCGACTGGGCCGCGTTGACGTGGGTGTGGATGGCGATGCTCGCCCCGCGCTCGCGGGCCTTGGCGCCCAGCCGCTCCATGCCCGCCCGCACGTCGTCAGCCAGCCAGTGCTGGGGGAGCCCCATCAGCGCCTTGGTGGCGAGCCGGATGTCGCGGATGCTGTCCACGTCGAGCAGGGCACTGACGAACGCCTCCAGCCGGGGCCACGGCAGGTTCGCCACGTCGCCGCCGGAGACCACCACGTCCCGCACCCCGGGCGTCACCCGCAGGTAGTCGATCATCGCGGCGAGCCGGTCGGCCGGGGGCAGCCCGAACTTCAGCTTGCCGGCCGACGCGGTGGGATTGCCCACCAGGTCCATCCGGGTGCAGTGCCCGCAGTACTGCGGGCAGGTGGGCAGCACCTCGGCGAGCACCTTGGTCGGGTACCGGTGGGTGAGTCCTTCCACCGCCCACATCTCCGCCTCGTGCAGCGAGTCCCTGGATGAGTATGGGTGCGACGGCCAGTCGGTGCGCCGGTCGCTGAACACCGGGATCATGTACCTGCGCACCGGGTCGGCGTAGAGCGCCTCGGTGAAGCCCGGCTGATCCGGCGCGGTCGAACTCGCCATGGTGTTCAGCATCTGCGGCGGCACCAGCATCGACATGGTGGCCCGCTCACGCTGGTCACGCTCCAGGTCGGCGAGGAACGCCTCATCGAGGCCGGCGCCGAGCACCTCGCGGAGCTGGCGCAGGTTCTTCACGCAATGCGCCCGCTGCCACTGGGCTGATTCCCACTCAGCGGTGGTCACTTCCGACCAGCCGGGGATTCGCTTCCAGTCCGGCTCCGTCAGCTCGATCCGCTGGTAGGCATACGGCTGATCGACCATGGCGCTCACCTTCCCGTTCCGGCCCCTTATTTACAGCACGATAGCCTTCCATCCGGAGCACTTGAAGAAGAAGCTAGTGTCAGAGTAGCTAATCACAGGAAAACTTGCTGAACCCAGCCTAACTGGCGCAGGCTGGCGGCGGCCCCCGGGCGAGCGGGCCCGTGGCGAGCGTGCGGCGGCGAGCCGGGGCGGGAAGGATGCAGGCGTGACCCCATCGACAGTCGGCCACCAGGATCGCCGTGCCGTATCGGCCCTGGGCTTGCACCGGGTGATGGAGCCGGCCGGAGTACTGCCCCAGGCGGCATGGCGGCTCGACGCGGACCCGCGGGTCGGGCCGGATGAGGTCCGGGTCGCGGTGGACCGGCTGAATCTGGACGCCGCCTCCTACCGCCAGCTCCGCGAATCGTGCCGTGGCCGCGCCGAGGCCATGCGGGCCGCAGTGCTGGAGATCATCGCGCAGCGCGGCAAGATGCAGAATCCGGTGACAGGGTCCGGCGGGATGCTCACCGGCACTGTCGAGGAGGCTGGCCCGCAGTCTCCGCTCGGCCTGGCGGCCGGGGACCGGATCGCCACCCTCGTCTCACTGAGCCTCACGCCGCTGGCCATCACTGACGGGCTGGCCAGCTGGGACGGCCGTTCCGAGCAGGTGCCCTGCCGCGGGCACGCGATCTTGTTCGGCCGGTCGATCGCGGTGCCGCTGCCCGATGACCTGCCTGGCCCGCTGGCCCTCGCCGTGCTGGATGTCTGCGGAGCTCCGGCGCTCACCCACCGGGTGGTCAGCGAGCTAACCCGGTCGGCCGGCCCGGCCGACAGCGCCGCTGGCCGCCCGGTCGTGGCGATCCTCGGCGCAGCGGGCAAGAGCGGCTCGCTGTCTGCCGCCGCGGCCCGGCGGGCCGGGGCGGGCACCGTCATCGGGGTGGTGCCGACTGAGGCGGAGGAGGTCGTGCTGCGCCGCAGCGGGCTCGCTGACCGGGTGGTGATCGCGGACGCACGAGACCCGGTCGCGCTGTCCGACGCGGTCCTGGGCGCGGGCGGGCCCGCCGACGTGACGGTGGTCTGCGTGGACGTGCCGGGCTGCGAGGGCGGCGCGGTCCTGGCCACGGCCCAGGGCGGTACCGTCATCTTCTTCTCGATGGCGACATCGTTCACCGCAGCGGCCCTCGGCGCGGAGGGCGTGGCCGCGGACGTGACGATGCTTATCGGCAATGGGTATGTCCCCGGACATGCGCAGATGGCTCTCGGCCTGATCCGGGCCGAGCCGGGAGTACGCGGCATCTTCGAGCGCCGGACGTAACAACGCGGTGCGTTGGGCCCGCACAACGCGCCCAATGCACCGCGCAGTGGAGCAGAACTGACGGAGTACGTGTGATGGACGCGGAGGACGTGATGGAGCCGAAACTCGGGCTCGACCCGGCGCTGGTACGCGAAGCCCGTGAGCTGGCCGCAGCGGCCGGGCAGCCGATCGTCGAGCTGGCCAGGACACACACGACGGTGTCCGTGGAACGCGCCGTCCTCCGCCTGGCCGGGCTGGACGGCGCGGATGACGACGGCATGCCGTGGGTCAACCGGCTTGCCGATGCCGTGCGGGAGAGCGCCGGGCTGGAGCACGGCGTCGCCCTGCCTGCCTGGGACGCGCTGCTGACGGGGGACTACGCCGACCTGCGCACCCTGGCCCGCGACGCGGCGGCCGGGAAGGTGAAGTTCCGCGTGCCCGAGGGCCGGGATGCCACCGCCGCGGGGGCCGCGGCCCGCGCTGCGCTCGGCCGGGGCATCGCCACCATCGACGCCCGGCGCGCCGAGCGGGACGCGATGATCCGCGAGACCGCCGAGCCGGCCAAGCCGTGGATCTACCTGATCGTCGCCACCGGGGACATTTACGAGGACATCCCGCAGGCCCAGGCGGCCGCCCGGGAGGGCGCCGACATCATCGCGGTGATCCGGTCCACCGGCCAGTCGCTGCTCGACTACGTGCCCGAGGGCGCCACCCGCGAGGGCTACGCGGGAACGTATGCGACCAGGGAGAACTTCCGGCTGATGCGGGCGGCGCTCGACGACGTCTCCCGCGAGCTGGGCCGGTACGTCCGGCTGACCAACTACGCGTCCGGGCTGTGCATGCCGGAAATCGCCGCGCTGGCCGGGCTTGAGCGCCTGGACATGATGCTGAACGACTGCATGTACGGGATCATCTTCCGCGATATCAACCCCCGCCGCACCTTCATCGACCAGCGGTTCTCCCGCCAGGTGCACGCCCGGGCCGGGATCGTCATCAACACCGGCGAGGACAACTACCTGACCACGGCCGATGCGGTCGACGCCGCGCACACCGTGGTGGTCAGCCAGCTGCTGAACGAGTTCTTCGGCCAGGAGGCCGGCCTGGCCGACTCCCAGCTCGGCCTCGGCCACGCGTTCGAGATCAATCCCGAGGTGCCGGACTCGTTCGTGCTGGAACTCGCGCATGCCCAGCTGGTCCGCGAGCTTTTCCCGAACGCGCCGCTCAAGTACATGCCGCCGACCAAGCACATGACCGGCAACGTATTCGCCGGGTACCTGCTGGACGCGTTCTTCAACCTGGCCGGGGTGATGACAGACCAGTCGATCCTGCTCATCGGCATGATGACCGAGGGCATCCACACCCCCTTCCTGTCCGACCGCGACCTGGCCCTGGAGAATGTCCGGTATGTCGCACGAGCCGCCGCCCGGCTGGGCGAGAACTTCCGGCCGCCGCCCGGCGGGTTCGTCGAGCAGCGGGCGCACCAGGTACTCGCCGAGGCGGTGGACCTGCTGCGCCGGATCGGCCGCGACGGGCTGCTCGGCGCGATCGCGGACGGCACCTTCGGCATCACCCGCCGCCCGGCCGATGGCGGCCGGGGCCTGGACGGCGTCATCGCCCGCGCCGACGGCTACTTCAATCCTGCGACGGACATCCTGGAAGGTGCGTCATGACCGGACCCGGACGGCTCTGGCGGGGGGTTCCGGGGGGTCGCCCCCCGGAACAGCAGGGCAATCCTGCGACGGACATCCTGGAAGGTGCGTCATGACCGAGCCAGCGGCCAGCGTGACTGGCCAGGTGATACGTCCTTACGGTGACGCCACCGGGGACGGGCGGGTGCAAGTGTCATTCACCCTGCCGGTTCCGTTTGGTACTGAAGAGGAGCGGGCGCGGGCCGAAGGGGCCGCGCACCAGCTCGCCGCCGCGATGGGCCTGGACCCGGCGATGGTGGTGCACGCCAAGGGCATCGGGCCCGATTTCACCTTCTTCATCGTCTATGGCCGGGTGAGCCACCTGGTCGACCTGTCCGCGGTCACCGTGGCCAGGCGGGAATTCCCGCTGCTGTCGTCAGCGGAGGTCAACCTGCGGATCCGCGCCGGGCTGGGCCGCAAGCTGGTCGTGCTGGGCGCCTGCATCGGCACTGACGCGCATACCGTCGGCATCGACGCGATCCTCAACGTAAAGGGGCATGCCGGGGAAAAGGGCCTGGAATATTACCGGGAAATGCGGGTGGTGAACCTCGGGGCCCAGGTAGACGTAGACAAGCTTGTGGCCCGGGCGCGGGCCGAACACGCGGACGCTGTACTGGTCAGCCAGGTGGTCTCACAGCGGGAGGCACATCTGGCAGGCGCCCGCGAGGTTGCCTCCGCGTTCCGGGCCACGTACCGCGGTGAGCGGGTCCCGCTGCTCGTGGTGGGCGGCCCGCGGTTTGATCCGGCGATGACCCAGGACCTTGGCGTGGACAAGATCTTCGGGCGCGGCACCACCCCCCGTGAGGTGGCCAGCTACCTGGTGCACGCGCTGGCGCCGCCCGCCCGCGACGCGGCGCCAGAGAGTCCTGCTCGCGACGCGGCGCCCGCGGACGCTGGGCGGGCGGCTGCGCCCGCGGGGGCCGGCGGAGCGGCGGCATGAGCCCGGCCGGCGGCGGTGCGCAGGAGGGCCAGCGGGTGACGCACCGCCGGTACGTGCCCGCGAGCCATGCCCATTACGGCGGGCACCTGGTGGACGGCGCGTACGTGCTCGGCCTGTTCGGTGACGTGGCCACGGAACTGTCGATCCGGACCGACGGCGACGAGGGGCTGTTCGCCGCCTACTCCGACGTCCAGTTCCGGGCGCCGGTGCTGGCCGGGGACGTGATCGAGGCGACCGCGACCGTGACCCGGGTCGGCCGGCGCAGCCGCGAGGTCACCTTCGAGGCGCGGGTGGTCTGCCGGGCCGACCCGGAGCGCGGTCCGTCGGCCTCCCGGGTGCTGGACGAGCCCCTGGTCGTGGTCACCGCGGCCGGCACCGTGGTGGTGCCCGGGTAACGGACTAGCAATGCAGGTCGTGCTACCCGGGGGTTCCGGGGGTTGCCCCCGGGCCAGCAGGGTCGAGCAGTTCAACCGTGACGAACCGGATCGGCTGGTCCCCGGCATTCTCAAAGTCGTGGATCATCGGCTCGTCCTGGCTGTGCTCGGAGTAGTTGGTGTCACCGACGTGATACTCGCGGGTGATCACTGTCCCGTCGGCGGTGCGCTGGCGGCCGGTGCCGCCCTCCACCACCGTCCAGAAATACCGGCGGGTATGCGCGTGGAAGGGGCCGCGCTCGCCCGGTTGCAGCCGGACCTCCCACACCCGGATCCGGTCGTTCTCGAACCACAGGCGGGTGCCGACATCGAGGTTGCGCGGCGCCGCGGCCAGCTCATCCCGGTAGTCGGCAAGGTCGAACGTGCCTTCGCTGACGATGGTGGCCAATGTCGTCTCCTTGGGGTGTCCGGGCTGGGTGTCAGTGACCAGGTTCGTGCAAGCCGAAGATGAGCCGCGGGTCGCCGGGGCGGAACCCGCCGGAGAACTGCGAGCTGTCGCCGATCTCCCGGGTCCGGGCCAGCAGCGACCGGCCAACCTCCAGCTGGCGGCGTTCCCACGCGGCCAGCGCGCCGGGCACATCCCCGCCGGCCGCCGTGAGCTCCTCGGCGAGCGCCCATCCGTCGTCCGCGGCCTTGGCGGTGCCCGCCGCCGCGTGCGGCCGCACGGCGAACGCGGCGTCACCGAGCAGGCAGATCCGGCCAGATGCCATGCGGGGGACCTCGATGTCGTAGATAACCTGGACGAAAGGTTCGCCGATGGCGGTGACCACCTCGGCGATCGGCCCGGCCAGGGATGCCGCCGCAGCATCACGCAACTGGCCGACGGCGGCTGCGGTGGCCGCGCCCGGTGGCAGCGAGATGGCCCGCTTGACCCCGTCGTGGCCGGTCATGAGCTGGTCAAGCTCGCGCCCGGCCGGCACGTTGACGTACCAGACGATATTGATCAGGCGGTCACCTTCGGTCAGCGAGCCGTCCATGCCCGGGATGGGGTAGACCAGGATGTGGCTGTGTTCCAGCACCTGGTAGGTGAGCGCGTCGCCGAGCGCCTCGCGGGTAGCGGGCGGCAGGCTTCGCTCCGGCAGCGTGCCGCGCCATGCGACGTATCCCGCGTACGACGGCGTGGCCTCCGGTAGCAGCCTGGCCCGGGCCATCGAGCTGATCCCGTCCGCGCAGACCAGCAGGTCCGCGTCGGCGCGGGTTCCGTCGGCGAGGGCCACGCTGGCTACGTCGCCAGCCGATCCGATGTCCACCACCTCCTGGCCCAGGACGTACCGGCCGGCGTCGAACAGCCCGAGCAGGGACCGGTACATCGTGTTCCACGAGGAGAACCGGTAGCGGTGCGGCTGTTCGTGCTCGATGCTGCCGTCGGCGCGCATGAAGCGGATCCAGCCGGTGGCGGAGCAGATGTCCTGCGGGTGGTAGCCACCGCGCTCGGTCAGGTAGCGCAGCGTCGCATCGAGGACGGCGATGCCCGCGCCGCGGGCCCGCAGCGCGGACGAGGAGCGCTCGAACACGCGGACGTCACAGCCGGCGTCCCGGAGGACCAGCGCCGCGGTCAGGCCGCCGAGCGAGCCTCCCATGATGATGACGCGGGGCATCCCGGACACCGGCTGTGCTCCTCTCCAGTTACCGCGGGGGAGTCCCTGCCGCGGGGCCGGTCCTGCCGCGGGCGGCAGCCGCTACGGACGGCCGAACGTCGCGACCTTCACGACATCGAGCTCGAACAGCACCCGCCGCTCGTCGAACGACGGGTCGCGCAGGCCGTACGGCGGGTCGCTGCGGGTGTACTTCACCCAGATCCGGTCCAGCTGGTCGGTGACGCGCTGGCCCTCGTCCGGGTCGTCCTCGGAGATCTCCCGGGACACGGTGGTCTTCAGGCTGATCCAGTGATAGGCGTTCGCCGGGTTCACCAGCAGGAACGTGGCGTGCGGCGTCTTGCGGAGCCAGTTCACCTTCTTGCGGTGGGTAGCCAGGTTGAGCAGGACGGTGTTGCCGTCGTAGTCGAACCACACCGGGGTGAGGTTCGGCTGGCCGTCCGCCCCGGTGACCGCGACGACGGCGGTGACCGGGTCGTCGAGCAACTGCCGGTAGACCGGGTCGAGGTCGCTCAGGCTGGCCACCCCTTCCCGCTCGCCGATGGTGAACTGTCCCGGTTGGGTGCCCTGGGAGACGTCCTTGAATTTCGCTACCGTGATGGCCACTGCACACTCCTTCGTGGTGCTGCCCGCTGGGGGCGGTTGGCTGGTCAGGCGGGGTACCGGTCGACCAGTTGCCGGATGATGACGTTGCGCTGGATGTCGTTGGTGCCCTCGCCGACCACCATCAGCGGGGCATCGCGGTAGTACCGCTCGACGTCGAACTCGGCGGAGAATCCGTAGCCGCCGTGCACCTTGATGGCATCGGCGGTGACCTGCAGGCATGCCTCCGACGCGAACAATTTGGCCATGCCCGCCGCCAGGTCGCTGCGGCCGCCGCCGTCCAGCGCGGCGGCCGCCCGGACCGTCAGCAGCCGGGCCGCGTCCACCCGGGTGGCCATGTCGGCGAGGCGGTGGCCGACCGCCTGGTGCCGCCAGATCGGCTGCCCGAACGCCTCCCGCTGCTGGGCGTACCGCAGCGAGTCCTCGAGGGCGGCGCGGGCCACGCCGACGGCCCGGGCGGCGACCTGGATGCGGCCGAGCTCAAGCCCGCCCATCATCTGGCGGAAGCCCTGGCCTTCCTCGGTGCCGAGCAGGGCGTCGCGCCCGCATTCGTAGCCGTCAAAAACGATCTCGCAGGTTTCCACGCCCTTGTAGCCGAGCTTGGGCAGGTCGCGGGAGACCGTGCAGCCGGGCCCCTTCTCGGTGAGCAGGATGCTGATGCCGTGGCTGGCCGGGACCGCGTCCGGGTCGGTCTTGGCCAGGACGGCGGTAACGTCCGCCGCCCGCGCGTTGGAAATCCAGGTCTTCACCCCATCGAGCCGGTAGCCCGCCGCGGTCGCCGTCGCCCTGGTCCGGATAGCCTGCAGGTCCGAGCCGCCGCCGGGCTCGGTGAGCGCCATCGTCGCGCGCGCCTGGCCGGTGGCCAGCCGCGGCAGCCAGTGGTCCTTCTGCGCGCCGGTGCCGAACGTGGTGATGAGCCGGGCGACGACGCTGTGCCCGCCCATCGCGCCGGCCAGGCTCATCCAGCCCCGGGCCAGTTCCTCGGTGACCAGCGCGAAACAGGCCGTGGACACACCGGACCCGCCGTAGGCCTGGGGGATGGCCAGCCCGTAGACGCCGAGCCGTTTCATCTCCTCGATCAGCTCACCGGGGTACGTGTTGGCATGTTCGAGATCGCGGGCGACGGGACGCACGCTGCCGTCAACCCAGTCGCGCACGACCGCGACGATGTCGCGCTCGTCGGGATCAAGGTCTGCGATCTCAGGTGCTGCCATGGTGTCGTCTCGTATCCCTCAGGAGCTGGCCCGGCGGGTTCCGGGCGGGCGGTTCATTCCGGTGTGCGGCGGCCGGCCGCGCCGCGGGTCAGGTCCATGACAGCGGGGTAGCTGACCGGATCGACACATGCGTCGATGAGCGTGGGCCCGTCCCGGCTCAGTGCCTGGGCGAGTGCCGCGGCCAGCGCCGCGACGTCGGCGACCGACGCTGCCGCCGCGCCCATCGCGGTGGCGGCGGCCGCGAATGACACCGGGCCGTAACCGACCGCCTCGGCGCCGCCCTGGCCTGCCGGGTGCTGCTTGATCTTGATGAGGCTCAGGGTGGCATCGTTGAACACGACCACGATGACCCGCAACTGGTACCGGACCGCGGTCTCGATCTCCATCAGCGCCATGCCGAGGCCGCCGTCCCCGGTAAAGGCGATGACCGGCGCATCCGGCGTGCAGAGCGCCGCGGCGATGGCGGCGGGCAGCGCGAAGCCCATCGTGGCCAGCCCGCTGGAAATGAGCAGCCGGTGCGGCTCGTCCACCGGCCACAGTGGCATGGCCACCAGCATGTGCGCACCGGCATCCACGGTGGCGATCGTCGCCGCCGGGGTATGTGCCCGCACCGTGGCCACCACATCCTGCGGTGCGAGCCGTCCCGGCCCGGCCGCGGCCGTCCGCCGCAGCCGGCCGGCCGCGGC